>Ga0115546_1000363_pt1 | contig 31824 bp, 28 predicted proteins | sample COGITO_mtgs_1004_FD_87186 | JGI IMG/M metagenome (GOLD analysis project Ga0115546, IMG submission 87186) | Pelagic marine microbial communities from North Sea - COGITO_mtgs_100413 | ecosystem: Environmental > Aquatic > Marine > Epipelagic | place: Germany:Helgoland, sampling site Kabeltonne...
AAAAAATTAAACAATGACAACCATATTGTCTATGCCCTGTGTGGTGATGGAGAATTGCAGGAAGGTCAAAACTGGGAAGCAATTATGTACGCCTCTGGAAACAAAGTAGACAACTTGATTGTAACGGTAGATTTAAACGGGCAACAAATTGACGGATCTACAGATACAGTTTTACCTCTAGGAAATGTAAAGGGAAAATTTGAAGCCTTTGGTTGGGAAGTAATTACCATAGAACAAGGAAATGACATACAAGCTATTTTAGAGGGTATGGAACGTGCCAAAGCTAAAACGGGTCAAGGAAAACCTGTTTGTGTATTGCTACAAACAGTAATGGGTAATGGGGTTGATTTCATGATGCATACTCATGCTTGGCACGGAAAAGCACCCAATGACGAGCAGCTTGCATCTGCACTTGCTCAAAACTCAGAAACCTTAGGAGATTATTAATAAGCTACTACCATAATATTATGAAAACATATATAGACACAGGAAAAAAGGATACACGATCTGGTTTTGGAGCAGGACTTACCGAGCTTGGAAAGACCAATGAAAATGTGGTGGCACTTTGTGCAGATTTAACAGGGTCTTTAAAAATGGACGCATTTAAAGCAAATCATCCTCAGCGCTTCTTCCAAGTTGGTATCGCAGAGGCAAACATGATGGGAATGGCTGCTGGCCTGACCATTGGAGGTAAGATACCCTTTACAGGTACTTTCGCTAACTTCTCTACCGGAAGGGTTTATGACCAAATACGTCAAAGCATTGCATACAGTGGTAAAAATGTAAAAATATGTGCATCTCACGCAGGGGTTACCCTTGGAGAGGATGGCGCAACACACCAAATACTTGAAGATCTTGGCTTGATGAAAATGCTGCCAGGTATGACGGTAATTAATACCTGTGATTACAATCAAACAAAGGCAGCAACAATTGCCATTGCAGATTATGATGGGCCGGTATACTTGCGCTTTGGAAGGCCAAAAGTAGCCAACTTTACCCCAGAAAATAGCAGCTTTACTATTGGTAAAGCAGTGGAGCTTCAAGAAGGTACAGATGTTACTATTATTGCCACAGGACATCTGGTTTGGGAAGCGCTCGAGGCTTGTAAAACATTACAAGAGAAGGGTATTAGCGCTGGGGTTATAAATATTCATACCATAAAACCACTTGATGCTGCTGCAATTTTGAAGAGAGTTGCTATTACCGGCTGTGTGGTTACTGCAGAAGAGCATAACTACCTTGGCGGACTGGGAGAAAGTGTTTCTAGGATTTTAGCAGAAAATCATCCTGTGCCACAAGAGTTTGTCGCTACCCAGGATACCTTTGGAGAATCTGGAACACCAGATCAATTAATGGAAAAATACGGCTTAAACGCCGCTGCAATTGTTAAGGCTGCAACAAAGGTCGTTGCAAGAAAATAAAGATTAACTATCTGAGTCTAGATAATCAGCAACACCATCTCCATCTGTATCTGGAAATGTGATAGTACCATCATCATTTATTTCTATTTCATCTTCTGTAGGTCTTCCGTCTCCATCATCATCTGGATCAACGTAGTTGCTTCGGTTATCTGAGTCTGTATCGTCATCTTCTTCTAATCCGTTACCATTTACATCCTCTAAAACAGAAGGTACACCGTCACCATCTTGGTCTCCAATTTCAGTTTCAAATAACTGAAATGTAAAAATAAGCTGGGAATACACAGGAATAGTTACTGCAGATCCAGGAGGAGGGTTCACGTAATACCCTAAACCGCTTTGCATAAACACAGCTCCTACTCCAAAACCTTCATAGGTTACAGTACCGTCAGCATTATTAATAAAACCAGTGGCGGCTTTAAATTCTATGAGCGCATCTTGAAGGCCATTTACAATAGAAGTCAAATCGAACTGAATTGGAGTAACAGAACTATCAAAGAGCTTGTTTTCGTTTATACCTTCTTCATCAACTACATAGGTACCCTCGTAGTTTATTCTTACAATGTCTGGGAAACTTGGTTGATCCCCCTGGCCTTCAATCACCTTTAAGTAATATAATTTATAAGATACATCTTCATTGACCCTGTCCTGCACCATTTTAGAATATAAGTTGGGATGCTGTATTAATGGTATTTTATCTGCGTTTGCACCAGCAATGGTATCAAACCGTATTTTAAAATCAAAGCCTGCTGGCGGGTTTTCAAACTCATCATAGTTGTAAAAATGAGTGGTTAAATAACGTTCTACCTCAAATGTTGAATCAATATTTTCCTCGGCTCTATCACGGGCTGGTATGAAGTTGTCTTGTGAGCTATCATCGTCATTATCACAAGCAGTTACTAAAAGCAATGTTAAGGCAACTATAGGTAGTAGAAATTTTAAATTTTTCACAGTTGTTTATTTTAGTGTGCAAGATACAATTTTCAGTTATTTTTGTTGTATTGTTAATATACAATTTAACTAAAAATGTATGAGGATAGATAAATATTTATGGTCTGTACGGTACTTCAAAACAAGAAGCATTGCAACACAAGCCTGTAAAAAGGGAGCTGTGCGTATAAACAATGCAACAGTCAAGCCCTCTAGAGACGTCTATCCCGCAGACAATGTTACAGTTAGAAAAAATCAAGTAAATTACACCCTAAAAGTTATAGAGGTTCCAAAAAGTAGAGTGGGCCCAAAACTCGTTGACCTATACAGAGTAGACACCACACCTAAAGAGGCCTTCCAACATCAAGAATTATTAAAATATTCAAAAGAATATTACAGAAAAAGAGGCATGGGAAGACCCACCAAAAAGGACAGAAGAGACATAGAAGACTATAAAAAAGAAGAAGAATAAACCAAGGTATCTTTTACTATCTTTGAAATTAATACAAACATAATGTACCCAATGGCATCAACAGAAACAATAATTCTTGGCAAAAAAGAAATAGCTCATAAATTAAAACGCATTGCATATCAAATATATGAGGCTAATATTTCTCAAGAAGAAGTAATTATTGCCGGTATTAAGACAAACGGTTACATTTTTGCAGAAAAATTAAAAACCGCCGTAGAAAAAATCTCACCCATAAAAGTTACGCTTTGCAAAGTAACCATGGATAAAAAAAATCCTATCAAACCTATTACCACATCATTAAAACCAAAAGACTATCAAAATAAATCGTTGCTACTAGTTGATGATGTGCTGCACTCTGGAACCACCTTAATTTATGCTGTAAAGCATTTTTTGGAGGTCCCTCTTAAACAGTTTAAAACGGCAGTACTTGTAGATAGAAATCATAAAAAATATCCTATAAAAGCAGATTACAAAGGCATTTCTTTGTCTACCTCAATTAATGAGAATGTTGCAGTGATATTCGAGCCAGGAAATAATCGTGCTATTTTAGAATAAAAGTGCCACTATTTCTCTTACTATTTCTTGAACAGATTTTTGATCTACCGCAATTTTATAATGCGCTTGTTGGTAATAAAAACCTCTCTCAAAGAGGTGTTTGCGTATAAAATCTCGTAATACTTCTTTATCAGAAATATGAGAAATTAAAGGCCTTGTTTGAAGCTGCAAAAACAAGCGGTTTGTCAGGGTGTCTATCTTTGTGTTAAGGTATATGGTTAAAACATCTTGGGTATGTGTTAGTTTTTGCATCACATCACCATAACATGGGGTGCCACCACCCAAGGCTAAAACTACATTTTCAGAACCCTTTAGTAAGGAGTTTAATACAAGCCCTTCTTTTGATCTAAAATAGAGTTCTCCTTTGTTTTCAAATAATTGTTTAAGGGGAAGTTTTTGATCTTCTTCAATAGCTATGTCCAAATCAACAAAAGAGTAGTGTAAGGCCGTTGCCAATTGTTTTGCAACAACTGTTTTACCGCTACCCATGTATCCTAAAAGCACTATTTTCATGAAATTTTAATTGTTATTTATTGTAATATAAAGGTTTACAAATAAAGTTTAAATTTATTTTAAAATGCTTTGAAAGATAAATATATTGATAGTATATTTGCACTCGCTTAGCCAAACTTATTTAGTTTGTAAAGTTTATTAAAAAAAATTGAAATTTTGACCAGTTAGCTCAGTTGGTAGAGCACCTCCCTTTTAAGGAGGTGGTCCTGGGTTCGAGCCCCAGACTGGTCACTAAAAAGTTAAGCCTAATGGTTTAACTTTTTTTGTTTCTATGCACCTCAATTTTGGTATAGAATACACCCGGGTGCTGGAATTGGTAGACAGGCACGGTTGAGGGCCGTGTGCACTTGTTGCGTGTGGGTTCAAGTCCCATTCCGGGTACTAATTATCTCCAAAAATTGCAATTTATTTTTGGAGATATATTTTGAAAATAAACCAATAATTGTATTTATAAAGTCATAAAAACTCTATTTTTAGTCATTTAAGAATAAAACATCTGTTCAAGGCACAGGCTTTTTTCTTAAATTAATTTTAATAAAAATATTATGATGAAGAAATTTCTGTTTCTGTGTTTATTAACTCCATTGTGCTTTTCCCAAGAAAACTATATTCCATCAAAAGATAATATTCAGGCAAGAGAATGGTTTCAAGACGCCAAATTTGGATTATTTATTCATTGGGGAATATATAGTGTCTTGGGCGATGGAGAGTGGGTAATGAACAAACAAAATATCTCCATATCAGAATATAACAAACTAGCTACATTTTTTAATCCTGCCTATTTTGATGCAGATCAATGGGTTTTAATGGCAAAAGATGCTGGTATGAAATATATTACAATAACCACAAGACACCATGATGGTTTTTCAATGTTTGACTCTAATGCATCTGCTTTTAATATTGTTCAAAAAACTCCCTATGGAAGAGATATAATTAAGATGTTAACAGACGCATGTAATAAACATGGCTTAAAAATATTCTTCTATTATTCTCAACTTGATTGGTATCGAGATGATTACTACCCAAGAGGAAAAACAGGTTTAGGTATTGACGGAAGAAAAGAGGGAGATTGGAACGATTATATCGATTTTATGAAAGCTCAACTAACGGAACTTTTAACTAATTATGGAGAAATCGCTGGCATTTGGTTTGATGGTCAATGGGATCAATTTGAATTTAAAATTAATAAAAACGGAAAAAAAGAGCTAGTAAATGAAAACATGGATTTCAAGCTAGATGAAATTTATGGTTTGATTCATAAACTGCAGCCCCAAGCATTAATAGGTAGTAATCATCACTTAGCACCTAATCCGGGGGAAGATTTTCAAATGTTTGAAAAAGATTTGCCAGGAAGAAATACAAAATCATTTGCAACAAAAGCTGAAAATATTGGCCAATTGCCATTAGAAGTTTGTGAGACAATTAATGGGTCATGGGGATTCAATCTCAAGGACAGGACATACAAGTCAAAGAAAAAAATAGTTCAATATTTAGTTAAAGCAGCAGGATACAATAGTAACCTATTGTTAAATGTTGGACCAATGCCTAATGGAAGAATTCAAGACCAAAACATTAGTGTTTTGAAGCAGGTTGGGGAGTGGTTAAAAATTTATGGAAAAACTGTATACAAAACTAGAGGCGGTCCTATAAAAACTACAGATGAAATTGCATCAACAAGATCGGGAAACACAGTTTATTTTCACATTTTGGATGACAATAAAAAAACCTATATCATCGAAAACTACAGTCCAAACATAAATAGTTTCAGATATTTTAAATCTGGAAATAAAGTAGATTTTAAATTTAAAAATAATGGGTTAATAGTCACTTTAGATGAAAGTGAAATAGACGATATAGACACCATTTTAGTGCTTAAATATAAGAATTAAATGAAGCCCCTTAGTCTTTTGGCTGCTTGCTCTGGTGTAATATCTCGTTGAGGGGATCCAAACATTTCATATCCTACCATAAATTTTTTAACCGTTGCACTTCTTAATAATGGCGGATAAAAACTCATATGCCAACGCCAATGATCATTAATTTCTCCATTTGTAGGAGATTGATGAATTCCACTTGAATAAGGAAACGAACAATTAAACAATTTATCGTAAGCTTTAGTTGTTTTAGAAATTGCATCAGCAAAGTTTAAACTATCTTGTTGAGAAATCATTGTGATGTTTTCACATTGTTTTTTAGGAACTATCATAGTTTCAAACGGCCAAACGGCCCAAAAAGGTGTGAGTACCACAAAAGCATCATTCTGATAAATGATGCGCTCATTTGCTTGTAGTTCTTGCTTTAAGTAATCTCCTAGTAAATTACTGTTGTTCTTACTGAAATATGCTTTTAGTCTTTGGTCTTTTTTATCTACTTCATTAGGTAGGGTAGATTGACTCCATATTTGTCCGTGCGGATGCGGATTACTACAACCCATTACAGCACCTTTATTTTCAAAAATCTGAACATAGTTAATCATGTTGTTAGAACCTAGCTCAGTATATTGATTTTGCCAAGTCTTAACTACTTTGTTGATATTTTCAACAGACATATCTGCTAAACTTTTAGAGTGATCTGGACTAAAGCATATTACTTTACAAATGCCTTGCTCACTTTCAGCTTTTAATAAACCCTCGTTTACAGCAAACTTTGGTGATGTGGTTTGTAAGGCTGCAAAATCGTTAATAAATACAAAAACGTCATTATACTTAGGGTTTTCTTCACCATTAACCCTAGTATTTCCAGCACATAAATAACAAGTAGGATCGTGAGTTGGACGCTTTTCATTAGAAATTTCCTCCTTTTGTCCTTGCCAAGGCCTTTTAGCTCTATGTGGTGAGACTAAAACCCATTCTCCTGTAAGTATATTAAATCGCTTGTGCGAGTAGTCTTGCAAATTTGTATTCATTTTAGATTTTCTTATTTTTTAATGATTTGTGTTCCTCTAGATAGTTTTACACTATACACATCACAATCATATTCAAATGCTGCCTTAAAATTTTTAGAGACTTCTTTTTTAAAGGTTTTAAATGCGTCTTTTTTAACAAGGTTAATAGTACATCCGCCAAAGCCTCCTCCCATCATACGAGAACCTAAAACATTAGGATTTTCTTTTGCTCTATCTACAAGAAAATCTAATTCTTTACAACTGACTTTATATTTGGTGCTTAAACCCTCATGAGATTGGCATAACAAATTACCTAAAGCTTTTGTATCTCCATTTTTTATAGCTTCAGAAAACTGTATTACACGTTGATTTTCATTAATTACGAAAAGCGCTTTTTGATAATCTTCGTCTGAAATGTTACTTTTTATGCGATCTATATCTTCTTTAGAAGCATCTCTCAAGGCATTTAGATGCAATAAACCAGATACTCTTTCGCATACTTCACGTCTGTCATTATATTCACTTTCAGATAAATCATGCTTTACATTGGTATTTATAAGCATCCATTTATAGTCCTTAAAATCTATTTTATAAGTTTGAGATTCTATAGTTCTGCAATCTAATAGAAGTGCACTCTTTTTTAGACCAAACATACTTGCGTATTGATCCATAATACCGCATTTTACACCAGCAAAATTATGTTCGGCTTTTTGAGATACTAAAATCATTTCGTGTTTAGTTAAACCTAAATTAAATAATTCATTTATACCAAAAACAAAACTATTCTCTAAAGCAGCTGAAGAGGACATGCCTGCGCCTTGAGGAATATTACCACCGAAAACAGCATTAAAACTTTCAACTTCCTTACCTAAAACTCGTAACTCAGCAACAACACCAAGCATATAATTTCTCCAACCTCCATTTTTTAGAGGCTTAATATGCTTTGTCTCGAATTTGTGGATTTCATTTTTATTAAAAGCAAAAACGTAACTTTCTTTTGAATCACTTTTGCTTATAGCAAGAACAATACCCTTATTAATAGCTGCTGGAAATGCAAAGCCATCATTATAGTCGGTATGCTCACCAATAAGATTGATTCTTCCGGGTGAAAATACAACAAGTGGATTTGTTTTAAATTGCTCTTTAAAACATCGCTTTACTTGTATAACTAATTTTTTGCTCATAATTATTATGCAAAATAAACATAGACACCTATTACAATGACGCAGATTGCTATACCAGCATGTTTTACATATTTCCAAGGTGTAATATCTACCTGTTTTGTGTATTGTTGTACAAAAGGCTCCTCTCTTGGTTTTATTTTTCCTATGATGAGCATAATCACTATGTTGAGGATAAATAGAATTGCCATTACATCTAGGAAGTGTGGATATGCATGCACTTCTACAATGGTTAAAGCTGCTTTATCAGTTACTCCTGTTGCTTTTGCTGTTTCTAATGCTTTATTTATAAAATAATCTTTCATAAAGAATTGACTAATCATATACAATAAGCATCCAGAAACTAAGCCTATTTTTGCTGCAATAGCAGGAACACGTTTTGTTAAATAACCAACTACTATTATAGTTAAAATAGGAATACTATAGATTCCATTTATTTCTTGTAGATAGTCAAACAGACTTCCCGCATTTGCAATAAGTGGTGCAATAAACATAGATGCTATTGCTAAAATAACACCAAAGATTTTACCATATTTTACAATCGTTTTTTCATTTGCATTTTTATTGATATGCTCTTTGTATACGTCAATCCCAAATAAGGTTACAGAACTATTTAAAACACTATTAAACGAACTTAAAATAGCTCCAAACAATACAGCCGCAAAGAAACCAACCCAAGCACCAGGCAATACTTTTTTTACCAACATTGGGTAAGCACTATCTGCACTTTCTAAATTTCCTTGAAATAAGTGAAATGCAATAATACCAGGTAATACCACAATTAACGGTCCTAATATTTTTATAAACGAAGCCAATAACAAACCTTTTTGTCCTTCTTTTAAATCCTTAGCTCCAAGTGCTCTTTGTATAATTTGTTGATTTGTCCCCCAATAAAATAATTGTACTAACATCATACCAGTAAAGATGGTATAGAATGGTACTGGATCTGCCGGTCCTCCCATAGATTTAAATTTATCAGGATTTTCAGTTGTTAGTGTAGAAAGACCATCTAAAATACTACCATCACCAATCATCATTAATCCAAATATTGGAATTAAAACTCCACCAATTAACAAACCTATAGCGTTTATAGTATCGGAAACTGCAACCGCTTTTAGTCCACCAAAAACCGCATAAATAGAACCAATAATTCCAATTCCCCAAACACATATCCATATGGATTGTGTGTGTGTAACACCAAGTAATTCAGGAATACCAAACATACCGCTAATGGCTAGTGATCCTGAATATAAAATTACAGGAAGTAAAACCACCACATAACCTGTAAGAAATAAAACAGAGGTTAATGTTTTTGTAGTGACATCAAAACGTTTTGCTAAAAACCCAGGTACTGTTGTTATACCACCTTTAAGATATCTAGGTAGTAAAAACATGGCAGTAACTACCATTGCTATTGCGGCTAAAGTTTCCCAAACCATAACAGATAAACCACTCTCATAGGAAGCCCCATTTAATCCAACAATTTGCTCGGTAGATAGGTTGGTTAATAACAATGATCCGGCAATTACGCCAGCGGTAAGGCTCCGACCACCAAGGAAGTAACCATCTGAAGACGTTTCTTCAGTATTTCTTGTTTTGTAATAGGATATTATAGCAACAAGTGCTGTAAAGCCAATGAATGTTATGAATTGCATAGTTTATCAATTAGTTTGTTAGTATTTAGTTTAGTAACAGTAGTTTCAATTGCAATATTCCATTTCACTTGGTAAGTGTCATTTGGTTGCAGCGTTTGTAACCCTATTTTATTATTAAAATTATCTGCGGCACCAGTCATTGGTTCAATAGCAATAGCATTGCAATTTTTTGGAGTGTAGAGTTGCAGAAAGTTTTCTTCTGATGAAGATCTTATATTAAAATCATATTTTGGTGTTGAAAAATCAATTTCGTTGGTTTCAAGTGGGAAACCATCATCTAATTTTACATCTTTAAGTTTAAATGGCATTTCAAAATCCAAAGCCGTTGTACCTGTAATAATATGTTGCTCATTACATACATACTTTTTATCGCTTTTAAAATTTATTGAACTTTTATATAAATCAGTAGTATAAAAATAAGGATGCCATCCTAGAGTAAAAGGGAAGGTCTTTTTACCGTTATTTTTAACTTTAATAGCTAAAGTCATTCCGTTTTTACTTAGTGTGTAACTTAATTCTATATGGAATTTAAACGGAAAACCTTTAACCTTTCCATAATCTTTATATTGCAAGGTTACAGAGGCGAAATCTGATGTCAACTTTTTATTAATAAGAATGAATGTCTTGTTATAAACTAAGCCGTGTAAGGCATTGTTTTTGTCAGTTTCATTGCATTGTAATTTGTACTTGTAATCCTTAAAAGTGTACTTACCATCTTTGATTCTGTTAGCAAAAGGAAAAAGAATAGCAGATGCGTAATTGTCTCTATAGCTTGAAGAATCAAAATCTTCAAGAATTTGAGTGTTTTCAAATGAAAAACTACTTAGTCTACCCCCTTGGTTAAGGCAAATTTTCGCTTTTGATTTTTTATTAAAACTTGCCAGTTCTAGGTAGTGTAATCCGTTCGTTTCTATTTCTTTTAGTGTATACAAATTCTTACAGTGATTTTCTAAGTATTAAATGGTTCGGGTTTTCAACTTGAGCGAATTCATTATTTAAAATCATTTCGGCTAAGCGCTCTCCCATTAAGTTAAAATTTGTTGATATGGTTGTAATTCCATCTGCTACAATTTCTTTTAAAAGGGTATCGTTGTATGAAATAATGCCAATATCTTTTGCAAGAGCTAAATGCTCATCCTTAATTCTCTTTATGATTCGAATTAAATTTTTATCATCTAAAATGATGTATAATTCTCCCTTCGATAACTCTCTGTCAATTAATGTATCAATAATTTGATGTTGAATACCATTGTGAGTGCAAAACAAATTGAACCCTTCTGAAATACCCTTTGGTTGACGCTCTTGGTTATACAATAGTATTATTTTATGATATTTTTTTATTTGTTTCAATCCGACTTGTAAGCCTTCATATATATCTTTCTTAAAATTTTGATAGATAGATGGATACTCCATTAATTCTGGATGGATTTGGTCTAATATATAGACCTTATCATCTGGAAGTCTATTAATTACTGTGTCGGTCCCTTTTAAATTGGCAGGCATTATAACGTAATAGCTGTAATGGCCAGTTTTATCATTTATAAGTTTATTAAAAACATCTAGGTTAAAATGATGAAAAAATATATTCACTTGAACATTCTTTCCAATACAATTTATAAAGGAATTGTATAAATCTTCTTTAAAAGAGTTGAACTCATCAAAAAGTAAAAATATTTTTTGTTTAACATTAATATCTTCACTCAATACATAATAACCTTTACCAACAATAGATTGAACAACACCTCTTGTCTTCAATTCGTTGAATGCACTGAGTACAGTGTCTCTAGATAGAAAATGTTGGCTTTTAATACTATTTAAAGAAGGTAATTTATCACCTTTTTTTAGTGTGCCATTTATTATAGCATTTTCAACACAAGTTATAATTTGTTTGTACTTAGGTGTACTCGATTTATCTTTAATAGTTACAATCCCCATAAAGCAAATATAAAATAAAATTTCAAATATACACACTGGTAGGTACTGGTAGGTAATTTGATTTTAAAATTTTATATTTGTTTTTTAATAAACAGACTAATTAACATTCCATATCATACTTTTGATATTAATTTATTTACAGGTGTATGTTTTACTTTCCTTAGCTCTAGCAAAAGCCTAACTACTGACATGAAATTATGTGATAAATAATTGCACATTGTTGGTATGAATGATTTTAAATTTATTGTAAAATTGTTTTATAATCCCATCAATGATTTCAAAAACTACTTCACAGATATTAAAAATCCATCCCAAGGATAACATTGTTGTTGCTTTGTGTGATTTAAATAAAGGATTAACAATTCAAATAGATGATAGTAAATTTCAACTTGTAAGTAATGTTGCTTCAAAACATAAATTTTCAATTGATAACTTAAATATTGGAGATTCTGTTTTCATGTTCGGGGTAGTGGTTGGAAAAGCAATTAGAGAAATTCAAAAAGGGGAATCCATAACAACGTTTAATATTTTTCACAAAACAGCATCTTATGAAATTCCAAAATTAAAAAAGCAAATTAAATGGGAAGCTCCAAATTCTTCCGATCTTTTGAACCGAACATTTTTAGGGTATCATAGAGACAATGGTACAGTTGGCACCGAGAACAATTGGATAGTCATTCCTCTAGTTTTTTGTCAAAATAGAAATGTTGAAATTCTGAAAAAAACCATGTTAGATAAATTTGGTTACGAGAAATCTCCTACAGACACCTACTATTTAGATGAGCTTATTTTAAAATATAATTCTGGAGCCTCAGAAAATGAACTTCTGGAAGTGGATTTAATAAAAAGTAGTAATAAAAATAAAAATAAACCCTTATTTTCTAATGTTGATGGAATTTATTTTTTAACTCATGATGGAGGTTGTGGGGGCGCTACTTCTGATTCAGTTACACTCTGTAATTTATTAGCAGGTTACATCAATAATCCAAATATTGCTGGAGCTACAGTTTTGAGTTTAGGCTGTCAACATGCTCAGATTAAGCTTTTAAATCAGGCGCTAAAAAGGATAGCTCCGAATTCAAAAAAACCAGTTTACTTTTTAGAACAACAACAAAGTACATCTGAACCAGAATTTCTGGCAGATGCTATAAAAAAAACATTTACTGGTTTGATAAAAGCCAATAAAGTGTCAAGAGCTCCTGCGCCTTTAAGTAAATTAACACTTGGCCTAGAATGTGGTGGCTCCGACGGGTTTTCTGGTATTTCTGCCAATCCAACCTTGGGATATGTTTCGGATGTAATTGTTGGTCTTGGAGGCTCTGCAATCCTTTCAGAATTTCCTGAGCTAAATGGCGTAGAACAAGAACTTATCAATCGTTGTGTTGATATTGATAAAGCGGAGAAGTTTGCCAAAATCATGGAGGCTTATAACACTAAAGCAACAGCTTTGGGTGCTGGGTTTTCTGCAAATCCATCTCCTGGAAATATAAAAGATGGACTCATAACAGATGCTATTAAGTCTGCTGGTGCTTCGAAAAAAGGAGGCACTTCGCCAGTGGTTGATGTTTTGGATTACACAGAACAGTTAATAAAACCCGGTTTAAATTTATTATGTACCCCCGGGAATGATGTAGAATCTACTACGGGCCTAGCGGGTTCAGGCGCTAATTTAATTTTATTTACAACAGGGCTTGGAACACCCACAGGTAATCCAGCTGTGCCTGTTATAAAAGTATCCACAAACACTAAGCTGTATAATAAAATGAACGATATTATAGATTTTAATACAGGTTCTATTATTGAGGGTGTAGATACCATAGAGGATTGTGGTAAAGCATTGCTTGAGTATATAATAAAAGTCGCAAGTGGATCCATACAACCACATGCACGAAGATTAGACCAAAACGATTTTATTCCATGGAAACGAGGCTTGTCGCTCTAAATTTGAATATATGAAAACAAAATTTTCTTTAAAAAATAAAGCCGCCATCATTACAGGAGGCGGAAGTGGAATAGGCAAAGCCATTGCTGAAACATTTTCTCAACAAGGTGCTCTTGTGCATATTCTCGATTATGATTTACAATCTGCATTACAAACTGTTGAAGCTATTAAAGCAAAGGGTTTTTTAGCTACAGCCCATCACTGTGATGTAGCTAATTTTGAACAAGTTTCTGACATAATTTCAAATATATCATCTCATACCTCAGTGGATATTTTAGTTAATAATGCAGGTGTTGCGCATGTTGGAAATATTGAATCCTGTGAGGAGGAAGATTTAGATAGGTTATACAATATAAACATCAAAGGGGTTTTCAATTGTACAAAAGCTTGTATTTCATTAATGAAAACTCAAAATAGCGGAGTGATTTTGAACTTAGCATCCATAGCTTCCTCTGTTGGTATTTCAGATCGATTTGCCTATTCTATGACAAAAGGAGCAGTATTAACAATGACTTACTCTATAGCAAAGGATTATATTAACCACAATATCCGTTGCAACTGTATTTCTCCAGCTAGAGTACATACACCCTTTGTTGATGGCTTTATTAAAAAAAACTATCCAGGAAAAGAATCAGAAATGTTTGAAAATTTATCAAAAACTCAACCTATTGGTCGGATGGGAATGCCACAAGAAATAGCAGATTTAGCATTATTCTTATGTTCTAATGAATCTAGCTTTATTACAGGCTCTAACTACGGAATTGATGGCGGTTATATCACACTTAACTCAAGATAAAAATAAATGAAACTTATAAGATTTGGAACTATTAATAAAGAGAAACCAGGGGTTTTGTTGCCGGATGGAACTAAGTTAGATGTATCTGCATTTGTATCTGATTACAATGAGGATTTTTTTGGTGACGATGGAATAGAAAAACTACAAACCTGGTTAGATAAAAATCAAGATTTGTGTCCCATTATTGAAGATACAATCCGATGGGGTGCACCACTTGCACGACCATCTAAAATTGTTTGTGTTGGACTTAATTATGCCAAACACGCTGCCGAAAGTGGAATGGAGGTTCCTCAAGAACCTGTCCTTTTTTTTAAAGCAACTTCTGCTATTGTGGGTCCATTTGATAATATTATAATCCCTAAAGGGAGCACCAAGACAGATTGGGAGGTTGAACTCGCTATTGTAATTGGAAAGACAGCTTCCTATGTAAGCGAAAAAAATGCTATGGACCATATAGCTGGTTATGTTTTACACAACGATGTAAGTGAACGTGCCTTTCAAATAGAACGTTCAGGTCAATGGGTAAAAGGAAAAAGCTGTGATACTTTTGCTCCCCTTGGTCCTTTTATTGCAACAAAAGATGAAATTATAGACCCCAATAATTTAAAACTTTGGTTGAAACTCAACGGTAAAATTATGCAAAATAGCAGTACCTCAGACTTTATTTTTAACATTCAGCATGTTGTGAGCTATATCAGTCAGTTTATGACTTTACTTCCTGGCGATGTCATTTCTACTGGCACCCCTTTTGGTGTTGGGCTTGGATTAACACCTCCAAAATATCTTAAGAGTGGTGATATTGTTGAATTAGGGATTGAACATTTAGGTGTTTCCCGCCAAGTATGTAAACCCTATAAATGATCATAGATAGCCATCAACATTTTTGGAAGTATGACCCAGTGAGAGACGCATGGATAGATACCTCTATGGATTCCATTAGAAAGGATTTTCTTCCCAAAGATTTGTTACCGATTTTAAAAGCAAATAAGATTGATGGTTGCATAGCAGTACAAGCTGACCAATCTGAAACGGAAACCGAATTTCTGTTGCAATGTGCCGAGAAAAACCCATTTATAAAGGGCGTTGTTGGCTGGGTAGATCTTACAGCCAACAATATAGAGGAGCGTCTTGAATATTATGCATCTAACCCACTATTTAAAGGTGTTCGACATATCGTTCAAGCAGAAAACGATGACTATTTACTGCGAAAGGATGTGCAAAATGGTATAGGGAAGCTTTTAAAATACGATTTAGCGTATGATATTCTTGTTTTTCCAAATCAGCTACCATCCGCCATTGCGATGGTTGAAGCGTTTCCCAATCAAAAATTTATTTTAGACCACATTGCAAAACCAACTATCTCAAAAGCTATTAGCGAAATATGGGTTCATAATATCAAACAACTTTCTAAACATAAAAACGTGTACTGTAAGCTATCGGGTTTGGTAACCGAAACTATTAATTTTAAATTTAAGGAGGCCGATTTTAAACCCTATATAGACATTATTTTTAAAGCTTTTGGCCCTGACCGAATTATGTTCGGTTCGGATTGGCCTGTTTGTTTGTTAGCTGCAAACTATGATAAAGTGCTGAAAATTGTAAATGATTATATAGAAAATCAATCTATTGAGGTGAAAAATAATATCTTAGGTAAAAATGCAATAAAAATATATAATCTTTAATGGTATGGATTTAGGACTAAAAAATAAAGTTATTGTAGTCACAGGTGGTTCAAAAGGTATTGGAGGTGGCATTGTATCTCTTTTAGCTAAAGAGGGTGCCATACCAATAATTTTAGGAAGAAATAAGGATAGTATTTTCAAGGCAGTAAATCAATACAAACAAAACGGCTGTGAAGTAGGGTACGCACTTGCAGAACTAACTGATCCTAATCAATGCGAAGCTGCAATCGATGCAATTATCAAAGATTATGGCCGAATAGATGGTCTTGTAAATAATGCAGGGGTTAATGATGGGGTTGGACTAGAGAACGGAACTTACGACGAATTTATTAATTCAATCAAACGTAATTTAGCACACTATTATCAAATTACACAATTGGTTCTTCCACAACTAAAAAAAACAAAAGGTGTAATTGTAAATATAGGATCTAAAACATCGCTAACTGGTCAAGGTGGTACGTCTGGATATGCAGCAGCCAATGGAGGGCGTAATGCACTCACAAGAGAATGGGCTGTTGAACTTTTACCTTATCACATTAGAGTAAATTGTGTTATTGTGGCAGAATGTTTTACACCACTTTATGAAAAATGGATAAATACATTTGAAAATAAAGAGGAAAAATTAGCTGCTATAACAAATAAAATACCCCTTGAAAATCGGATGACAACCACAAAAGAAATTGCCAATACAGTCGTTTTTTTGTTGTCAGATAAATCAAGTCACACAACAGGGCAATTCATTTTTGTAGACGGGGGTTATACTCATTTAGATAGAGCATTAAATACCAATAATTAATTTAAAAAAGTGAGTAAAACATATAAATATTGTTTAGCATTAGATCTAAAAAAAAATGTAGATAAAATTGCTATGTATAAAAAATACCATCAAAATGTTTGGCCCGAAATTCAAAAAAGTTTAAAAGATTCTGGTATTAAGAATGCTGAAATATACAATACAGGAAATCGCTTATTTATGATTTTAGAAGTTGACAGCTCTTTTACGTTTGAAAAAAAAGCAAAAATGGATGCTAAAAATTCAAAAGTTCAACAATGGGAAACATTAATGTGGAGCTTCCAACAAGCACTTCCCAATAGTAATCCGAACGAGAAATGGGTTTTGATGGACAAAATTTATGATTTAAATGAATAGGAATATATGAAACAACAGATAAATTACAGGTATCCATCAGTGGACGATTTACGAAGTCGGGCCAAGGCTAAAATTCCAAAATTCGCATTTGAATACTTAGATGGTGGATGTAATAACGATGTAAACTTGAAAAAAAACACCTCTCGTATAAGAGATGTAGAACTCAAGCCGAAATACTTAATAGATTATACACCTGCTACTCTAAAGACTGAGCTTTTTGGACATCAATATGATGCTCCTTTTGGAATTTCACCAATAGGGTTACAAGGGCTAATGTGGCCAAAGTCTCCGGAAATACTTGCAAAAGCTGCATTTGATCATAATATTCCATTTGTATTAAGTACAGTTACAACAGCTAGTATAGAGTCCATTTCGGAAATAACAGAAGGCCGTGCATGGTTCCAGCTATACCACCCTGCCCAAGAACGTGTGACAAAAGATATCTTGAAAAGAGCTGAAGCAGCACAGTGTCCTGTCCTTGTTATTTTAGCCGATGTTCCTTCTTTTGGGTATCGCCCACGAGACATACGTAACGGCTTATCGATGCCACCAAAAATGACAGTATCTAATATTGTATCTGCAATGAAAAGACCTCATTGGGCACTAAACACTTTAATTAATGGCCAACCAAGTTTTGAAACATTAAAGCCTTATATGCCAAAAAATTTGAATTTAAATCAATTAGCGACATTCATGGATGCAACTTTTTCTGGTCGTTTAGATGAAGATAAAATAAAGCGTATTCGAGACCTGTGGAAAGGGAAATTAGTATTGAAAGGTGCAGAGTCCATTGATGATGTTGAAATAGCCTATCGCTTGGGATTAGACGGTGTAATTATTTCAAATCATGGTGGAAGACAGGTGGACGTTGGACAGGCTACGATTGATTCTTTAAAATCTATTGCGCCAATTTATAAAAATAAGCTTAAAATAATGATGGATAGTGGAATTAGAGGAGGGGCTGATGTTGCAAGAGTGATGGCTCACGGTGCAGACTTTACGTTCATGGGCCGCACCTTCATGTATGGAGTCTCTGCTTTAGGTAAGCAAGGAGGGAATCATACTATTGCAATGTTAAAGGCTCAGCTTAATCAAGTGATGGAACAGCTTAGTTGTGCTGATGTATATGACTTAAAAGATAAGTTAGTTAAATCATGAGTTAACACATACAGTTTTTGTGTTAGATACATTTAATATTTCATTGTGTAGTTCTGCAGAAAGTATAATAAATGGCATCAAAACCATTATTGAACTCAATATTTTTAAATTATGACAAATTCAAAATTAGTACCAGTAGTTTCAAAGGAGTTTTTACTGCCTTTTATAATTATTACATCATTATTTGCTCTATGGGGTTTTGCAAATGATATTACAAACCCAATGGTTGCTGCTTTTGGCACTGTTATGGAAATTTCTACTGCAAAAGCTGCTTTAGTTCAACTTGCTTTTTACGGAGGTTATGCAACTATGGCAATACCTGCTGCGTTATTTGTTAGAAAATATAGTTATAAGAAAGGAATACTATTAGGTTTAACTTTATATGCCATTGGTGCATTATTATTTTTTCCAGCTGCTCAATTTGAGGTATTCGGATTCTTTTTAGGTTCGTTGTACATTTTAACATTTGGCTTGGCTTTTTTAGAAACGACAGCAAGCCCATATATTCTATCAATGGGAGACCAAAGAACCGCAACCCAACGTTTAAATTTAGCACAAGCATTTAATCCAATTGGTTCTTTATTTGGAATGTTTGTAGCATCAAAATTTATTTTAGTAGCCTTAGATTCTGATAAAAGAAATGAAGCAGGTGAATTAATTTTTAAGACCTTAGATGAAGCTCAAAAAACAATTATTAGAACACATGATTTATCTGTTATCAGAAATCCTTATGTAATTCTTGGTTTTGTAGTTATTGCAATGTTAGTTTTAATTGCAGTTACTAAAATGCCTAAAAGAACAAATACAACTTCATATTCTAGTGCAACTGAATCTTTTAAAAGATTGTTTAAAAACGGAAAATACAAAGAAGGAGTTTTAGCACAATTGTTTTATGTTGCTGCTCAAATTATGTGCTGGACTTTTATTATTCAATACGCAGGCAACTTGGGGATTTCTAAAGCAGAAGCACAAAACTATAATATTATTGCTATGTCAATATTCTTAGCAAGTCGATTTATGAGTACTTTTTTAATGAAATATATAAACCCAAAAAAATTATTAATGATTTTTGCACTTTGTGCAATGGTTACCATCTCTGGTGTAATTTTAATTGAAGGCCTAACAGGCTTGTATTTATTAGTAGCAACTTCTGCATTTATGTCTTTAATGTTTCCTACTATTTATGGTATTGCATTAAATGGTTTAAACCAAGAAGACACTACTTTGGGTGCTGCAGGTTTAGTGATGGCAATTGTTGGTGGTGCTTTAATGCCTATTTTACAAGGGTTAATGATTGACATGGACAAAATTGGTCCTTTTTCTGGTGTTAACTTTTCTTTTATTCTTCCTTTTGTTTGTTTTTGTTTCATTGCAGTGTATGGGTATAGAACATTAAAAGTATATATATAATGGTTACGCATTTTTTCCTTTTAGATATAAAAAATGATATACAACTTATTGAGCAGCACCAAGAATATCATAGAAATATTTGGCCAGAAATAGAAAAGGGTAACAAACAATCACGTATTGAAAAACTAAACGTCTAATATGGAATGACATATAAATTTTACTTTTTATTGTTTCTATCTCTAATGTTCATCAGTTGTTTTGAAGATAAACAGATATTCGTGAATTTCTCAAATCCAGAGCTTGATTATACTGGTAGAGTACATTTTTTGGACAATGAGGTAGCAGAAATTTTTTGGACAGGGACTTCTATAAAAATGAATTTTGAGGGGGAAGGTGTTAGTGCGGTCTTAAAAGATGAAACCGGAAACAATTATTTTAATGTTATTGTCAATAATAATTTAGAAAAAATTATTAAGCCAGACACATTAAAAAAAACGTACACTCTAGCCTCCAATTTGCCAAAAGGAAAGCACAGGGTAGAATTATTTAAAAGAAATGATTGGAATAGAGGTAAAACTCAGTTTTTTGGATTTAATATTAATAATCGTCCAAAGCTTTTACCCAAGTCAAAATCTACTAACAAAAAAATAGAATTTTATGGAGATTCCATGACTGTAGGTTATGCTAATGAAGACTCCTCAGGAGCAGATTCTCCTCTTGGCATGAACACTAATAATTATCTAAGCTATGCTGCTTTAGTTGCAAGACACTATAACGCAGATTATCAATGCATTTGTAAAAGTGGCACGGGAATAGCAGTAAGTTGGCACCCATTCACTATGGATGAATTGCACAGCAGATTACTACCTACTAATGCAGAAAGTCAGTGGGATTTTTCAAGGTATCAGCCCGATATAGTAGTCATTAATTTATTTCAAAATGATTCTTGGCTTATCAATTTACCAGAGCATAAAGAGTTTAAAAAAAGATTTGGTTCCAAAACACCACCGGATGAGTATTTTGTTGAGATGTATGAAACATTTGTTTCTAAAATTCGAAATCATTATCCTGAAGCTACTATAATTTGTACACTTGGTAGTATGGATGCTGTTAAGAACGGATCAAAGTGGAAGGGCTTTATTGACTTGGCGGTTCGTAATATGGGAGACAAAAAAATTTTAACGCATTATTTGCCTTACAACAATTCAAAAGGCCACCCCTCAATTTCACATCATCAGCAAATGTCTGAGAGTTTGATTAAATTCATAGATCAACACATTAAATGGAGTGATAACTATATAAATAATAAAAATTGATTAATCATAAATTGTAAAATGATGAAATATGTATTACTAGTGATAACTTTTTTAGTGATGAGTTCTTGTAATCACGAAAAAAATAAAACAACAGAACAGTCTAATCCAAATATTATTTTTATTTATCTTGATGATTTGGGTTATGGTGATGTTAGTTCCTACGGGGCTACAGAATTAAATACCCCCAACATTGATTTTTTAGCAAACAATGGACTTAAGTTCACCAATGGTTACGCCACTTCTGCAACCTGTACACCAAGTAGATATGCGCTTCTCACAGGACAATATCCTTGGCGAAATAGAGATGCAAAAATACTTCCAGGTACAGCACCACTTCTAATTGATACAGCTCAAATTACAATTCCAAAAATGTTACGCAATCATGGCTATAAAACCGCAGTTATTGGAAAGTGGCATCTTGGACTTGGAACAGGAAATGTAGATTGGAATACTCATATTTCTCCTGGACCTAACGAAGTTGGTTTTGATTATAGTTTTATTATGGCTGCAACCCAAGATAGAGTGCCAACCGTTTATATTAAAAATGGAGATGTTTTTAACCATGATCCCAATGACCCTATTGAAATTGATTACAAGAAAAATTTTTCTGGTGAACCCACTGGAGAGGATTCCCCACATTTGTTGAAAATGAAAGCCGATGCGCAACACAATAGAACAATTGTCAATGGGATTCCTCGAATTGGACACATGAAAGGGGGGCAGACTGCTAGATGGGTAGATGAGGATATGGCAGACGTTTTCTCAGATGAGGTAAAAGCCTATGTTCAAAACAAGAAAGAACAACCGTTTTTTCTTTATTATGGTATGCAACAACCGCACGTGCCAAGAACCCCACATCAACGCTTTGTAGGCGCCACAACACTTGGTCCAAGAGGCGATGTGATTGCTGAGGCTGATTGGTGTGTTGGAGAACTTATTAAAACCCTAGAAAAAGAAGGATTGTTAGAAAATACTTTGATTTTTTTATCCAGTGACAATGGCCCTGTATTGGACGATGGTTACGTAGATGATGCCATAGAAAAATTAGGCAAGCATAATCCAACAGGAGGCCTAAGAGGTGGCAAGTATAGTCTTTATGAGGCTGGAACCAGAGTTCCATTCATTACTTACTGGAAAGGAAATATTGAAGCTGGTGTTTCTAATAACATTATTTCTCAAGTTGATTGGTTGGCATCACTATCAAATATGGTCAACAAACCCATAAAGAATTTAGACAGTGAAAATCATATGGATTTTTTGTTAGGAAAAGTGAAAGAGGGAAGATCTAATATAATTTTAGAAGCCACATCACGTACAGCCTATAGAGAGGGAAATTGGGTGTTAATACCCCCTTATCCCGGGCCTAAGATGTTTTTAACTAAAGGAATAGAAACTGGCAATGGTGAAGAATTTCAACTTTATAATTTAGAAAAAGACGTTTCACAGCAAAATAACCTAGCAGTAACGATGCCCGAAAAAAGAGATGAGATGATCAGAGCATTTGAGGCTATTGTTGGTGATACGTATAAAAAAACCAGCAAATTAAAATTTGATTAATCAGCAATTACACCACGCTGAATCAACCAATTTTTTGCTAGCTCTAACCATAATTGTGTTGGCTTTTGTGTAGAGGTTATTCCAAAACCATGGCCACCATTTTTTAGAAGATGTAGTTTTGAGGGAATATTGTTTTTTTGTAAAGAGTTGTAGTATATGATGCTGTTTTTAGGGTTAACTATACTGTCATCTTCAGCATGTATTAATAAAGTAGGGGGGGTGTCTTTTCTAACTTGTAATTCATTGGAAAAAAAATTGATGTCTTTTGGTTTGGGATTGTGCCCTAACAAACTAATTCTAGAGCCCAAATGTGTAAGTTCATCTTGCATACTAATAACAGGATATAATAGCATACAATAATTTGGCTTAAAATTGATTTTTTGTATACCATCATTAGAGCTATTAAAATCATACTGATTAGAAAGTGTAGCAGAAAGATGTCCGCCAGCCGAAAAACCTATGACACCAATTTTAGAGGTATCTATATCCCACTTTTTTGCCTTGTTATTTATTATTTGAATTGCCCGTTGTGCATCTAACAAAGCAACGTTACTTTTACAAGCTCCATACTCCCAGTTGGGTGTTCTGTACATTAATACAAATGCATGAACCCCGAGGGTATTTAACCATTTTGCCACCTTAACGCCCTCGTGTTCAAAAGCCAAGTTTTTGTAGCCACCCCCTGGAATTATTAGAATTGCAGGAACATTCTCTTTAGAAACGGCTGCTGGATAATACCACAATTGTGGATTGGTTATTTGCTTGTTTATTTTTTGTATTGTCAATGGTTCTGTAGATGTTTCACTACTGTTACATGGAATGCCTTGGGGGTAAAGCGTTATTATTTCTTGGGCATTTCCCCATATGAAAACACACATACAAAGGCTAATACATAGTTTCATATTGACTTTTACAAATAGATTAAAACATACAAAGCCACCGTATTATGGTGGCCTTGATCTAAAAAAATAATTTATTAACTAATTACTATTATTTCTTTATTAGTTTTTGAGTTATATACCCAGGCACTTGCATAAAGTAAACTCCAGGACTTAGATGTCCTAAGTTTAATTGATTACCATCATAAACATAATTGTTTACTTTAGCTCCCGTAACGGTATAAATAGAAATTTCACTTCCTGTAGTAACTCCATTGAGCTTTACAATATCTTGAATTGGATTTTGTGATAAGTTAAATGTTGGAAGTCTATGAGAATCTACATTTAAAGTACTTCCTTGTGTCATGACAACTTTATCAACCAAAAAACTTCTTGTGTTACCAATGTTATCTTGAGCATGAATAAAACCAGAAATACCTCCAGAAGTTGCAGCATTAAAAACAGCCGCAGGGATTCCATTAACGACAGCTACACCCGAGTTAATGTTATCTGTAACATTTGTAATAGTTGAGGACATGCTTGAGCTTGCGGCATCAGCGCCTAGAGTTAGTACCATGTTTATAACTAAATCATCTTGCTGGAAGTCAGTTAATCCTGCAGAACCACTATCAACAGGAGTATTTCCTTGTTTTCTGATAGAAAGGGAGCCATCATTTAGTGTAGAAAGTTGTATGTTAGCAATGGTACCAGAACTGGAACCATTATCATTAAAACCAAATCTCGAAATTAATTTACCTGCTGGTAAGTCAACATTAAACTTGAAATGAACTTCAAAACTAATTTCAGTGTCAGAAACAATAAATGGACTACCCCATCTTGCCCATGAATAACCAGCGGTTGTCTCTGCTCTTTCTGTACCAGGTGTTGGATTGACAAACCAGTTTTCACCTCCCCAGTCTGGATTAGAATCAAGAGGTCCTTGAACGTAACCTTCCTCTAGAGTAAAGTCAACTGTAGTTTGCGCACTCATTACGCACATTATTGAGGTTACAAATAATAAAGTGTAAATTTTTTTCATAATTTTTTGTATTTAATTTTAATCCAAATTACAACAAGACGGTGTAAATAAATATTACAAATGTTCTAATTTGTATTTTAAATCATCAATTCTAAAAATAATTTTACCTTCTGACAATAGACCAATTCATAGCTCTAGGCTTATTTTTTTTGTATATAGTATGCTCAATTTGATTTAATCTAGTTTTTAATGAATCAAGTATTGGAAGTGTCTGATAATATTTATGTACACTTTTTTTTATATAATTATAGAAAGGTTGGCCTTCAATTTTTTTGAGTTGATTATCTAAAAATATCTTTTTGTTTTTTAACGTATCTGGGCCATTATAATCGCGAAGGTATTTAAAGGCTATAAACGGAACCGCTCTTAATTGATAGCCTGTTTTTCGGTACTCTTGACAAAGATTCATGATTTCTTTAGCCTGTATGTATTGCGGGGTATTGAACTCATTGGAAAGATTAACACCCTCATTAAGCTGTTTGGCAGAAAAAGTATTGATTAATTTATCCTGAATAAATAAATCATAGCTACCCTTATCAAGCCCAATAACTTGAAGGATTTCTTGGTTAAACTTTTTTTGAAAAGGAACTAATCGAAGCGCTGTATCAAATGCTTTAGTAAAGGGAAACGGCAAACTGTTTTCTTGGCAATTAAAAAGAATATTTTCTTTTGAAACTTGTAGCTCATTTACAGAGCAGTTCGTTGTTTTAATACGATTATTTTGATTCAGATTAATTAAAATTTGAGCTACAACACTTGGAGTTTCAAGAGTGGATAAAATTTCATGAAACATAATGAAATGTCCTGTTGTTTTTGGATGCACTCGGTCTTGGCCAATTATGGTGAACAATGAATCATTTTTAAGCTCTCGATCCATAATTTTTTTCATTGGAGTATTTAAATCAACAACAGTTGCATCATACTGATTGGCAATTGATTTAATATGGTTAGAGCATTCTATAAGGGCATCGTTGCAACCAAAGTTATTTTCTTTTTCAATTTTCGAGTATTGGTCATAAATTGGTGGGGTAAGATAGATTGGAGTTATCTGAGATGCTCCAAATATACTTGCTAATATATCCGTGTTTTGTTTATACACAGCTAGCGCATTTTTTCGCTTTATTATAACCTCATCAGAAGCTTGACCCTCAAAATAGAGTGTTCGTATCACATCATTCATGCCAGTCATAAAAAATACATGACTTGGATTATGCATAAGTACATCATCCTTAAATCTGTAACTCATACCTTCTGCGTTATCTCCGGAGATACCACAGTTAAAAAAAGTTAGCGCTATGTTTGGGTGCCGAGTTGCATAAAAAAGTTGCAGAAATTCATGAAACTGCCCACCGTGAGTGATACTATCTCCTAAAAAGCAAACAGTATCTCCACTTTTAAAAGTTTTAGAAGTCTTTTGTTGGGCATTCAGTTCTTGTAAATTAAAAAAAATGAATCCGAATATACAAAAGGACGCAAAAAAAGACCTAATAGACATTTTTTAATGTTTGATGATCACCTTTAGGGTGGTATTATTTATTTTAATAAAATAAAGTCCATCAGTGAGTTGTTCTAGGTTGATAGGAAAGCCCTTGTATTTTCCTGTAAAAACTCTTACTCCTGATGTTGAGTAGATTGAAATTAAACTATTTATTTCAGCATTTAAGATATTTAATTTACCAGTTGTGGGATTGGGGTATAGTTTAATGTTTTTGATGTTTGTTTGATTTGAATCAATTCCTAGTATTGATGAATCATAGGTTTCAATCGTTAGCACTAAAGAACTTAGATACCCATCCGAATCATCAAATGTGATCGAAACCGTATTGTTTTCTTGGATAATACCAATGGGAACAGGAATTTCTATAGTTCCAAAAAAATCATCTCTTTCACTTTGGTCATATCCTTTCCAGTTGCTTGGTACGTTAATAGATACGCCATTTACAATAATATTAGGAGATTTAGAACGATCATGTTTTCTTCCAATACTCATTGAAAGAGTTGCAAATCCAGAGTCTCCAGTCAAGTTAATGTTACTAAAGTTATAATTAATTGAATTATTAGCTTGTATGGGCTGCATATGATTTACACTGTAATATCGCTGTTTTTGAATCAGGTTTTCACTCATTATAGGCTCTAAGAAGGTAAACTCAATTACAACTGTTTCATTTTTTTTTAGCAAATAGGTTTCTGGACGTTCTGTATAATTTTGAGTAGTATATTCAGCACTGGTATTGGGGTTTACGATTAAAGATTTAATTTTCAACTCTGATATATCAGGTAAAGATCCATTGAAATTTAAATTAATGGGCTGTTCAAAATCATCTAGGTTGTTTAAAGCCACGTATAATTTATTTGCATCAATAAAACCTTGGGCCAAGACGTCCATATTGTCTGAGCGAATCAAAATTCTCTCACCATGCACATCCTTCCATAAATCATAAAAATGTATTCTGCTAGTGTATTCCCAACCGGTAACTTGGTCTAATGGAACCCCAATTGGTATTGGCTTGTATAGTATAGCCTTGTAGGGCATATAATTATTTTCTTCTGTAATATGCCATGTAGATTTACCAGTTGTAAATGGCATTGCAATTTCCATTCGATCGGTTCTTTCCAAAAGTCCAAAAAGTATCGAGTTTTGAGAACGTATCGATTGAATATTATTTATATCGGTATAATCTCCATTTACAATTCCACCAAATTCTGTAATGGCGTGTGGTTTAATAACTCCCCATTTAAAATAGCTGTAGGTTTCAATTAAATCTAATATAGCTTCCATATTACTTCCAGATCTTCTAGTATCCTGCCCAATCTGATTAATTCCGTCGTAAATGTGGGTTGAAAAAATATCAATGTCTTGACCAGCTTCATCCATGAACATCTTCATATTTTGATTCCAAATAGAAAAATCATTCTTTTCAAATGATAGAAATGCTGCAGCGTACCCTAGTACTTTCATATTATCTAACTCTGGAGCAGCATGAATTTTTTGTGCAACATACTTAAAAAATTGAGTCATTTCTAGCTTCACCCTAGCCTCTGCGATAGGATCAAAATCCGGTTCTTCATAAAAATTTCTTGCATTTACAAAAGGTTCATTCATAGGCTCGTAATATTCTGGCCTTAAAAATGTATTTACATAATTCTTAAAATATTCAACAGTCCAATCAGCAAATGGTATTGGGTCTAACCCTTCTTCATAAACATTATAGGGATGATCAGTGGCTATATACCTCCTAACTTCGCGTAATTCTGTATCTCCAGAAAGCGGGGGTGGGTAGTTGCCAACTCCTTCTTCTCCCGTAATTTGTATGGCAGCTGACCCTGGTGACCAAAATTGTCTTCCACTTTGGCTCACATTATAATCTGTGTAGAAGCCAGGTTCAACGTCATCAGGTCCTGAATGAATATTAAAATATTTACTACGATCTAAAGTTGAAATATCTCCAATCATTCGTTTGATTTTTGGAAAGATATCAATGTTGGTGGATATGCTTACTTTTTTTACATTGATTGAGGATAATGTATTTCCTAATTTAAAAGATTGTGCATGAAAATATCCAAACATATTGGATGTTGCTGCATCATATACTTGATTGTCTATCCCATTATAACTCCCAAGACTTGAAGAAGTACCGTCAGTCACATTAACAAGTCTAGCAGAAATTATAGAGGAACTTGCGTTTTCCCCCAAAGTAAGTGAGACAATAACCGACAGATCATCTGATATTCCATTAGGTCCTTGACAATCAGACAGTGGTAGAGAGGTTTCTATACTCAATGGCTGAGTATTATTGTTATTTCTTAGCTGAAGAGATCCCCCAGGGTTATCCTCGTTATCGGCTGTTGTAGAGAGAAACACAGTAGCTGTCGCTGGGCTAGAACTTCCAACATCACTTGAGGCACTAAAACCAATTTTTATTAATGGATTGTTTTGAGCAACAAGCTCTCCAGACAAATTTAAATCAACTCTAAAGGTAATTTTATCCCCAACTCCAGACAAGGAAAATCCTTGCTCCCAAGCTGCTCTTTTCCACTCGCCAGAGGTAGTAACTAATCCTTGGTTGGCATCAACCATCCAAGTTGTAGATTGAAAATTTGCATCCCAATTGGCTTGACTATAAAGAGGGCCATTAGTAAAACCCTCATCTGATGTGAAGTTAACTACGTTTTGTCCATAAACACAAATGAGGCTTGTCGCTAAAAAAATTATTAGGAAATTGATAAGTTTTGTTTTCATTCAGTACAAAGCTAATTTATAATTGTTTCTATATCCAAAATTAGAGAACTTAAATGTCCCCCAGTATCTGGAAAATAAATTTTAACAGTATTGTTTTTCACGATAAAATCCATTGGAATTGGGATTTCAATTGCACCAAAGAACTTTTTTCTATTGGCTTGGTCATATCCTTTCCAGTTTGATGGTACCTCAACTTTTTCTCCATTGACTAGAACCTCTGGAGCTTTTGATAAATCATGTTCTCTTCCTAAACTCATGCTCAATTTTGCAAAACCAACTCCGAGGTCAACATCATTAAATTCAAATACCAACTCTTTATCTGCTTTAATTGGAATTAGGTAATTACTACTATAGTACCGATTAGATTTAATTTGGTTCTTGAATAAAATGGTATTATTTAAATTAAACTCTAGAACTATTGTCTGTGCAGGATCTATAGAAAATACTTCAGGGATACTGCTTATAGTTTTTTCATAATATAGAGGAAAATCCTCCTTGTAAATGGTTAATGATTTTACCAATAAATCTTTAACATTAGATTTTATGGAGCTAAGATCTAATGCAACTTGTTGTGCATTATCGTCTAGGTTATTTAGCGCAACGAATAATTTTTTTTCATCTAAAAAGCCTTGGACTTGGATATCTGGATTTGATGTTGATACGAAAACCCTTTCTCCCCTTACCGCTTTCCATAACTCATAAAATTGTATCCTATTGGTATAGACCCAACCTGTAATTTGATTTTTTGGTACACCCATGTTTTCTGCCCTCCACAAAACAGCCTTATAGGGTAAATAATCATTTGCTTTAGTAATGTGCCATTTGGCATTATCTGTTGTAAAAGGAATGGAAATTTCTAGTCGATCTTCACGATCCAACAGTCCAAATATCATAGCATTTTGTGAACGGATCGATTGCATATTACTGATTAATGAGAATTCTTTTTTGGCTATACCACCGTATTCTGTGATGGCGTGCGGTTTGATTATGCCCCAGCGCTGGTAACTGTATGTCTCGACAAGGTCCATAATGGCATCATTGTTACTTCCAGAGCGTTTGTTTTCTTGCCCAACTTGGTTGATACCATCATATAGATGATAGGAAATCGCATCGAGTTGATCACCGGCAATATCTAAAAAAAGACCCATATTGGTTTCCCAATTTTGAAAATCCTTTAGCTCGAAAGATGGCCAAGCAGCTCCATAGCCCATAACTTTAATATTTTTTAAAGCAGGATCTGCATGAATTTTTTCTGCCAATGCTCTAAATAGCTGAGACATCTCTGTTTTAACTCTGAGCTCTGCTACAGGGTCCCAATCTTTTTCTTCATAAAAATCTTTTGCGTGAACAAACGGCTCGTTCATTGGTTCATACCACAATGGAGTATTGCCTTGTTTTGTATTTTTAAAATAGCTCACCGCCCACTTAGCGGCAGCTTCTATATCTATTCCCTCTTTATAAATATTTCTGGGGTGTTCTGTAGCTACATATCTACTTATGGGTCTGGGTTTATTACTTTTTTTGTTATTTGATTTAGGATATAACCCAACTTCTCCCATTAGTTTTTTGGCATCTATACCAGGTCCATAAAATCCTCTTCCTGACTGTTCAACATTATATTGTTCATAAAACGATTCAAGTAATGGTGTTTTACCTGGCGCATGTATATTAAAATATTTTGATCTATCAAGTTCAGAAACATCCCCTATAAACTTTTTAACCGTTGGCTCAACTAGTACAACGTTTACCTGAGCACATAGGCTATTGTTTGATGCTATTATGATTACTAAAAGAAAAATCTTCAGGCTAAAATTCATATACTTAAAGGGCTTTATATATCTATTATAGACTACTCTATTTCATAAATCTTGATATCATCAATAAAAGCAATTCCAATTTTTTGGAATCTAAAAGAAAAGAAATATTCTCCAGATACATCAGGGTTCCATATTTTTGTCTCTTCTTTATTTACTGTTATCCACTGGTCTCTGGGTAAACCCTCTACAGAAGTCCAAAACCCTTCTCCTACCCACTGATCTGAGAGAATTACCTCTGGAAAAATATTAGTATCGGTGTAGTTTGAGTCAATCCATATTTTAAATTCAATAGTATAGCTCTTGCTACTATCCAAATTGAAATAAGACCCAGATACTTTGTTGTATGCTCTACATCTTTGGTCTGAAGTAGCTTCCATCTTCATGCTGTATTTGCCCGTAGCAGGATTATTGGTTGGGTAAGTGATTTCTCCAACATTATCCCATTGCCATGCTACATCCCAGCCCAGGCCACCATCTTCAAAGCCATATATTTCGTGTGAAACCTCCATATCAATAAATGCGGGAACTTCGACATTTGGATTGTTTAATTTTGACAAATCTCCCTCGCCGTTATAGGTAAGTAACGCAACAGAGAGTATTGGCCTTGTGCTTCCAGATGAAGAATTGGTGTCTGGTATAATTTTTAAAATAGTATTGTCATCAGGGTGTATCTCTACACTTGATATTTCTATGTCCTGATCATCAAATTTTAAGCTAAAATAAGAAGTTAAATCACTTGAAGATTGTAATGCGACATTATACTTTAAATGAATTTCTCCATTAATTTTTTCATTTATGCTATTTATAATAGGTGGTGCTTCAACAATATTAATATAGTTAGGAATTCGTAAGGTATCAGCAGCCCCCTCAGGGTATTGTCTCCAAGAAATTAACTCTACATCGTAGGTTCCGGTTGCGGCATAATTTACGGCAATGGTGCTAACTTGATCATCTTCTTCAATGCTTATTCCACCTGCAGAGGAAGGATCACCACCAGGCAGTGTCCATTTTCGTCTGTTTGGATTACCTGTAGAGACGTCTTGAAATGTAATGGTGCCACCTTCATACATTGTTATTTGAGTTGGAGTTTCTTCATAAAAATCAGAATCTATGGAAATAACATCAAAATTTGTTTGAATATAATCCAGAACAGTTACATTGAAAGTTGTATCGAGCTCTACTGCAGAATCTATAAATTCATCTTTTAAATTGACTTCAAATTGACCGGGTTCTACAAATAGCACTTGAATAAGATCCATTTCAGAGGGGTCTCTTCCTTCAAGGTTAATTATTGATGCTGATTGTGGTATGGTCCAGGTTCTGCTAATAACTCCTTTAGATAAATCCGCAAAAGAA
>Ga0115546_1000365_pt1 | contig 31744 bp, 26 predicted proteins | sample COGITO_mtgs_1004_FD_87186 | JGI IMG/M metagenome (GOLD analysis project Ga0115546, IMG submission 87186) | Pelagic marine microbial communities from North Sea - COGITO_mtgs_100413 | ecosystem: Environmental > Aquatic > Marine > Epipelagic | place: Germany:Helgoland, sampling site Kabeltonne...
GCCATCGATGTCAACGGGAGGGGCTGCGATGAACGCAATGACGAAACATGCGGTGGCAGCAAGTAGTGTCGGGATCATCAAGACGCCGAACCAGCCTACATAGAGGCGGTTGTCGGTGCTTGTAACCCACTGACAAAACTGCTCCCACAGTGAAGCGTTCTCACGCTTCTGAAGAGTAGTTGTAGTAGAAACCATTAAATGATTGCGGGATAAATGTGAACAGGTATATGACGAAAAAGCGATTTCAATGAACTGCTTTGCTCGTCGGTATGTACCTATCATAACATAATGTTACGAACAATGCAAGGATATTGACATATTTAGTTTTTCGTGAAACATCTGGCCTGTCTAGGTTTTAGGAAGTGCGATCGCAATAGCCCTATTTGCTAGCGGCTGAAAGGAGCCCATTAGTGAGACTATTTATTTACTTAACTTTACAATTTTCAGTCTTCTAGCATTACTTATGGACGGCCTTTAGCAATGAGTAATTTTGCTCATGAAACGAGACTCAATCTTCTACACATTTTTTCAGCAGTCGCCAACTCTCTTGAAAGCGTACAACCTCAAAAGCATGCTCTAATCTGGTGAATAAACGCGGCATGGTCCCAGCTATTTCTTCGCTGAGAAAGCCCTAGCCGCACCACTACTAAATCACGGTCTGGTACTACCGTCACAAACTGCCCCTGATAGCCCGCTGCTAAATAGGCCCCTTCTGGCCAGGTCAAGGCCTCTTGCCGCTGCGCCCTAGAAGTCTCGGATACAAAAGAATTAGGCACCCCAAGCCAAAAGTGCGCCCCATAAAAATCAGCCGTTTTACTTGGCGTTGTCGAATAGGCCACCCAGCCTGCGGGTAAAATTCGCACCCACTCATCCTCAATTTGCCAGCAGCCGTCTTGCAAATACAATAGCCCTAGCTTTGCCCAGTCCCGCGCGGTTGCGTACATAAATGATGAACCCGTAAATGTTCCTGCCGCATCGGGTTCTAGCACCGCGCTTGTCATACCGATGCGCTCAAACAGCGATCGCCCAGGAAAAGAAAAATAGTCGGTTAGCGTGCCACTCAAGACCTGGCGGATGATTCGGCAGAGCAAAACCGTCGCACCGCCCGCGTAGGAAAACTCACGGCCCGGTGCATTTTTTAGCGGTAGCTGAGCGGCGTACTTGGCCCCGTCACCCCGCTGAAACAGCAGGGTAGTAACGTCTGAAAGCGGATTGGAATAGTCTTCGGAAAACCTCAGCCCGCTGCTCATACGTAGCAGCTGATCGAGCGTGATTTTGCGGCGAGGATCGCTTGGGCTGCGCCACTCGGGCAGTAGGTCTTGTGAGTCTAAGGCGAGTTTGCCTTGCTGTACCAAGATGCCAATCAGGGCGTTCACAACGCTTTTGGCCATCGACCAGCCCAGCAGCGGGGTCTGCGCCGAAAAGCCCACTGCATAGCGTTCGGCAACGAGCTGACCTCGATGGAGAATAACGACTGCGCGCGATCGCTGCAATCTCGCTCTATCCGACTCCATAAAGGCCGCGTCTACCACCTGCGCTAGACGCTCTGTCTCAAAACGCTCTGTATCCATTTTTAGCGGCATCTCTTTGGCAGATAACGCTGGCCTGTACCGGTATTGCCAGGTCTGCTGCCATTTCTCGAACGCCGCTGACTGTTCTCGTAGCTGCGCCACGGTCGTCTCTAGCACTAGCGTACTGCCCAGCCCTGGCCGGTACAGCGCTGTTCGCTTAAATCCACCAAAGCAAGAGACCGTAACCGTTTTCTGTTGAAAATCAACAGAAGAGTGCAGCAGCCGTAGCGGGGCTAAGTCGTCTACGGCCAAATCTTCGCTTAGCAGGGCCGAAGCCTCTCGCCCACTGACAAATATCCCCGAGCACAACAGCTTTGCCTTGTAAGCTGTCGCCATTTTCAAAAAGCAAGAGAGATAGGTACGAGAGAACAAAATAGCCCCAGTGCTCAAAGCGTTCACGCCGTCCTAGCCACAGCCTCGCTAGCTACAGCATCGCTAGGCGCTCACGGATAAGGGTTGCCTGCTTTTCCGCTTCTGCTAATGTATCGCGCGCGCCCTGAACAACCGCCGCCGGGGCCTGATCGACAAAGCCTTTGTTGTTCAGACGACCGGTAAAAGATTTAATCTCACCTTCTGCCTTGGCTAAGTCTTTTTCTAGCTTTGCTCGCAGCGCATCTACATCAATAACGCCCGTGAGCGGAATGAGCACCTGCACCGTACCGGTAACACCGGCAAACATTTTGCGATCGCCCACTGAGCCCTGTTCCAAAGGCCGATCAGAATCTGCTCGAATAATGTCGGCTGGCGTCACGCTAGGAGGCATCGACTGAACGGATGCTGAGGGGCTAGACGCTGAGGAGCTACTGGATAGTTCTGCTGCGCCGCTATCGCCAGTGGTATCGCCAGTAGTATCGCCAGTGATATCGCCAGTGGCATCAATATTGGCATCGTCGTTACCGCTAATCTCAGCCCAAGCAGATTTGAGTTCGGCAAGAACGCGATCGCGATTCTCTGCCTTAAAGCCGCGATTAGAAACAAAGCGAACCGTATAGAACAGTCCGATTAGCTGAAAGACCCCACGCAGACCCAACCCATCAAGGGTGTCTAGAATAGAATCAAGCACCTTGTAGGTAACAGCAGCGCCCAAAATAATTGCAACAGACAGTGCTGGCTTTTTATAGCTGCTAAAGAAGCCGTTGAAGTAACGAGCAGGCTGTTCTAAAAACTGCGAGATCGCCGTGCCTAAGCCAGATAGCCCATTCGGTGGCGTGGTTTCTACAATATCAGCAGCCTTTGCAACCGAAAGCGTTTTGGCCACTGCCGCCGAAGCCGGAGCCAAATCTGTCTTCAAAATTGCTAGCGTTTCTAGCCGCGCCATCGCTTCAATATAAGGCCGCGTTGCGGTCAATACGCCCAGCTCGTCCGCGCTGTCTGTTTTCAAAATAGCTTCGATTTTTGCCGAGGGCTTTACGCCTGCTTCTGCGCGCAGGTTGCGAATCGTGCGAATCACATCTATTAGCAAATCAAACTGTTGCTCTAGCGCCGGGTCAACCTGCGCAGCCTCAGCCACCGGATAGCTTTGCAAGGCCAGGCAGTCTTCTTCACCCACGCCGGTAAGCGTATGCCACAGCTCCTCGGTAATGTGTGGCATAAAGGGATGCAGCAGCTTAAGAATGCCGTTGAGCACATGGGCCAGGGTTTGCTGCGCAGTCCGCTTGGCCTCGCCTTCACCGTACAGGCGGGGCTTCACCAGCTCAATATACCAGTCGCAAAAGTCACCACGGGTAAACTCGTACAGCTCTTTGGCAGCCTCGCCCATGCCGTACTTGTCTAAATATTCGCGGGTCCGCTCAATAGTTTGGCTGTAGCGAGAGAGAATCCACCGATCGGCTAGCTCTAGATCTCCACTGCTGCCGGGTGTTCCTAGCGCAGCAGGCGTCTGCCCCTCTAGGTTCATCATCACAAAGCGTGAGGCATTCCACAGCTTGTTGGTAAAGTTGCGCGAGGCTTCGACGGCCATCGACTCGTCGGTATCACGGTCGTAGTCTAGGCGAATGTCTTGACCTGCACCGGCGACTTCTCGAATGAGCGTGTAGCGCAGCGCATCGGTGCCGTACTTGTCAATTAAAATTAGCGGATCGATGCCGTTGCCTTTAGACTTCGACATTTTTTGGTTGTTTTCATCGCGTACTAGGCCGTGAATGTAAACCGTGTCGAAAGGCATGTGGCCCGTAAAATGACCTGCCATCAGGGTCATGCGGGCGACCCAGAAAAAGATGATATCGAACCCGGTGACCAGCGTTTGCGTGGGGTAGTAAAACTGGTAGTCGGGCGCGTCGGTGTTGGGCCAGCCTAGTGTAGACATGGGCCACAGGCCAGAAGAAAACCAGGTGTCGAGCACGTCAGGGTCTTGGCGCAGTTGGATATCATCGCCATATTTTGCTTTGGCCTTTTCCCAGGCTTCGGCTTCGTTTTTGGCAACCACAAATGGCGTGTTGTCGGTAATGTCGTCGTTGCTTTGGCTGACGACGTACCAGGCAGGAATTTGGTGGCCCCACCATAGCTGACGCGAGATGCACCAGTCGTTGAGCTTGGCGAGCCAGTCGCGATAAACCTTAGTCCAGCGCTCAGGCACAAACTGCGGATCGTTTTGGTTGTCGAGGGCGGCGAGGGCTTTGTCTGCGAGGGGGCGAATTTTGACGAACCACTGGGTAGAGATAAGAGGCTCTACTGGGACTTTGCCGCGATCGCTATAGGGCACCGAATGCCGATAGTCTTCAATTTTCTCCATCCGGCCTTCGGCCTTCAGCTTTTCAATCACCCACTCACGGGCCTGAAAGCGATCAATGCCAATAAACTCTTCGCCCGCATTCTCATTCAGCGTGCCGTCTTTGTTTAAAATGTTGATAACTGGCAGGTCGTGCCGCTTGCCCATCTCAAAATCGTTGGGGTCGTGCGCGGGCGTCACCTTAACGCAGCCTGTGCCAAATTCGGCATCGACAAACTCATCGCCAATAATTGGAATCTCGCGGTTGGCAATCGGTAGCCACACCTTGCTGCCGATCAGGTGCTTGTAGCGTTCATCATTGGGATTGACCGCAACTGCCGTATCACCCAGCATTGTCTCTGGGCGCGTCGTTGCCACCACCAACTCGCCTTCTGCCGCAACCAGCGGATAGCGAAAGTACCATAGATGCCCGTCTACTTCCTGGTTTTCTACCTCCAAATCAGAAACGGCAGACTGACTTTTGGGGCACCAGTTCACCATGTAGCTGCCGCGATAAATCAGCCCTTCTTCGTATAGCTGGTTAAAGGCCGTCAGCACAGCGGTCGATAGCCCTTCGTCCATGGTGAAGCGCTCACGGCTCCAGTCTGCCGAAACGCCTAGCTTGAGCAGCTGCTCTAAAATCTTTCCGCCTGACTGGGCCTTCCATTCCCAGGCGCGTTCTAAAAACTGATCTCTGCCAATCGATTCGCGCGATCGCCCTTCTTCGGCTAGCTGCTTTTCCAAAATCGTCTGCACGGCAATACTGGCATGATCCGTACCCGGCAGATACAGCGTATTTTTACCCTTCATCCGCTGATAGCGCACCACGGTATCAATCAGCGTCTGCTCAAAGGCGTGGCCGATGTGCAAACTGCCCGTGACGTTTGGCGGCGGAATCATCACGCAAAAAGGCTCGCCGCCCTTACCCGGATCGGCCTTGAAGACTTCCTTTTGTGACCAGTACTCCTGCCATTTAGATTCGGTCGTGGTGGGGTCGTATTGGCTAGCCAGCGTCGGCGTCGTTGCAGTCATTGGGGGTGCAAATGCGGAAGGTTAATCAATGGTAATGGTAGCAGTGATTCGAGCGATCGCGTGGTGTCGGCGAACAATCGTAGACAAACCATCCTTAGCTCAGAACGCCAAAAAGCCCTCCGACCAATTCTGGCTAAAGGGCTTTTTTTATGCTGGAATGTTTTGCTCAGTTTGCTCAGAAAGCTTACTCAGCGAAGTCAATTTCCGCAGCAGGCGTCGGAGCAGGCGTTGCAGACTCAGCGGCCCGCTGCTCTAAAATCGCCCGCTGACGCTCACGCAAAGACTCAGCCTGACGGTTAATTTGGCGGCTTTGGCTGCGGCGAAAGCCCTCATCTACTACGCCCGCACCAGAAAGCGAACCTGCACTGTGAAACAAATCCATAATGCTAGTACCCGAGCCAAAGAAGCCATCTTCAGAATCGGCAGATTTAAAGTCTTCGGCGGTGTTGGCAACGCCCGTCTCTTGAGCAAAGGCAGGCGCTGTGCCCAAACCCATGCCCAGCAATAGGCTCAATCCCATTAGGCGCACTGCTAGTTTACTCATGTGATGTATAGTCTCCAGATTTGAAAGTGATTTTCAGTGTATTGGGTTTTCAATGTATTTCATTGTATCAACTGAAATTATGCCTACGCATCTATCGGGTGGCGACATCACTGTGCCGATTTTGCCACCGCCGATTTTGCCACCGCCGGTTTTGCCACCTGAATAGCCTCAGCCAATACGGCGACTAATTAAAGGACGAATGGTCACCAAAGCCAGACCGCTAAAAGCGACCAGCAGACCCACAGCTAACCCAAGGCTAATATCGCCAAAGGGGGCCGCCATAACGGTGCTGCCAAAGCTCCAATCGGGATGAAGGTAGATGTAGCGAATAGGCTCAATGGCGTAGCTAAGCGGGTTAAGGCTAGCGACGACCTGTAGCCAAGGCGGCATAAAAGAGAGCGGAACAAGGGCAGTGCTGGCAAACAAAAGCGGCAGGTTGGTAATGAAAATGACGGCCAGCAGCTCAATGTGCCCTGGTAGGGCAAAGGCCAGACCCAAGCTCAGCGCTGTGACCCCAAAGACCAGGGTAAGTACGATCAGTGTCATCAAGACAATACCGCTAGGGCCAGGTAAACCCGCACCAAGCACCGCGCTAAGGGCGACAATAGCAGCCGTTTGCACTAGGCTCATGGTGGCGATAAAGAGCGCTGAGGCGATCACAATCGAAAATCGAGAGGCCAGCGGCGCAACAAGCAGCCGGTTTAGAAAGCCAAACTCCCGGTCAAACATCACCGGCAGGCCTGCATTAAGCGCACCGGCAAAAGCGGTAAAGACAATAATGCCTGAGCCCAAAAACTGACCGTAGTTTTGGCTTTCACCAAAGAGACCGCTAGGCACGTTTTGAAAAAGTGCGCCAAAAAGAATTAGCCACATCAGCGGTTGGATAACACCTGCAACTAGGGTTGTAGGCCGACGCTGAAGCTGGATAAACAAACGCCGGGTTAGCGCAACCGTTTCTTGAATGAATTCTTTGGTGCCGGGCGATCGCAGTTCGGCAACGCTAGCGCTAACAGTAGTAGGGGCGGGAGCAACAGACTGACTCATGCAGGCTTCATGGGGATGATCGTATATACCCATAGGCTAGCGTAGATAAAGACTCTCAGCTGAGCGTTAAATAAAAATGTCGCAAAATCGGGGCTAGTCTCTGGTCAAACCTCTGGTCAAACCTTTGGTCAAACCTTTGGCTAAACCTCTGACTAAACCTTTGGCCAAACCTGTCTATTTCAAAAAACCGACTGCTAAAGACCAGCGCAACACGCCTAAAAAGGAAGCTGTGCCGATGTGCCCATGTCAGCCAAATAGTCTACTAATTTGCCTTTAGAGGCCATAGATAGACAGCCCACAGCTAAGGGAATGACGGCTGCGATCGCTAGCTTGATGAGGCCAAGCTCAAGTAAAGGTATGTGCGTGTAGTACAGTGACAGGCTGACAAATGCGAAGACGATAATCCCACTGAGGAAAAACCCAGATAGAAAGTTTTGAAGCGGTCTAGCGTTAGGGCGATCGCGCTGCGGCAGGTTGCTTTGTACGTCTTTTAACGGCAAGTCTTCTGATTGCTTGTCAGCTAGCGGTTTGGGCTGATCCGTCATGATTTTTCACGGGTTTTACCTACAGCGCCATAGTAAGCAGTAAGAATTTTGACGACACACTATCTATATGGAGCTACAAGATTTGTCACAAGCGGCGTAAGCCTACTTCATGCTCTGCTTGCGCTCTTTTTTCAAATCGCGCGTGCCCACAGCAGCCATTTCTGCATCCATCAGCGTACGACCGGTGGCCGCTAAATACACATCGTCTAGGCTAGGCTGCGACTGAGCGATACCAAAGGTAGGCAAGTTTGCCTGCTTTAGCGCAGATTGAACAGCGGGTAAGGCTGCGCCCCCCTTATCAACAACCAGGTTAAGCGAGTTTCCCTGGGCGCTGTTGACAATCACGTCTTGAACAACCGGCAGATCTGCCAGAAGATTGCGAGCGGTCTCGGCCTCGTCGTCGGATGTAAATTCTCGAATGCGCAGGGTAATGCGATCGCCGCCCACTTCAGCTTTTAGCGCCGCCGGTGTCCCACTCGAAATCACCTTGCCCCGATCAATAATCGCCACCCGGCCTGCTAGCGCATCGACTTCTTCTAAATAGTGGCTGGTAATCAATATCGTGGTGCCCTGCTCTCGCAGCTGCCGTAAAAACCGCCACACCGCCGAGCGACTCTCAATATCGAGGCCCACCGTTGGCTCATCTAAAACCAAAACCGCAGGCTGATGCAGCAGCCCTGCGGCTAAATCCAATCTTTTTTTCTGCCCGCCAGAGTAGGTGCCTGTTTTTTTATCGGCAATGTCCGCAATTTCTAGCAGCCCTAGCATTTCATCAATGCGGGTCTTCATCTGGGCTTTGGGCAAATGATAGATAGCGCCCTGTAATTCCAGCAGTTCGCGGCCCGTAAGGACTTTATCAAGAGCCACTTCCTGAGCGATATAGCCCAAAAGCTGTCTGGCTGTGCGCGGGTCGTCTAAAACCGAAACGCCGCTTAGCTCTAGCCTGCCAGCATCGGGCGTAGCCAAGGTGCACAGACAGCGGATGGTGGTGGTTTTGCCTGCCCCGTTGGGCCCTAGCAGGCCAAAAATCTCTCCGGGCTCAATCGAGAAAGACACGTCTTTGACGGCCTCTACGTCGCCGTAGGATTTTTTGAGATTTTCGACTAAGACAGCAGGAGGCATTGCTTTTCTCTAAAAATTTTAAAGAGCGAATTAAAGATCTGGGGCCTTTTTTTAGAGCCTTTTCTATGGCCTTTTCAGCAGGACCTTTATTTTATGCCTATATTGCTCTTCTGGCCGACCCCAAGAATCTAAACCGCAACACGCTAGCCAACGACAGGAATCGCCTGCCAAACTTGCTGAAGGCTGTGTGCGATCGCACCTGTTGCCATCCGCGTAACCGGCAGCGAATCGACTACCATCACCGCGCACAGCAGCATCATGTAGAAAATAGAGTACTTAAAGGTGCCTCTAGCGCAATCTTTACTGTCGTAATCGTTGCGCAGCTGCCATGCCTTTTGTAAGAAAAGCGTACCGAGTGCGATCGCGCCTATTGCGTACACCACACCGCACACGCCCAGCGGATACACCAGCACCAGCGTCAGCGGCACCAGCCCAACCGTATAGCGCCACACTTGCTTAGCCGTCGCCTTGTTGCCCACCACCACCGGCAGCATTGGCACATTCACCTTGGCATAGTCATCTTGAATCAGCATCGCCAGCGCCCAAAAGTGCGGCGGCGTCCAAACAAACACAATCGCAAAAAACACCCACGCCGCCCAAGACAGCTCGCCCGTCACAGCCGCCCAGCCCACCATGGGTGGAATCGCACCCGCTGCACCACCAATCACAATATTCTGCGGTGAAGAGCGCTTGAGCCAAAGCGTATACACGCCGACATAAACCGCCAGCCCCAGCATGGCCAGCCCAGCGCTCAGCAGGTTGGCAAAATTGGCCAACAAAGTAAATGACATCACCGCCATAACCAGCGCAAAAATTAGCGCATCTCTAGACTGCACTCGCCCAGAAGGAATGGGCCGGTGGCGCGTCCGCTCCATGTCGTAGTCAATATCGTGATCGTAAACGCAGTTGATCGTCTGGGCCGAGGCAGCAGCCAAGGTGCCGCTAACCAAAGTCACCATCAATAAAAATGGGCTCACATGACCATGAGCCGCTACTAGCATCCCTGCCGCCGTTTCAATCAGCAGCAGCGGAATAATGCGAGGCTTTGTGAGCTGCCAGTAGCTCTGTACAACCTGCCATAGATTGTCGTGCTGCCTTGCGGTCCAGATAGAAGTTTGCATGGTGTCGAAATTCTCTTAAGTTCTCTCAAAGGTTCATAGAAGGCCATTACCGGGAAGCCCGATAGAAGGCCGCTAGCTGTGAGCCGCTAGCGTGGGTCGTTAGCCTTGGATGGAAAGGGTTGACTGAGATAGCGGCACAGGGCCTTTTGTCAGAATCTGGGCCCTACCGTCGCGCAAAGCGAGAACAGTAAAGCTCAGCAGGCATCCTAGCAGCATCGCGCCAATGGTTTGGTGACAAACTGTCAGCGGCTCTACCTGAAGCCGTAGCTTTAGGGTGCCAATACCCAGGGCAATTTGTAAAAGAACCAGCAGGCCAGCGCTATTGGCCAGTGCTCTTAGCGCCGGATTTAGCGCCGGAGTGCGCCATACCTGGAATACCAGCAGCGCCACTGCGACGGTTGGCGGCACCACGCCTACAAAGTGCGAGTTCATAACATTGCACAAGTCAGCCAGCCCAAAGCACTGATGCGCGGCCCAGCGGGAGGCCACTAGTCCACCGATAATGCTTTGCATGTATACCAGTACGGTCGCGCTGAGGGCAATCCAAGGGAGCTTGCCCGTGTTGCCCGTCGGCTGATAGGGAAGCAGCAAAAGTGCGATCGCCAGCAAAGTGCAGAAAAACAGTAGCGCCGTGCCTAGATGCGCCGTCACAATGTCAAATCTCAGCAGCTCAATAACAGTTAGACCACCCAAAACGCCCTGCACCACAATCAAAAACAGTGCGCCCAGCGCCGCCCAGGGCATCCAGCGAGGCAATACCTGGCGATGCCAGACGCTTAGGCCCACCAGTCCAATCGCCATCATCCCAATCAAAGAGGCGTCTAGCCGGTGAAACCACTCTAAAAACACCTGTAAATTCATCTGAGCCGTCGGCACCAGCTGTCCATAGCACAGCGGCCAGTCCGGACATGCAAGCCCAGCATTCATCACCCTAGTCGCACTACCGACGGCCATCAGCGCCAGGGTCGCAAAGGCCATCTTCCACACCCACCGCCTAATGAAAGTTTGAGCGGCAGGCTCTGATTTTAAGCTGTTCGATCTAGCGCTGTCTGATAGGTCAGTATGCTGGTCAATCTTTTGCTGATCGGCCTTTTTAAAAACAGCGGCGTTCGGGAAGCTAGAGTTAGCCATAGAAAATTTTAGGCTGAGTGATTGGGTACAGGAATGAACTAGATTTCTGTTTTGAGCAGTCTCTCTTCTACAGAACTTTTCTCTTCTACAAAAAACTCTTCTACAAAAAACCTATCGGGCGCAAACTGCCAAGGGAGGGTTGACTCAATTTCTTTTACAAAATACCTTTTGCAAAATACGTCTGTACGAATGAGAATATAACGCGTTCTAGCTAATTTTTTTTGATGGTAGACTTTTTATTTTAGATAGTGCCCTTAGAGCTTAACCTCACTTAACAATTTGCCTTGTTGTCTTAAATTTATCTTTTATTTTTGGCCTTTTTGGCCCCATCGTTTTGTGATGAGCTATCGAATAAGCTATTGACCGAATAAGCCATTGACCGAATAAGCCATTGACCGAATAAGCCATTGTTAGCTCGGTGCTGGTTTGGTGTCAGCTTGGTATTGGCTTAGGGTATCGGCTCAGACGTTTTGTCCGCGCCGTTGCCCAGTCGTTACCCAGTCGTTGCAAAACTGAAGCTAGTAGGTTATGCCATATACAGAAAGCAAGTAGAAGCCCGTGAATAGAGGATGCAACTGTATCAATTGATGCTGGCTAGCAAACATAATTCTGGAGAAAAGGTTAAAGCATTTAGCATCGGTTTCAAAACTCGTTCACATTGCCAGAAATAGCGCTACCTTTGTTAGTGCAGATTTAAGGCAAGTAGAGATGTGACAACTGCCAGCGGGCGTGCTTCGGGAAAGATACTCAGCACAAGCGTTCAATCAAGGGCTGATAGAGTGGCTAACAGAATCAAGAGATGTCGTAAGAGGCCACAATGTCTTCACTCCTGGTTTTTCTCGTTTCCTCAAGCAGAAAAAATAAGAAGATATAGCAATTTATAATCGCCGCATACCCCTAACCACCCAAACAGATTGACCTAGATCTGAAAGTAAGTACTGTGAAAATTCCAAGTTCTATCCTGACCCTTTTAATTGGCATCTTTGTCACGCTAGCCAGCCTTTGGTATGGCCAAAACCACGGCTTGCTGCCAGTCGCGGCTTCCGAAGAGGCAGAGCTAGTAGACGGTTTGTTCAACGCAATGATGACCATTGGCTTTGGTCTATTTTTGCTAGTAGAAGGCGCGCTTGTCTTCTCGGCTATTCGCTTCCGCCGCAAAGACGGCGACCTCACTGACGGCGAGCACCTCGAAGGCAACATTCCGTTAGAGATTGTCTGGACGGCGATCCCAGCGGTCGTGGTGTTGGGCATTTCTATCTACAGCTTTGACATCTACACGCGGATGGGTGGCCTAGAGCTGATGAATCACGATATGGGCGGCCCTGGTAAATCGGTAGAGGTGGCCTACGCTGCCGATGCTGGATCAGCCGGATCGACCACAGCACTGGGTGAGCTGCCTTTAGCGGGCAATTTGATGAGTGACTCTGGTTTGGGCGTCTCGCCAGATGCCGTTGATGAAGGGCTTTTTGTAGATGTGAAAGGGTTGCAATATGCCTTTATTTTCAACTATCCCAATGGCGTTATTGATGGCGAGCTGCACGTCCCCTCTGGCGAGCCAGTCAGGCTAAATTTGAATGCGCAGGATGTGCTGCACGCTTTTTGGCTGCCGGAGTTTCGCATTAAGCAAGATATGATTCCCGGACAGCAAACAAAGCTGGTGATTAATGCCACGCGTGAAGGCACCTATCCGGTGGTGTGCGCTGAGCTGTGTGGCCCCTATCACGGCGGGATGCGGACTCAGCTCATTGTGCATTCACCAGAAGACTATGCCGATTGGATGGCTGAGCGCGTAGCGGCAATGGATAGCGGTGAGGCGATCGCAGCTTTACCAGCAGCTAGTAATGATCGCACCGATGCGCAGTACCTGGCCCCCTTTGTCGAACCCTTGCAGCTAGCTGTGGCCCCAGAAAGCTTGGCCACGCTGCAAGCAGCCGCTGGCGTGCACCACCATCATCACGCAGGCACTTAAATCACAGCAGCGTCACGGCAGCATTAATACGGCATTAGTACCGCATTGATATTAGTACCGCATTGATAATGCGGCCTCGCTCGAACCAGCCGTTTCTGCTTCAGATTCTTCAGATCCAGAACTCAGACAACTTGACTGAGAGACACAACCCTAAGAGACACAACGACTAAGGCGAGTATGACCATTACTACAGAACCCAAAACGCCGACCCCAGAAGAAACCCCAATGCTTCTGGGCAATGAGCGTAAGTGGACCGACTACTTCACCTTCTGCACCGATCACAAGGTGATTGGCATTCAGTATTTAGTAACGGCTTTCTTCTTTTATTTGGTGGGGGGCTTGCTGGCAACCGCCATGCGCACAGAGCTAGCGACCCCGGCCCCAGATATTGTCACACCAGATGTGTATAACGGCCTGCTGACGCTGCACGGCACAATCATGCTGTTTTTGTGGATTGTGCCCGCCGGGGCCGGACTGGCCAACTACCTGATCCCGCTGATGATTGGCGCTCGGGATATGGCCTTTCCTCGGCTAAATGCGATCGCCTTTTGGATGATCCCCCCTTCTGGCATCTTACTGATCAGCAGCTTCTTCTTTGAGCCGCCCTCAGCAGGCTGGACTTCTTACCCTCCGCTGAGTCTGACGACGGGCATGGTGGGTGAAGGCATTTGGATTATAAGTCTCTTGGTCGGGGGAACCGCGTCTATTTTGGGTGGACTTAACTTCCTGGTCACCATTCTTAAGATGCGCGTACCCAGTATGCCGCTCACCAAAATGCCCCTGTTTTGCTGGGCAATGATTGCAACCTCTTTGCTGATTTTGATCAGCACGCCCGTGTTGGCAGGTGCTTTGATCCTGCTAGGCTTTGACCTGATTGCAGGCACCGCCTTCTTCAACCCAACTGGCGGCGGCAATCCGGTCGTTTACCAGCACATGTTCTGGTTCTACTCGCACCCAGCGGTCTATATCTTTGTGCTGCCTTTGTTTGGGGCCATTAGTGAAGTGATTTCGGTACACGCTCGCAAGCCGATTTTTGGCTATCGTGCGATCGCCTATTCCTCCATCGTCATCAGCTTCTTGGGCCTGATTGTATGGGCTCACCACATGTTCACCAGCGGCACGCCGCCTTGGCTGCGCATGTTCTTCATGATCACCACCATGGTTATCGCCGTCCCTACTGGTATCAAAGTCTTTGGCTGGGTCGCCACTCTCTGGCAAGGCAAAATCGCCTACACCAGCGCCATGCTATTCGCTCTTGGCTTTATCTCCCTCTTCCTAATTGGCGGCATCAGCGGCGTCATGCTTGCAGCCGTCCCCTTCGACATTCACGTCCACGACACCTACTTCGTCGTCGCCCACTTCCACTACGTCCTGTTTGGCGCATCCGTCTTTGGCATTTTCATGTCGGTGTATCACTGGTTCCCCAAAATGACAGGCCGAATGATGAACGAATTCTGGGGCAAAATTCACTTCGTCCTCAGCTTTGTCGGCATGAACCTCACTTTTATGCCTATGCATGAGCTTGGTCTGATGGGCATGAACCGTCGCATCGCCCTCTACGATCCTCAGTTCACCGACCTAAACGTGCTGGCCACCATCGGCTCTTACATCATGGCCGTCTCCACCGTTCCCTTCCTCATCAACGCCGTCTGGAGCTGGCGCTACGGCAAAAAGGCACCCGCTAACCCTTGGCGCGCCCTGACTCTAGAGTGGCAAACCCTCTCTCCACCAGAGTTAGAAAACTTTGAGGAGCTACCCGTTCTCAAAACGGGCCCTTACGACTACGGCCTCGGCTACATCGCTGAAGAAGATCCTGAAGAGCTTTACGCTCATGCGGTCCCTGCGCCTGCTGCCTCTTAATGCACAAGCCTCTTAATGCACAAGCCTCTTAATGCACAAGCCTCTTAATGCACAATGTGTTGGCTGCGGTATAGACCGCAGCCGATGTATCGAAGAACAACTGAAGAACAACTGAAGAACAACACTCCTCGAAACCCATGCAAGGCTCTATCAACACCACCGCCCCAGGCACCATCAACATTGCCCAGGAAGAAGCCCACGGCCACCACGAAGAACACCCCGACCATCGGATGTTTGGCATTTTGGTGTTCCTCTGCGCTGAGAGCATGTTGTTTCTCGGTCTTTTCGTTGCCTACATCACCTTTCGCCTAGTCGCGACAGAGTGGCCACCCGAAGGCACCCCAGAGCTAGAGATTTTGCTCCCTGGCATCAACTCACTCATTCTTGTTTCCAGCAGCTTTGTCATCCATAAAGCAGACACCGCCGCTAAGCAAAACGACTCTAAAGGCGTTCTTACATGGTTTGGCCTAACGGCAATCATGGGCACCATTTTCTTACTCGGCCAGGGCTATGAGTACGCCAATCTAGAATTTGGCTTAAGAGATAACCTCTTTGCCAGTACTTTCTACGTGCTTACAGGCTTTCACGGCCTGCACGTTTTTGTAGGTCTGTTGCTAATGGTTGCCGTGCTCTGGCGCAACCGCGACCCGCAGCACTACTCCAGTGAAAACCACTTTGGAATCGAAGCCGTAGAGCTTTATTGGCACTTTGTTGATGTCATCTGGATTATTCTCTTTATCCTGCTATATCTCTGGTAGATAATTTGGCAGATAATCCATTGCACAGCAGGACTCAGAGACGGGTTTTCGCTAGATAGCAAAAAGCAGCAAAAAGCACAGTAGCAAAGGGCTCTTCCGACGGAGCTTTGCCGCTGTGCTGTTTTGCTAATGTCGCAATGCTGGCTTTTTACGCAATCAGCCGTTATGCCGCGACAATCTTGGAATTAACCGTTGGTCACTTCGCCAGTCGCTTAACGGTGGCGATAGGGAACGGCCTTTTCAAAATCGAGCTTATCGAGATCGGTCGATGACGCAGCCGAGGCTCTAGGGCTAATGCTCTTGGCCATGTCGGTAAACAAGGTCGGATCGCCATTTCTTGGCTTTTGGTCGTAGGGTTGAAAACGGCGGACCTCTTCCTTCCAAATAAACTGAGGGAACCCTAGCTGGTCACGGTGATAGGCACCGTAACGAGGGGAGGTGATGTTGAACGGAATTTCGCCTATTGCACGGCTAGGTAATAGGCGTCTGCGATGAAAGGGAACGATGTTTTCGCCAAAGTTTTCGATGTATTCGTCGCTATTAAGCAATTTATCAACAAATCCCTTGACGCCTTCGGTCATGATGATGGCAGACCAGGCAATTTTTTCTCGTTGACTATAAACACGACGCCCCAGTACCTTTTCAACGCAGTGCTCAACAAACCGATAGTTGCTGTTTTTGTTGTAAAAGCTATCGATAAAAGTATTCGATAGCAGTAGCCCGCGAATAAAATCGCGAACGGTAATCTGCCGAATGCGTAGCTGAGACTCAAGCACAGTCTCCCGGTCCCACTTAAACGCGTGGAAGAAGATCTGTCGATAGGCGGCGTTAATCAAATTCCCGATGTCTTCTGGAGAGAACTGATCGTCTGCGGAATAAGTGATCGTTTCGTCATCTCTTGCGCCCAGCGGGGCTACTCGCTGGTTGGGACAAGAGGGAGAATAAGCTAATAAAGGAATACTCACGTTTATACAAATCCTAAACCTAACAACACTTTAATCGGACCGTAATTTGACAGGGCTAGACCTGGGAAGACTTGAGCTTAAAGCGGTGTAATGCTGGCAATTTTTCCGCCTTGACGCTGCACCCGTTGCATGTGAGGTGTCAGTTCTTCAAAGGGGATAATAACCGCTTTGTTCACTCGGCGGACCTTAGGATAGCCTGGCTTGCTGATGGCGGCGACTTCTACCCGGAAGAGCCGTCCGGTGCCCAGTGCTTTTGATCCGCCGAAGGTGCTCACTAGCGGATCGCCCTTGGCCGCGCCCTGGTAAGCAAAGCCATCCCCTGAGGTGGGGACTACGGTAGAAGCGGTGTTGCGAGCGAGATCTTTGACTAGTCGAGGCGCTGTGCCGATGAGCTGGGCGCGATCGCTGCTTGCATAGCCTCGATACAGCTGCAATAAGCGCGGCAGTCCTACTGAGCGCTGACCGATACCTGTGGTGACGAGGTCTAAATAGTAAGGAACGATGTTCTCTCCAAAATTAGTCTGGTACTCAGGCGAGTCAATGTAGGAATCTATATCCGCCTCAAAGCCCTCAGATTCATACAGATTTAGATGGACTGTAATCTCTGACTGATCGTAGGGTGCGCGCCCTAGAAGGTGCTTGTAGTTCAGCTCAATCGTACGGCTTTGAAAACAGTTATTAAAGAATTTCTGCTTGTATAGTTCTGACTTGGCTACCTGACGAACAAATTCTTGAACGGTGATTTTGCGATCGCGCAGCAAAGATTCAGCAATCACCAGCCGTTCAGACTTGAGCAGATGAGGATTTCCCAACACCTGTTTATAGACCGCTAGGATAACCGCTTCAATTTCACCCTGACTGGCCTTCAGGCGCAGTTCTAACGGGGCGGCGTCACTGAATGCCGATGTTCCTAGACGAGAGGCTGCTGTTGTAATAGCCACTGGAAATTCTCCTTATCAATAACTTCGTAATGCGCTCGATGAAAGTGAGGTAACAGATGCCCAATTAGCATCCCCAGCAGCCTCAGACAGCCGTCACACTCACAACCCGCTTGCCTGCACGACTCAACTGTTTTAACTTTGTTGTCAGCTGACTATAGGGAACGAGTAGTTCGGTTGTTGCCTGCCGCACAGCAGCGCTATTGACAGCTCGATTAGCCGCAGAGCCCACGATGCGCAGCCGATAAACGTCGCCGCGCGCGCCGCCCAAAGCGCCCGAAATAGACCCAGGAGAAGCAGACGCAATAGGGGTCGCTAAGTTTCTAGCGACTTCCCAAGTCAGCCGAGGCTGCTTTTGCCCTTGAGCGCGATCGCTATTTGCATAGCCACGATAGAGCTGTAGCAACCGGCTAAAGCCCACAGCACGCTGACCAGGATGATCAACCTTAAAGTCTCGATAAGCGGGGACGGTATTATCACCAAAGCTGTCGTCATATTCAGCTGAGTCTAGATAAGACTCGATCTCAGCCTCATAGCCTTCGGAGATAAACAGATCTAAGTGAGAGGATATCTCGGCTTGATTGTAAGGAGCACGGCCTAAAAAGTGCTTAAAGTTAAGCTCTATGAAGCGCATGTGGAAGTTGGGATACAAGAACTTTTGACGATACAGATCTGAGAGGGCGATCGCTCGAATAAAGTCTCTTACCGTGATAACGCCCTGTACTAAAAGCGACTCCTGGGTAACAAGTCGTTCAGACTGCATCAGATACTCATTGCCCAGTACCTGGCGATAGGCCGCCGAAATCACAGCTTGGACATCGTCTTGGGTCCAATTGGGTCGCAGCTCAGCTTTTTCAGTTTCCTCGAAGGGCCGAATCCCAAATCTGCTCGCTTCTTGTAGTCCAGCCATGTTATCGCTCCTAAACGCAACTAAATCGATCAACAGGTTTTCAAACGTTTCACAGTTTCAATCAAGCTGCCACTTAAGCGGCTACTCAAGCTGCCCCTTAGGCTATCTAGAAGAACAAGAGAGATATCAACAAGTGCGATCGCTGATTTATTCTTCTAGATACAGCCCGGCGCTAGCTCAGTGCATTGCTAGCTCAGTGCATTGATAATGTAGTCAAGGTAGGAGTTGGCCTCAAGCGCGGGGTCACCCGACAAACCATGATTCGCTTTGATATATTTGAGCGCTTCGGCATACCATCCAGGCACCAGCTCAAAGCTGCTGTGCATTTCTGACAAACCGGCCAGCAAAAATTCATCAGCAGGCCCCGTACCGCCCGCAATCAAACAGTACTGAACCATGCGCACGTAGTAGCCAATATCGCGCAAGCACTTGGCCTTGCCACGCTCGTCAGAAGCATAGTTATTGCCCTGCATTTGCGTAGTATAAGGATACTTTTGATAAACAGCATTTGCCGCGCCGCTGGCTAACTGGTCGGCTTTTGCCCCTAGCGCCTTGGCCGCTTCCAAATCAGCTGCCGCTAAGCGCAGGCGGCCAAAGGCAACTTGCAGTTCGGTATTGCCCAGGTAGCGGCCTTGAGAATCAGCAGCGACAACCGCCTCAGTTAATTGCGTTTTCATTGGAATACTATCTCCCTAGTGTTTCTCTAGATGGTTCTTGGGTGGCTTTCGAGATTTTTTTGTGCTTTGATTTGGATGCTTTGATTTGGATGCGTTAAATTGCGTCACAACCTATTAGCTGTAAGAGCAATTAGCTGTAAGAGCAATTAGCTAACCGCAGCCGCCGCGCGATCAAAGTAGCTAGACAGCTCAGAGATCAAAGAGCTGCAATCACCCTGAGTGATATTGGAGCGGTCATTCGCAAGGGCAAGCGCTGCTTCCTTCATCTTGTTGATGCTGTTGGCCATAGAAGCGCTAGGCACACCTAGTGCCACATACGTCTCACGTAGACCATTCAAACAGCGATCGTCTAGTACACTGGCATCACCCAAAAACACCGCGTAGGTGACGTAGCGCAAAATAATGTCCATATCGCGCAGGCAGGCAGACACCCGGCGATTGGTGTATGCGTTACCACCAGGTGCTACTAGTTGAGGTTGTTCGGCAAACAAAGCCCGAGCCGCATTGGTGACAATAGCAGAAGAATTACTGCTGATGCGATTGACTATATCTGTGCGCTTGGCACCCTCTTGAACAGTCGAGAGCAAGGCATCTATTTGAGCATTGCTGACCAGCTGGCCCTGCTTGTCAAACTGGGTCACAACCTTGGTAAAGACATCTAACATTAAATCAATCTCCTAATAAAAATTCTCGGCGATCGGTCAGCTGTTGTTTCATTGAGTAACAGGAAACAACACAGGAAGCAACAGTTGACCGATCGATTGGTCAAAGTTGAGAGAAGCCGTTGGGTAATTGGTTGAGTAAGCAAGAAATGCGTGAGACTATCGCATGAGCTATCGCATGAGCTATCGCATGAGCTATTGCATGGGGCTATGCAGCTAACCCAGTCGGCCCGGCTTCACACCTTTTCTGCTGACGCCTTTTCTGCTGGCATCTCTTTTTCTGACGAAGCTTCAGAAGCAGTTGATACAGCCTTTTTTGAGTTCAAAAGCTGAATATTCACAATCTTTCCACCCAGCGATAGAATCCGCTGCATTTCCTGATTCATGCGGCTAAAAGGCACCTGGAAAGATTGATTTTCACTGGTGCGAAGGGGGGCTTGCGAAAGTGCCGTCATTTCATTTTGGCTGAGGCCAGCGACCTCATAAACGAAGATACGACCCTCTAGATCAGAGGCCCCACTTGTGAAACATTGTCCTAACATGCTTGACACCTCAAGGTGAATAGAGACAGAGAGAATAGAGATTTGTAAGCGGAAACGGTTGGCCATTTGCTGGCGATCTGCTGCGGGCGATCTGCTGCGGGCGATCTACGCGGGCGCAATGCTCGCCACTTGACCCCCAGATTTGTTGATTTGCTGCAACGTCTGAGAGAGATTTTCGTAGGGTACGACTAAAACCCGATTGCTCCGACGGATGCTGGGATAGCCAGGGAGCCGTCTGCCTGTAACTTCAATGCGGTAAAGGCTGCCGCGATCGCTGGTGGAATTGGGTCTAGCAAATGCTCTGCGAGGAGTAGCTGCCCCCTTGGCGGCTGGCTGATAGGTCCAACCGTTATTGTTATCAGCGCTAGAAGGCGGCACTATCGCAGAAACAGTATCTTGGGCTAGTTCTTTGGCCAAGCGAGCAGAGCTGCCTGCGATTTGGGCGCGATCGCTATTCGCAAAGCCTCGGTATAGGCTAAACATCCGTGGAAAGCCCGCCATCTTTTGCCCTGTCTGGGTGCTAAAGCCTCGGCAGTAGGGCACAATGCTATCGCCAAAATGAGTCTCATATTCTGCCGAATCAATGTATGAATCGATATCAGCATCAAAGCCATCATTTTGATAGCGGTCTAGGTGCTCAACCACCTCAGATTCGTCATAGGGTGCACGTCCGAGCAAATGCTTAAAATTTAACTCAATCACTCGTGTCTGAAAATGGGGATACAAAAACTTAGTTTTGTACAATTCAGACTTAGCGACCGCTCGCACAAAGTCTCTAACGCTTAAAGCTCCATCGGTCAACAAAGATTCCAGCCCTACTAGACGCTCTGATTGCATCAGGTAGTCATTGCCCAAAACCTGTCGGTAGGTCGCCATAATGACAGCTTGCGCTTCACCAGTGGCAGCGTTGGGTCGCATTTCAACGGGAGATTGTTCGGTAAACGGGCGGGTGCCTAAACGAGCAGACCCGGTCGTGATAGCCACAGATCATTTTCCTGGTAAGGGACAAAAAATAGAAGACTTTGAAAACAGGCTTTGAAAACAGACTTTTAAAGCTCGTTGCAGGCTAGCTGCGCGGGCTAAAGAGAGACGCCTGAAGTGACAGAGGCCCTTTGGCACAATCTCAGAGCACAATCTCAGAGCGCAATCTCAGAGCGTGATCTCAAGCCGAGGTAATATTGACAATACGACTGCCTCGACGATTCAGTCGTTGCAAGGTGGGCGTTAGCTGTTCGTAGGTGACCAGATATTCCTGCATACCCAGCCGAACCTGCGGGGTGCGCCTACTGGCCGATTGTGAAACCCGAATGCGGTATAGCTGCTCGCGTTTGCCGCCGGTAACGCCCTGAAGCTCTTTACCCATGGTTGAAGCTCTCACCGGACTCGCTGCATTGCGGGCTAGTTCTGTTGTAAGCTGAGGAGCCTTAGCGGTGGCGCGATCGCTACTTGCCGCCCCGCGATAAAGCTGAAACATTCGACCAAAGCCAACTGTTTTCTGATTTCTCTGCGTGGCAAACCCTCGGTAGTAAGGCACCACCTGTTCACCAAAATTATCTCGATACTCCAACGAGTCAAAATAGCTGTTGATCTCAGCGTCGTAGCCTTTTTGAGTATAGAGATTCACATGCTCAGAGATCTCAGCTTCATCGTAGGGAGCACGCCCCAAAAAGTGTTTGAAGTTGAGTTCAATAAAGCGCATGTGAGAGGTGCTGTAAAAGAACTTTTGCTTATACAGCTCCGACATTGCCAGCGATCGCACAAAATCAATTACCCGAATATGACCCTGCTTTAGCAGCGATTCTGCACTGGTCAGCCGCTCCGAGGTCATGACATGATCATTGCCAAATATCTGGCGATAGCTCGCCCAGATTACGCTATCAATATCTGCTTCTGAAGCGTTGTTTCTCAGCTCTGTAGGGGCCAATTGAGTAGATTCAAACCCAAGCAGCTGAGCGGAAGTAAAGCTCGTCATCTTTGAAGATCTCCAACATATTCTGTAGTGAGTATCTATGCCGCTAGCACAGGCATCGTTAGCATATGCGCGTTAACGACACAGGTAGCTAGTGGCATAGAAAGCCCAAGGGCTGATGACTTAAAAAAAGTACAGGTTCTAGCACAAAAATGAGAACCGTCTAAGCCCCCAGGCTAAGATCTAGGCGATTAGCTCAAGGCGTTAATCGCGTAGTCAATGTAGGAGTTAGCCTCAGTGCCCGCATCGCCGCTCAGTCCGTGGTTGGCTTTGATGTGCTTGAGCGCTTCTACATACCAGCTAGGCGATAGATCAAACGTGCTGTTGATTTCGCCAATACCAGAAATCAGATACTCATCCATGGGGCCTGTACCACCGGCAACTAGGCAATAGGTCACCATCCGCAGATAGTACCCAATGTCTCTAGCACACTTGTCTTTGCCTGCCTGCGTAGAGGCGTAGTTGTTGCCCTCCATTTTGGTAGTGTAGGGGAATTTTTGATAGACAGCCTGAGCCGCGCCATCAACCAAGCTGCTGGCATTTTTGCTAAGCGCCTGAGCAGCTTCTAGGCCAGCTTGGGCCTGACGAAAACGACCAAAGGCAACCTGTAGTTCTGAGCTGCTGAGGAAACGACCTTGAGAATCCGCGGCGGCAACCGCTTCAGTCATGGGAGTTTTCATGGGGGAATCTCTCTCTAAAAAATATAAAAAACAGAAGGATTAGAAGGCAGTGGCTAGATTAAGGACCAACTAGTAAGGACCAACTAGTAAGGGCCAACTAGCTAACAGCCGACGACGCTCGATCAAAGTAGCTACCTAGCTCTGACATCAAAGAGCTACAGTCACCTTGAGTAATGCCTTCACGACTACCAGCGATCTCCAGAGCCGCCTCTTTCATCTTGCTGACCCCTGCCGCGACCGAAGCGCCCGGCACCCCTAGCGCTGTATAGGTCTCTCTCAAACCGTTTAGGCAGCGATCTTCCATAACGCTGGCATCGCCGGTAAAAATGGCATAGGTAACATAGCGCAAGATAATCTCCATATCGCGCAGGCAGGCGGCCATCCGGCGACTGGTATAAGCATTACCACCCGGTGAGATTAGCTGTGGCTGATCGGCAAATAAAGAGCGCGCAGCGCTAGAAACGATGCTAGAAGAGCTACCCGTAATTCGATTGACGGTGTCAATGCGCTTATTGCCATCAGAGACCATCTTACTTAGTGCGCTAATGGTGTCGTCACTGAGATATTCGCCCCGAGCATCGGCTTGAGAAACAACCTTTGTAAAAGCATCAAACATGTGAAACCAATCTCCTAAGTTAGAACGCTCAATAATAGAGCTGTCTTGATTCTGGTCCGAAGCGGCATTCCGAAGCGGCATCGGGGTTGAGATGAGTGTGTTCTAAAGAATGCTGTATTAATTGAGGGCTATTTTCTATCGAGCAAACTAACTTCCCGACAAAAAACAACCTAATCAAGCTTGAGAACCTCTCCGAATCGCTGCCGTCCCAATGCCTATCGCTCCCAATGCCTATCGCTTAGGCAACAAGGTTTTAAAGGTTTTAAAAGCAGTTGCTGATAAACAAACCTTGCTAACAAACGTGAGCGGTGTCGGGTTGCGAAAGGCCCCAATCCCAACGCTTTACAGTTAGAGCTGAGGTCTTGTGGACCAGTGAGTTAATTTAATCAATTTGCTCGTGCAGATCTTGTGCACAGCACTATGTCTAATTGGTTACAATCGCTACAACCTTTTTCACAAAAGGCTTTCTCGAAATAAACCAGGCTTTACATTTCCCTCAGAAAACTTTACGTTCTGTTACACTTGCATCTCGTAACCAGCTTTACAACAGAACAGGCGTTACAACAGAACGGGCTTTGTAAGTGGACGGACGCTGTAAGCAGGCGGAGCCTTGCGACGCGGCTGCGCATTGATCACGGCTACGCATTGAGCACGGCTGCGCATTGAGCACGGCTACGCATTGAGCACGGCTACGCATTGAGCACAACTATGAATTGAGCACGGTGGGGATGGTTTCTGGCGCGCAGTCAAACAGCATCGTTTCTAGGTAGCGTTGGGCCCAGTCTTTATCAAACGCGCGTTCTAAGATTCGCCGGGTCTTGTCGTTTTTTTGTTGCTGTAAGCAGTAGCGCCGTTGCCCAGCCAAGATGAGCGATCGCGCTTCTAAGGTATCTAGTGACTGAGCTTCGCAGGCTAGCTGGCAGTGCAGCGACAGATATTGAATCACCTGATTGAGAAAGGCCCTTTCTTCTTCAGGTGTGTTAGGCCGCACAAACAGGCAAAAATCTGAGAAAATTTTTCCCCACTCAGGCAGATCGCGAGGATGCGTAAAGCTATAGCGCGGTAGCTGATCGAGCATTTGAACATAGCCGTCTGGCAGAGTGCGATCGCTTGAGACCGGCGATAAATCAACAATCGCCGCCGTGATATTGCCCCTAGCAGCAACAATATCAACGCCAAAAATCGGCAGATTAAAACAGGGATGGGGAAACATCACGCAGTGCAAAATATCTAGGGTGTTGCCGACTTTTGCCAGTTCTAAATGCAGCTTGCGAAATTGAAAAGTTTGGTAACAAGTGTTTTGAATAACCAGCTTTTCACCTTCAAGGTTACCTTCCACATAGCCAAGGTCCGTCGGCACCTCGTAGGGGAAAACCATCAGCTGATGTTGCCAAACGGTCTTAATAGTCTCTGCTAGGCGGCTAATCAGAGCGTGCTGCTGTAGCGTTTGAGCGCGAGTGTGAACCATATTCAAGGGATCCTAAAAGACTTGTTGTAGGTTCACCTTGACGTATCTAGCGTGCAGACTCTGTGCAGGCTAAATCATTAGCGCAGACTACCATTAGCACAGACTACCATTAGCACAGACCACCATTAGCACAGAGCGATCGGCCTTACCCCAAACCAGTCACCGTCAGCCCGTTTAGGCGAGTGCTAGATCGTTTCAAGCGGTTTAACAACCGAGCCGCTAAGGGCTTGCCTTGCACAGGTTTGGTAATGTAATCATCCGCACCAAGGGCAAAAGCCCGCTCTCGCTGGGTTTGCCCGCCGTGCACACTCATAAAGACAATAGGCAAATGCTGCCATCGAACGTGGCTACGAATAACTTGACACAGCTCAAATCCATTAATGTGCGGCATTTCAATATCGAGAATCACCAAGTCCGGAGAGATCTGGTTAAAGAGTGTCCAAAAACGCTGGGGGTTAGTCAGCGGGGTGATTTGGAAATCCCAGGGATGCAGCAGCTGAATCACCTGTTTAAGATAGTGGGCGTCGTCATCAACAATCATAATCTTGCTGAGCCGGTAGCTAAAATGGGTCGTCTGACAAATAACAGACAGCACCTCAGCAGGTACAACAGGATACTCTAGAATAATCGCTCCGCCGCGCCGAATGAGATCTAGGCGGTTGCCAAAGTCCGCCTGGGGCGTAACCACCAACACAGGCAGCTGCGGCCAGCGCTCAGTCAGGCGAGTAATGAACTTTAGCAGCCTTTGCAAAATCGATTCGTCTAGCACGCAGTGGGTTTTACTTGCGACAAAATTAATCATGACCAGATCGGGCAGATCCAGCAGCAGATCGGGGGTGTCTTGCATTTGCGCGTTCAGAGATAGCGCCTGAGAGGCCGCTTCAATAGAAGCAACAACGCTCGTCCCTAATCCTTTAGCAACGCCTAGCGCCATAAGCTGTTGAACATAGGGCATATTGTTGACATCTAAAATCAAAATCTCTGGCGCTGGGGGGGCGTCTTCAACCGGGCGCACCAGCTTAGGATCTTCATCTAGGGCGTGGCCAAGGGTCGTAACTAGGGTCTGTAGCTGAGCAACTTGAAAAGGTGTAATCTGCGGACCGCTTTGAAGCAGGATCTGTTCTATTTGCAGCGCTAAACGATAGCCTTCCATAAGGCCAAATGTGCCTAACGTACCAGCTAAGCTATGGGCCATTTGCTGCGCTTGGTGCCGCTGCTGCTCGCTGAGCGCAGACGGGCTGTGGTGACTACCGGCGCGGTCGTTGCCATTGTCCCAGATGCTGTTCTGATGGCCGTTCTGATGGCCGTTCTGATGGCCGTTCTGATGGCCGGTAAGCGAATCGGCAATTTGTACCAGCGTGTTCCAGCGCTCTATGCTTTCACCTTTGTGGGCGCTCCAAGCCTGGCGAAGTCCGGCCAAGTAGCGAGCTTCACGGGCGTCTTCTCGATAGGCTGTGCTGTCTAGGCTAGCTGTGTTAGACGTCACCGCTTTAAGCCGGTAGCCCAATCCATGCACGGTCTCGATCAAATCAGCAGTCGCCCCGGCTCGCTTTAGCTTTTGACGCAGGCCCCGAATATGAGAGCGCACGGTGGCCTCGCTGGGAAATTCTTCTGAAGACCAAATGCGACCTAGCAGGGCGGTGGCGCTAAAGACCTGATTGCTGTGACGTAGAAATAGCTCTAAAAGGGTGTATTCTTTGGCAGTTACAGACACGGGCTGCCCTTGATAGCTTACCTGGCAGCTAACCTGATCGAGGCACAGGTCGCCCCAGACTAAGAGCGGTTCGATACCTGCGATCGCTCGCCTGAGCAAAACCTGAATACGCACAAGCAGCTCTTGCATATCAAACGGCTTAACGACATAGTCATCGGCACCCGCTTCTAGGCCCGCAATTTTATCTGTCTGCTTGTCTTTAGCCGTCAGCAGCAAAATCGGCACCTCATAGTGCTGCTGCCGTAGCCGCTGGCAAAGGTGAAGGCCATCTAGCTGGGGTAGCAGCCAATCTAAAATAACCAGATCGTATTCAAAGGTGGAGGCATAGGCCCAGCCGGTTTCACCATCAGAGACGCTATCAACCACGTAGTTTTTACTGCCAAGCTGCTGAGCGAGCAGCGCAGTTAGGGCACTATCGTCATCAATAATCAACACTCTCATTTATCTACCTTTCTGGTACTGGCTTGCTCGTAGAGACTGGTTAAATCTCTTGGTCGATACACTTAGCTGAATGGACTAGCTGAATGGACTGCCTGAATGAACTACCCATCTGGCATCGACCAGTTCAGCAGCTGGGCGATGTGACTGGCCAACGATAGCGGCGTAAATGGCTTTGTAATCACCCCGGCAACGCCCACCTTTTGAAACAGTCGCTTTTCCGCTGTACGGGTTTTAGCCGTCAGCAGCACGACCGGAATATCAGCCGTCGCCGGATTTTTCTGCAAGGATTCAAAGGTCGCAATGCCGTCTACTTCGGGCATCATGACGTCTAGCAAGATAGCATCTGGCTGATGTTGTTCCGCTTGAGAAATCCCCTCTTTGCCCGAGGAAGCCGTGAGCACTGTCCACTGCGCTTCCATCCGCAAGCTGAGGCTGACCACCTTTTGAATAGAGGCTTCGTCGTCAATAACAAGAACACATTTAGTAGCCATAAGATTTGGTAGCCATAAGATTTGGTAGCCATAAGATCTAATCGAGTTTTTGGTCAGTGATTGGATAAGCTTCTGTTAGAACTTCCAGTGACTTTGTAGAAAACGTTTGAGTAGAAAACGCCTGAGTAGAAAACGTCTGAGTAGAAAATCTTCTAAGCTAAATCTTCTAAACTAAATCTTCTAAGCTAAGTCTTCTAAGCTAAATCTTCTAAGCTATGGGTCTGGCGCTAGCGGCACCGTGAAATAAAAGCTGCTGCCCTCTCCTAGCTGGCTTTCTGCCCAAATTTCGCCGCCATGCTGCTCGACAATCTTTCGGCAGATCGTCAGCCCCAAGCCGGTGCCCCCCTTCTCGCGCGAGTTAGAAGAATCAACCTGTTGAAAACGCTCAAAAATTTTAGTGAGATTGTTGGCAGGAATGCCGCATCCGTTGTCTTTTACTTGAAACAGTGCCTGCTTAGCCAAGCCTTTTTTAGACTCGCCCCGATTAAACTGGCCCTGATACGGCTGATCTCGATGGAGCTGACCTTTAAGTTGAATGACCGTGTTAGGGGCTGAAAATTTGATAGCGTTGCCAATGAGATTGGTTAAGGTGCGAATGATGTAGTCTGGCTCGGCCCAAACCATCAGCGCCGCCGATTCGACTTGAATCACGATTTCGTGCTGCTGAGCCATCGTTTGCATGGCTTCGGCAGCGCGCCGAAGCAAGTCAGCCATATCACAGACACAGGCATCTATAGTGACCTCGCCAGATTCTATCCGCTGTAGATCTAGTACGTTGTTGACTAAGCGCACTAGCCGATCGGTATTTTCGTCAGCCACTGCTAGCATTTGCTGGCCGTCATCAGACAAGTTTCCGAGCCGACCGGTGGCCAACAGCTTTAATGAAGTGTGTATAGAAGTCAACGGCGTTCTTAGTTCGTGGCTGACTACCGCGATGAATTCATCTTTCATGCGCTCAACCGCTTTGCGATCGCTAATATCTGTTGTCAACGCAAAAAATCCTTTAACCTCAGCGCAACTCGGCAGGCTAGCAGCTAAGGCACCTTCGGGGTTACTAGCAGGACTATTGCCAGGCTTACTGGCTTCTAGTTGTTTATTGACTTCTATATGCGGCACATAGGTAACCGTAACCGAGTGCGATCGCCCACTTTTAAACGTTAGCTCGCTCTCATAGCTCACCTGCTCACCCGAAAGCACCGCAGCGATATGCGCTTTGTTCTTTTGATAATAGGCTTCGCCCATCACCTCTTTCATAGAACAGCCTGCTATCTGGGCGGGCGATTTTCCTAGCCACTGCTCATACACCTGATTGTTAAAGCAATAGCGCTGATTATTATCTACATAGGCAATCAGCACCGGCAAATGGTTCGTAATCAGCCGCAGTTGAGACTCACTTTGCCTCAGCGCGGCATCGACTATTTGCCGCTCTTGAATTTCCTTTTGCAGCGAGGCGTTCACCGCAGTTAGCTCTGCTGTTCTCAGCCGAACCCGATCTTCTAAATACGCAAACAGCTGCCCTTGCGAAAAGGCCAAAGAAATTTGACCCGCCAGCTGCTGCATCAAATCCTGCTCAGATTCCGACCACCGCCTAGGACCGTTGCACTGATGCGCAATTAATAAGCCCCACAGCATCTTCCCTAGCGGCAGCTTTCCCTTAGACGGATTGATAGGGTGCACAATTGGCACAATCAGCTTAGACTGAACGCCCCACTGCTCAATAAACTCAACCAAGCACTCAGCTAGCCCCGAGTCAGGGTCGTGAACATTAGTCACAGAGCGCACCCGGCCATTGGTATAAAGCTCTTGATACTCTTTTGGAAAAACCTCTTCGGGAAAAGCCATATCAAGAACCGAAGGATAGGGCGCTTTGACCGCTTCGCTGATGGCCTTGCCCGTACCATCCGGCAGCACCTGATAGACCAGAACCCGATCCGCATTGAGCAGTCGCTGAACCTCGTGCACGGTAGTGTGCAAAATTTCTTTGAGCTGGAGCGACTGGCGGATCTTGAATGTAATTTCTGAGACTAGCTGAGCGCGATGGTGCGGGTGAGAAAGCTGCGCCTCGGCTCGCTGATGATGCCAAGTCTGGAGTAGCTGCTGTCGGTGGATAATGCCCAGCAGGCGAGAATTAAGATCAACAACCGGCAAGTGGCTTATCTGATTCTGTTCAAAAAGCTCCAACAGCTGCTCTAGTGACGTTGCTCGCAGCGGTTCGGGGTTAGGGGCTATTTCTGTGTCTGCCGATGTCTCTGGGTCAGCCGCTACCTCTGAGTCTGCCGCTGCATCCATCTCTGAAGCCAGCAGCGTTATGACTGGGCGTTTTACCAGTTCAGAAAGCCGCATATGCGCCCAGCTATCGGTCTGGCTGATAGCTTGAAGCAAGTCTAGGCGCGTAGCAATACCAACCACTTTGTGCCGATAGAGGGCCAAAATGCAGCTGGCGTCTGGACGCGCGGCCATACGTTTTAATACAGTGCTCACCTTAGTCTGGCTAGAGGCAGTCAGTGGCCAAGGGTCCACAACTGCGCTCCATAGCGAGCGTTCAGAACGGTCTATAGCAATTGGTTCAGATAGCATCTATACCTCAGCGATAGAACCTCAGCGATAGATGGGGCTTTATCCATCACTAAACGCTGTGATCTATTAAGATATGAGATAATGAGTACAGTTATGACGTAGCTGTATCTATTGTTTAAGTTATGTTGTGTACTGTTAAGCAGCTAAATTGAGCATCAGGCGCTAATAACAAACTCAATCCAATCTAGCTGAAAAGAAACGCGAGTGTAGTGCTCCCACACGCCGTAGCGCCCTTCGCCCAGGTTTAATGAGTTTTGGCCAGAGCGAATGCCTGCGATCGCCCATCCCGTATCTGTTTCTATCAAAGCCGGTCCACCGCTACCGCCCGGCCCAGCAATTCCCTCTAGCTCGGTGCCCGCAGGCGGCCTATCAAACTTCAGTACCAGCCGCTGGTCGTCTGTTGTTTCAACTTTGTTGGTGGCCATTCGCAGCGTGCCATCTACCCTATCTGGCCCTATCAATCCGTTACCATAGTCTCCCTTTCCTACCAAAGTAACGATTCTTCCTAGCTCATCTTTTTGCTTATACAGCATCAAAGGAGAAACCTCTTCAACAGATTTCTTTAGCTGAATCAGAGCAATATCGTTCTCGGCCACCGATACTATCTCGCCATCGCTGAGAAGATTGTTGCGATTAGGAGAATAGCTATCTAAATAGCTACGAGAATAATTGCGAAAGTTTGGATGCAGCACAATATTCTCTATTGCATAAACGGTGCCTGCAATCTCAATTACGCTATCTGTTGATAGTTCTATTGCCACTTGGGCTGCGCTCAAAATCCAATCAGGCGCAATCAGCACCCCCATGCCATTGCAGCACGCGTAGAACTCAGGTTCGCGCTGAACCACAGGCAGCAGGCTTGGCTTTAATAGTTCGTCAATCTTGTCGTAGGCAACTATGATCTCTTCTTGCAAGCTATCAACCGCAAAGACTGCTAAAAATTGAGCCGGATCAGCGAGATAAAGCTCAGGATTGACATCGTGACGGACGATCATAGTGCTTTTAACCCAATATCTTTGGCCCGGTATTTTTGACTCAGTATTTTTGGCCCGCAGATTGCCACTGTCCCGCCGGATGTTTGCGCGACTTGTTTACGCGATCGCACTTAAGCCCAACGTATTAATAAATACCTTTGTGTACCCTCCACAATGATACTGTTATTTCACGGGTGCATCTCCCACCTCCTTCACTATTATGAAAAGCTCTAGCCAAGGCAGAACTGTCAAAGATAGGTCTCTGCTTACAGCCAGAGCACCTGTTGCCACCAGGGCTCAAATTATCCCACTAACGGGTATGCGAGCAGCACTCATTAGCTGGATTGTGCTTTATCACCTTCAGCCAGAGCTAAAGCTGTTACTGCCATCTCAACCTTTACTCAACCTAGCCGCAGCCGGGTATGTAGGCGTAGATTTTTTCTTCATCACCAGTGGATTCATCATTGCCTACAACTATGCCACTCGGCTCTCTCCCTTTAACTTAGCAACGTATCGCCGTTTTTTATGGCTGCGTCTAGCCCGAATTTATCCTGTTCACTTGTTTACTTTGCTACTAGTAGCGCTGCTCTTCTTAGGTAACTACTCAGGCTTAAGAAAATAAAGACTTTTTCCAGAACTGTAGCAACAATCAGGTAATTTTTGGGTGTAGTGCAACTTCTAAAGCCCAGCCTTGAGCCAGCAAAAGCCCAAAGAAC
>Ga0115546_1000368_pt1 | contig 31584 bp, 33 predicted proteins | sample COGITO_mtgs_1004_FD_87186 | JGI IMG/M metagenome (GOLD analysis project Ga0115546, IMG submission 87186) | Pelagic marine microbial communities from North Sea - COGITO_mtgs_100413 | ecosystem: Environmental > Aquatic > Marine > Epipelagic | place: Germany:Helgoland, sampling site Kabeltonne...
TGAATGATTTTTAATATTACTGTATTGGTCTGGTTTTGTGAACATAATTTTCACAAAATCAAATAATTTTGTTTCGTCTAGCATATCTATTATATGTTAAGTAGAGTGAATGTTTATTTAATCAGTGTGTTAAATGCCTGTTGTATTGCATCTACTCTTAAGATACCCATTGACTCTATTTCATTTGCCAATTGTTCAACCTCTTTCTTTAAACCATAAGCATTAGCTTCTGCTAGTACTTCTTCTATTTCATTATAATCTTCAATTGTCATTAGAATAATTTTTTAGTAGGCTCTAATTTTTTATCAGTAGTTTGTGTCTTCTTACCCACTAATTTAATTGGTTGTGGTTTATCTTCATTTGGAATATCCATACCCGCAAAAGCATCTACTCCAAATCCTGTTTTATCCTTTAACCAAGCTGTACCTTCTAATATTTTTTCCATATCCATAAACTGTTCTACATTTTCTAAAGCTCCTTCCCAATCTTTATCGATTGCAGAATAAATAGCCTCTTGAATAGAATCTGGGATGGTTTTAATGTGCAGTAGCATTAGTGCTATGTTATTAGATAAAGCTGCTTTAATTAGAGTTGTATTAGTATGACCTACGACTCTGTAAATGATATCTGCTAATGCGCTTCTATGTTCAGTGTTAAAAAGATATTCTATTGTGAAATTATCTAATTCTTTAATAAACTGATCATAAATGGTATCTGCCATTTTCTCGGTAATAGAATACGTTCTAAGTTTACCATTCTTCATTTCCTTTTGCCATGTTACAACAGATTGAATATTATCCGATTTATCGCCTATTAATATTTTATTGAAGATAAATCTATCACAATCTACTTCTGTGATTTGTATCTTAAGATCTTTGACCCAATTTAGAATATTGTTTTGATACGCATCGCGCGTCATATGCTCTCCTCCCATATTAAATAAAAGGTCGTCGCTTGTCATTTCGGATGCAACAGAAGATTCCATGTGCTCTGTAAATCCTTCATATGCGTATAAGGACTTTTTAGTATTGTAGTACCAAAGCGTATGAGCATCGTTAGTTTTAGAATAATTAACCAATTGAATAAGGTCTCTATCACCTGACCAAACAATACATGATTTACCTCTATTGTTTAATGCAGTTGACCATCCAAAAATAACATCATCTGCTTCTGCGCCTTGTATTTGATGTACTGTAATGCCCTTAGCAGCTAATATATTTTGAAATTCTTCGTATACTGAATATACATTTGTCCAATTTACATTGCTACTTTGCTTTCTAGTACCTTTATAGTCAGCTTCTGGATAAAGGTCCTTTCGCCAAGATTTAGAATCAACTGTTAATACCACGTCGTCTACGAACATTTTTAATTTACGCATCTCAGATGCAAAATCAATAGATAATTTTCTCATAAATTGAGACTTTTGTTTGTCGTCACCTAACAGTTGACCTGTTTTAGGTTTCGGTAAAACAAATAGTCTACTGAATACGAAATAATTACCGTCTATTAATAGTGTATGTTTTCCCACTTTCATATTTATATTTCTTTATTTAGTCCAATATACTAAAAAAAATTGAGACTAAAAAATTATTTACGAGTTAATTATACTTTGTATTTCATATACACAACTTAACATTGTAATTACAGGATCTATAACATGAACTCGTTGAGCTTGATGCTTAGCGACAGTTATAATAACTTGCGGTATATGTTTTATATATTGTCCTTTCTCTTGTTGAATGTATTCAATAAATTCTTCACCTAGAGTTTGTAATACATCATCAACTCGGTTCGCATAATTACCAACAAGCGTTTGATAATTTTTAGCTGGATCTGTTTCATTAAATACCAAATCAAATACATCTTTGTATACTGAATTGAATTTCTTTACATCTTCTGCTGTAATATTCGATGTGCCTTGTGTTTTGTAACCTTGTAATTTATTAAGTGTAGTTCTAAGATCTGGAAAGTTTCTTTTAACAAATTCAACCAAAGCTGGTTTTTCAATTGTCATTCCTTCTTTACCACAAATCTCATATACTCTTTTAATGTACTTCTTTGTTAATTCAGTTTCTTCTGCTTTATCAAAGTCGAAATCAATAACTTCAAATCTTGAAAGGATTGGATCTGGTAGTTTATTAATGTAATTACAGGTAGCAATGAAACGACTATTGCTTGCAAATGTTTCCATAGTAGCACGAAGTGCCTTAAAGAATTGATCTGATACACCATCAACCTCATCAAGAATAACTACTTTAAACATTCCGGGTGCATCCATGATAGAAACAGTAGAACAAAAATCTGTAATTCGAGTTCTAATTACATCAACAGACGTGTCAGTCGATGCGTTGATGTATAAATATGGTAACTTAAATTGTTGAACGATTGCCTTTGCACATGAGGTTTTACCTGTACCTGGTGAACCTGCGAACAACATGTTTTGAACTAAACCATCTTTAAACTTTGACATTACTCTCTCTGGTAATATAAGTTCTTCTAGATTAGATGGTCTGTATTTCTCTGTAAAGAGTTGGTTTATTGAATTCATGTATCTAATATATTTACTAATTATACCATCAAGCGCTAAAAGGTTTCAATGATAAATATATTAAATGGCAAGATCATACTCACATATTAATATCACCCGCACTGCTGGTCCTAATCCACGTAATAGATACGGTATTATACTTGCGCCGTTAACTAAGTTCTTCAGACAGTTCCTAGTAGAACACAGACACATAAAGAGATGGTCTGATGATGATCAATTCGTACATTGTGTACTTAGAATGCAAAAACCACCAGTTAAGAACGTTACATTACTAAAAAAATATTGGGATAATACTACTCAATCTATGGTAGATAAAGAGACTCTACATCAAAATTGTAATATAGTAGACTGGCAATGCGCTGTGAGTTTAAAACCAATTAAAGCTAAATTTATGAACTTTGATTTGGAAAACTTTGTTCACCCTGAATATCATGATGTTTTAAAAGCACCGATGATAGATAGCCGCATCCTCAAAAGTTCAATTGAGTTTCGCAAGGAATGTAAAAAACTCCTGCTCAATGAGAGACAGGAGTTTCTTAAACTTGCAAAGAAGAACGCTAAGCGTCGTCTTTAATATTACATTAATGCCTTGAATCTGTCAGCAATTGACATGCTCTCATCTAATTTAATAGTCTTAGGCATTTCTTCCTTTACTGATTCTTCGATCCAATAACCGCCTTCTTCTGGGCCGCTAGTGATATCTGAATCGTGACCTGATATTTTAGCTAGTTTTAAGATAGCTGCTTTATCACCAGAGTAATCTAACTCATCATAACCATCTCCGAATGGATCTTCAACTACACTAACCTTAACACCTAATTTCTTAGCTTGTTGTTTTAGATATGCGTAGTCATCTCCATCGTTGTCATATGCCATTAAACCGTTTAATGATGCTTCAACTAATGACGCTTCAAATGATAAATCTATTTCTACACCTTCTTCAGTTACCTCGCTGGATACCGGTACTGGTTTTAGAGCTGCAGTATTTTTAGCAGCTTCCAATTTTCCTTCAAGATCTTTAGTATCTTCGCCTTTAGCTTTGGCCACCGCGATTTTTGCAGTAAATAATGTTATATCTGCCTTAGCTTTATCTTGCTTACTTGCATCTTCTGGTAATTTGTCTTTAGCTTCCTGTGCCTTAGTTACAGCTGCGTCTAATTTCTCAGTGTCAGTTTCTTTATCAACAGTTTCTTTATCAACAGTTTCTTTATCAACAGTTTCTTTATCAACAGTTTCTTTATCAACAGCAGCTTTATCAGCAGCAGCTTTATCAGCAGCAGCTTTGTCAGCAGCAGCTTTGTCAGCAGCAGCTTTGTCAGCAGCAGCTTTGTCAGCAGCAGCTTTGTCGTCTTTTTTAGCTTTTGGTTCGTCGTCTTTTAAACTATCCATTTGGCCTTTACTAGCTGTATTATCGTCATCGCCTGAGTTGTCGTCAGTTGATTTCTCAGCTGGTTCTTGCTTTTTAGCGTAATCCTTAAGAGATTTTTCGTCAGCTGCGATTCTATCTGATAAAGTGTCAATTTCTAATTTAAGTTGTTTTGCTTCTTCACCCGAAGTCGCTTTCATTACTATCTTAGCTGCAGCTAATTTAGATTTAGTTTTTCCGATAGAAACTACTTTACCTAAGCCTTCATCTCCGCCTGACAATTCAGTCATTCTCTCTGAAATAGCAGATAATTGATCATCTAACGCTTTGTTTTTAGCTTGATTAGCTTGCTTCAAAGTTTCCATTCTCTTTTTATCTTTCTCGTCAGCGTCTCCGACTTGTTTCTTCTTAGCAAAATCAACATCGTTAATTGCTTTTTGTACTAGAGCCTTTTGATATGCTTTAAGATTTTTCTTAATCTTCATGAATTTAATAGGACTCTTAATAAAATCTAATATACCTTCATTAAGTTCTGAAACATTTGTTAAGTCAAATAACTCTTCGTATAATTCGTCTATTTCTAAATCGATAGAAGCAGATTCTCCAATTCTATCTGATAATTCTGCCAATGTATCTAGTATAGTATCTACATCTCTGATTACTTCTGTTCTAATAGCATCAGATGCATTGGTAGCATCTACTGTTACTTGATCAACCGATACACTATCGATAGATTCTTTAGATTCATTTACGAATTCTTCGTAAAGTTTTAATTTAGATTTTAATTTCATAATATTTGTTTGTTTAATTTATCTATTGTGATGTTATTATATTATATATCCCCTTTAAATTTAAAACTTTTTAAACAAAAAAAGGTCACCCGAAGGTGACCTTTCATATTAACTATTCTAGTTTAAGATTATAGTTGTAAACCTGAAACTGTGAATTTTTGGTATTGAGTACCTGGGTGGAAACCAGCTTCAACTAGAGCGTATCTAGATTTAACCGCTACTTTAGGAGCCATAGTTCCTTCAGCGATCATTTGAACTGATTCAGCCATTAAGTAAGGCATGAATACTAATCCAGCACCGTTACCATCACCTTTTCTACCAACTAATACTTGTTGTGTAGCACCTTCCCACTCTAAGTTAGGATCAGTGTAGATGTTGATACCCGCAACAGAACCTAATGGGTAGATAGCACCTGCAACTTGGTTGAAAGTGTTAGCCATTGGGTTTGGTACGAAACCAGCAACTGATTGCAATGCAGAAGCAACTTTTGCTCCAACAACTGCGAAGTTACCAGCACCTCTTCTACCTCTGTTTGCGATTAAGTTCGCAGCAGCAAGAATGTTAGTTAAGACTCTTCTGTTAACATCGCCGTAAGTGTTACCACCTTCACCGTATGTTAATGCAACTGTAGAAATACCTTCTTCAGCGATAGCTCTCATCTTAGCTAAGATGTGGTTGTTGATTGACTGAGTCAATTCGTTAGTTAATACAGCCTCAACTTGAGCTACTGCGTCAACACCGAATTGCTTAAGATCTTGTACTTGCTCTCTAGTAACTGCAGCAGCAACTTGGAAAGTTTCAGCAGCAACACTTTTAGAGAATAAAGAAAGACCCATTACTTTATCAGCAGTTCTTTCACCAACTTCTCTTGACATTGGCTTACCATTAGCGTCAGCACCAGAGAATCCTGGGATATGATCTTCTAATGCAGCAACCAATACAGCGTCAGCGTATCTACCTGCAACGTTAGCTTCACCTTCAGTGATAGCGTCAACAATTTTGATGATGTTTTTACCATCAATTCTTGATTCACCAACTAATACGTCAGTACCAGCAGCAGCTAAATCAGACTTGATGTAAGTTGGAGCAGTACCACCTAATGCAACAGTACCACCTTCGTAAGTAAAGTCTAAGTAAGACAATAAGCCCATAGGACCTGCCATAGGTACAACTGGTACCAAGTCAAGACCGATAGTTTGAGCAGCAACTTGCATTGCCAAAGGCAATAATGTTGGTGCTTTGTCACCTGAACCAGTAGCTGCACCTGCTGCACCGTTAGCCGGAGCACCTGCAGGGAAAGATACTGCACCCATACCTGTTAAGTTCATTGGGCCAGGGTTGTTAGATAAAGACATGATGTTCGCGTCTTCATAAAGTTTGTGGTTGTGACAGTAAGTCGACATCCACGCTAATTTGCTAGATTCGTTGATACCTGTAGCTTCCGAGATAATCGGTGCCCATGTATTCTTGATCTCAGCTTCGTTTAATAAATTTGCCATTTTTAATGATCGTTTTTTTTTGTTTATTAATTGTGTTTAGTTAAAAACTCGACATTTAATGGGTTTTCTGCTTCTGTCACCCTTATCGTCGATTGTTATTTATATATCAGTGTTCTTTTTGATTATTTGTTAAATCTCTTTTTGAATGCATCTGCCATATCTGATACGTCATATCCTAATGTAGATTTAGCTTCTTCTTTAGATTCTGTAACCATTGCTACTTTTTCCATTACAACTGAAGTATCTCTTAGGTCTCTAGTTTGCCAGAAATTAGCAACTTGATATTCTGTATTCAATGTATGATATTTAGATTGAGCAATAATTTGAGTCTGCTTAGCTTCTGATAAGTTTGCCCATGCTTCAGTATATTCTGCTGGCATTGCACTAATAAAGAATGGTTGTTCACCTGCACTCTCTACAATTAGTTGTGCGCTATTCATTAATGATACTATTTCAGATTCTGTCATGAAACCTCTTTTAGAAACAGTATTTCTAACTTCAGTTTTAGCAGCTTCGTTTAATGTGTTGTATTTTTCTCTAGTTGCAGAAGAAACAACTCTAAAGAAAGATGGAGATTCATTTTCTTTTCTTGTTGCACTTTCAACTAAAGCGTCTAATTTAGAAGAGATTTCTGATTTATAAGCTTCTAATGGATCATGTGCTCCATCTTCGCCTTCTGCTTCTTCATCTGATTCACCAGCTTCAGCCGCATCAACCTCATCTTCTACTTCTGAATCTGAAGTTACTGCATCAGATTCTAAATCTTCTGCTTCTTCGCCAGCTTCTTCACCTTCGACATCGCCTTCTTCTGAATTATCTCCAGCTTCAACTTCTTCACCTTCGATTTCTTCAACTTCTTTACCAGCTTCATCGCTATCTGCAGCAACTGCGCCTTCTTCTGAATTATCTCCAATGTTTTCGATTTCTTCAGTTTCTTCAGCTTCGTCAGCTTCTTTAGCAGGATCTTCAGCTTCTTCAACTTCTTCAGTTTCTTCAACTTCTTCAGTTTCTTCAACTTCTTCAGTTTCTTCAACTTCTTCACCTTCTTCTTCAACTACTACTTCTGCAGCTTCTTCGCCTTCTACTTTATCAGCAGCTTCGACGTCTTCTTCTTTTTCTTCTTCAGCTTCAACGTTAACTTCAACTTCAACTTCTTCAGATTCAACTGTTTCGTTTAAAGATTCTGCAATGTATTCAGCATATTCAGAAACTGATTGTAAGTTTTCTTTTAGGTATTCAACATACTCTAATAGAGTTGTATGTGATGTAGCTCCTTCATTATGTGCTTCAGCTAAATAGTTAGCGAAATCTTTAACTTTAGAAACTGCTTCAGCAACATGTTCTGTATAAGAGATACCTTGATCTAATTTCTCAGCCAAAGACTCAGAATAAGAGATACCTTGATCTGCTTTTTCAGCAACGTGCTCTGTGTATTGAATAGATTCATCTAATTTACCAGCAACATACTCAACGTAGTTAGTTAATTTATTAACATTTTCTACAATATGATCATTGTGCTCTTTTAGATTTTCTAATGAGTTGTCTTCAGAAACTTCAGCATCTTTAGCTTCAATAGACTCCTTTAATGTCTTGATTTCATTCGCTAAATACTCAGAGTACTTATTGAAATCCTCAGATTTTACAAATTCTGCCATGTTTTTATTTTCTTTTATTTCTATGTTTGTATTTTGATTTTCAATGTTTTCTTCATCAGAGTTTGTTTTATTAATCTCGTAAATAGACAATAAACCATCATTGTCGTAACCATAAGATTCGTTAACTCTTTTTAGTTCAGCGTTTTCAAAACCTGGATCAGCGACTAGATCATACGTAAATAATTGTTTGATCTTCACTTGTCCATTAGATTCTACGGCACCCGCTGCTCTAGATGAAATTTGTAAAGGAACACCAGCATCTACTAAAGCCTTAGCTTGACGACCAGCATCAGTATCTAATAATTTGATACGTCCTCTTACTTCTTTACTCTCTTTGTCGTAAGTTAGTTCTTCAATGATATGCGATACATTCTTTAAAGAAATGTCGAACTGTGCAGGGTGATCTAATTCACCCAATAATTTGCTAGCTCCAATTTTTGCCTGTAATGCTTCAATTTGAGGAACATATTCAGATTCGGTATAGATACGATTGTTTCTATTTTTTTGATCAATTTGACCAAAAACACCTTCTAGAATATAATCTTTATTCTCTGATGTAGTAACATTCAGAGCGGATGAAGACATCTCGACGATTAATAAATCGTTAATATTATTCATAATATTTTATTTTTCTATTTTTAATATATATCATACTTTATTATTGAAATATCTTATTACATTCCAGCCAGAGGATCGTCGCCGCCTTCTGCGCCTTCTTCTTCCTCTTTTTCAGCCTCTTTTTCAGCCTCTAAATCTTCGGCTTGCTTGTCGTTATAGATCTTTACTAATTGATCTATCTCACCTTCTCCAAAGGCAGCTTCTCCGTAATTGTCATAGAAATATTGCTTAAACTCTTCATCAGTTATAGATGCTGTAATGGCACCTAAAATTTCAGCAGCTTTAATAGTTGAACCTGAATCCAAAGTAATCTCGTCGATAATTACTTTAGAATCTTCACCAGCTCTTAGTGCTTCTTCAGAGATAAAGTCTTCAAATGTTTTAATAATTTTCATAATTTATATATCTTTTTTATCTTTATTTTTACATTGCGAATGGATCTTCAGCCTCTGGCTCTTCAGCAGTCTTCTTCTTTAACTTAGATTTAAATGCTTCATTAGCTCTAATCTCATCGTCACTTAATTTAAGATATTTCTTAACTAAGTATTCTTGATCGAAGTAGTATTCTTCTTCCATAGTCTCTTGATTAGTTGTCATTAGGCTATCTCTCATTGTACCTATAAAGTCAAGTCTCTTCTCCATTAATTCCATATCTTTCAATTCTGAGAAGACATTTTCTTCATTGAATCTAAGTGCAATTTGAGTTTTAAATTGAGGATCATTTGTAAAATCAGGATATTTAAGACACATTTGAATATAAAGTGGCTTAGATAAAATTTCCATAAAGATAGATCTTAGACGTTTGATAAATTTACCAAACTTGATCTCGTCTCTAATCATACCATCGGCTGCAAGGTTAAAATCACCTCCACCATCTTCATATAAGAATCTTGAGTAAGGAATTTTCGAAACGTGCTTTAATTTATCTGAGAAGTATTTAAGTGCTTCTGTATCTGATAGATCTGGTCCTTCGCTGTTAAGTGTTTCAATTTCTGGTGAATCACCATCTTTAGAAGGTAACCAATACTCTTTACTAAACTGTAACATTGGTTTACCATCTGTAGCCAAAGTACCTGATTCCCAATCAAAATCAACTGACTCTTTATATGAGTTCATTAATTGTGAAAGCGATTGTTTTGCTCTGGTCTTAGATTTACCACCAACTGGGATAACAAACTTCATTCTAAATGAAGCATTGGTCACAGCCCAAATAACTCTAGTGTGTTCCATAATTCTTAACAAGTTAAATGCTCTTGTTAATCTCTCAATATATGAAACTCTTGATGCTGTAGTAATTGAAGAGTACGAAATATAGATAATCTGTGAATCGTAAAGTTTACGCTCTTTAACTGGATCATCTTTGTATTGTACCCAAACCTTTTTACCATCATCGTGATTATAACCAGGAATAAGTGTGATTGGATCTAATTCTTTAAAACCAATAATTTCTTTTTGGTCGGGGGAATAAATTATTTCAAATGCAAGGTAACCATCAATTAAGAATTTTCTAAAGAAATACCATGCAGATTGATCAGAATTAAAACCAAAATAGTGATAGATTTGTCTAAAGTATTTATTAAGATCTTTGTCTACCTGCTCTGAAATATCAATACCTAGAATTTCAGGATAACAGAAAAAGTTTTTCTCATCATATACAATGGTCTCATCACACAGAATATCTAAAATATCTTCCACTTCATCATTAAGTGAAAATCTTCTAAGTTCTTCTCTTTTACCTTCATATGATTGATCAAAAAATGGAATATTAGATCTTAAATTAGTGTCTGTCATTGACATTGCTGCAAATGCACCATAAATGTCATCTGAGTCTACACCAAACGGGTTCATTTGACCATAACCTATTTCGGCTTCCATTGGTCCAATTGCTTGTGATTGTCTTAGGACTAAATCATCATAGCGCATACCAAACGAAGACAATGACTTTAGAGCATTTGAAATGCTAAAAGGTCTTGATCCATTGCTCAATGGTCCATTTCTGTCGTTAAATCCTGCCATACTATTATATTATTATGTTCTGTTTATATATCTTTTCTTTTTGAGCGCGCTTTTAGGTGCTCTCTAAATTGTCTTTTAACTTCATTAATCCCAATACCATTTAGGTCTTGAAAATCGCAAAGTGCTATTTTAGCCCAACTTTCATAAGAAACTACTTTTTGATTCTTTTTTAGTTGAGGTATGTATTGTCTAATAGCAAAATCAAATCCAAATTGTTTTAAAAACTTAACAGCGTCTTTGTATATTAGATTAATTTCACCCTGTGTTAATGCATTGTTTTCTTTAGATCTTCCTGTTTTAGATTTGATTTGGCCGGCCATTCTGTCATAGATCATATCTAATAGATCTTCTTTCATCTGTACTGGTAATAAGTTAAGATTAATTCCAACGTCCGTACCACTCTCATGTGGATCCATAGCTAACACAACCGGATTCATATCCCACCATTCTAATGTTTTAATATGCTTAGGCTTTTCATATCTAAATACATGAATCATTCCGACCCTAAATGGTTTACTGTGTTTTGCTACAGTGTTATCTCTAATAGATTTAGAAGCTTCAGCAAACCATTTTTCTGCACTTCTTCGTGCTTTAGTTTTACCGCCAGCTTCCTTAGATAAATCCTTAATTTCTTTTTTTATTTTACCCATTATTTAAGAGACTTTTCTGTTAGAACTATGAACCTCCAACCTCTATTTTCAGCCCATGCCTTTGCATATTTATATTTATCTCTATTTTTTATATACTGCTCTGCTAAAAACTTATAGGATTTAAGTGCCTTTTGACTATTCTTTTTAGGTGGAGCTGGCTTTGTAATTTGTGCCTCTGGTTTAATTTCTATTAAAAACTCCTCGTCTCCATCAATACCTCTAGTTTTCATATAGAAATCTGGATAATATTTGTGTTCTCTTTTATCGAATGACCATATATAATTAATCTCAACTGGTTCACTGGACCATTTAATTACACTATCTCTAGTATCGCACATGATCATGAACTTGCGTTCCCATGAAGATCTATAAATAATTGGAATTGGCCCAATGTATTTTTCTGGATTTGTTGGTGTAAAATACCCTTGTACAAATCCAGAATTTCCGGTTGGTTTGAGATTCTTTATTGACATTTAAATATTAAACATTCCACCATTATCATCGCTTCCACCATTAGTAGTAATTCTGTCGATTGATAAAGTTCCTTTATATTTTTGCGGGTGAATTTTATTCCAACCTTTAGCATATCCACGTTTTGCAATTTCTGTAAAATACGCAAACGCATTTGGATATTTTGGATTAAAGTTTCTCCAATATTTAAGTAGATCTAATAACGCGAATTGAAGACAATCACTTCTGTCGTCACTGTTAACATAATTTAATCTATTAATAGTTCTTTCGGCTAAAAGCACCAACATTTTTTCTGCAGTTGGCGTTAATTTATCTAGTTCTTTAGATTTTACTAATTCGTTATAAAGGTCTTTATTATTTAAATAATTCTTTTTTCTGGGCATAATCTTTATATATGTTTAGTATTATACTAAAAAAAGCCCAATTGTTTCCAAATGGGCTTTTTAAATAATAATATACATGTTTAAATCGAATCTTCTGCTGCGATTTTAAGTTTATTTTTCTCTATTCTCATTGGCTCTTCGTTTACGAAAACCGTTAAGATATCTGATTTACCTTTTCCTGTAAATTCTAAAGCATCTACTTTAACTTTAGATCCTAGTGGTAAATCTTCTGATTCTATTGTTGTTTCTGCGCTAACATAGCCATCATCTCTCGTTAAAAGATCTTCATTTTGTAAATCAGCTAATTCTTCAGAGATTCTAGTTATTTCACTATTTAATAAATTGTCAGCTGCTTTAATATCTGGTAAATTTCTATTTGCTTCTGATAATCTACCTTTCTGATCTTTTAAGAATGCAATCATTTCATGCATTAATTGTGTCTTCGCTAATTTAGCAGCTCTTCTTTCTTTGTAAGATTCTAAAATATCTTCAACCATTGGTGTAATATCTGCACCTGTATTTTCAGCAACATATTCTATCGCTGCATCTGCTAAAAGTTTTGTGAATTTTTCAATTTTAGTAGCTTCATTAATTCTGTATACGAACATATTGTTATCAGCTCTCATTGCTAAAACTCTAACATCACCGTCTCTAGATTCTGAAATAAATTCTAATACATTATAATGATTATAATTTTTAGATGCAAATTCAAATAAATTGATCAATGCTTTATCATTATACTTAATATATGCTGCGGCTAATAAAGATTCTGCAAGAGGAAGAGATGGTGAATATGCTAATTCTACATTACCTGCATAAAACTTATTCTCAGATACATTATAAGATAATTTAACTACAATTGATTCTGTAAGTAAATTAAGTTTTGATGATTCTAAAACTGCTAATTCATTTTCAACTTCAGTTACTGCTAATTTCTTACCAGATGTTTTGTATGATTTAATGTTTTCATTTAAGAAATTAATCTTTTTATCTAATTCTACTAGCGCATTAAAGTTATCTAATGCTGATTCATTAACTTTAGAAATAGTCTTCTTATTGTTATAGTCATAGTAAAAAGAAATACCCTCATTAGTGATGTTAAACAATTCATTTGCTTTAACTAAAAATGAAAACTCTTCTGAAACATTAGTGACTTTTTCGATATGACTTCCCGTCATTCTGAAATTTTGTCCACCGGCATGAAATACAAAACCATTTTTAGATTCTATAACTGGTGAAATAATTCCTTTGTTTAAATTTGCCATTTGTGTTATTTAATTTTTTATATATATCTTTATTTTATTCATCGAATGGTAGATCAGTTGCCTCAACATCATTTATGTCACCCATCATAGGCTTATCTTTGTCTAAAACATTAGTGCCATAATCTGATGTATTTGTAAATTTAAAAATTCTATTAGAATTCTTTCTTCTCTTAGAAGTTCTTAATAATTGTGTATTAATGCTTATTAATTGGCCTAAACTATTCATGTCAAAATCACAATCCGTACCCGTTAATACCCAAGAAGTTAAGTCTTCGTTCCATGTCCATATCGTACAGTCAGATGTGTCATAATATATTACTGGATTTGGTAAGTCACCCTCATAGAATTGATTAGGATCAAGTGCTAATGTATTAGGATCTCCGTAATTACCAGTAACGCCATTTTCATAAGTAGATCTTGTAAACTTAGTGTAAATGTCATCTTCAAAATCAAATGAAGGTATATTAGTATTAATCTCTAAACTAAATGTAATTTTATGATTTTCTTTATCATCAAATCCATATTCAATTGGACGCTCTTGTGTGTAATCATCTGGCATCATATATTCAGATGAAATTCTATACATACCATCTTCTAAGTGACCTGCATCAACGTGAAAGAAATTAGCCTTATACATGTTTTTAATAATTGATTCAGTAACCTTAAACATGTCTAATTGACTAGATAATAATATTTCTACATCGACACTAATTACACATGGAATCATTTCAAATTCAGCAACAAAACCTTCCATTAAGCCGCTTTGATTCATCATCGTATAATTACCTAAATTTCTCTTATTAACAAGTTTACCAGGATCTATTGAAAATGAAGATAAGTTTACTATACCTCTTGGTACTTTATCGTAATTACCATCTGCGAATTCTCCATTTGGATCACATGATTCTCCGTTTACATTTGAAAATAAAAAATTATCTTTAATAAAGTTTTCATCACCAGAGACTGCATAAAAAAATGGCACATCTACAACAGCTCGTTCTTCATTAGAGATTTGTCTCCAAAAACTAAGTTTACTATTTAAATCAGCTAAAAGACCTATGATAATATGTCTGATAACTGAATCGTCTTTGTTGTATTTTAAATTATATGTTGCCATTTATTATATTGTGTTGTTTATTCACACGTTGCTGTTGATATAATGTTGTTTAGCAATTCAGTTGATGTTGTTGATTCGTTTAATTGTAGTATTTCAACTATATAATTAGCATCTTCTAAATTTTGTAATAGAGTTGCATCAGTGCCAGATGGTACAGTGTCTTTGTCTATTTTATAAGTACCTCCATTAGCAATAGTATTTAGCGAGAAGACTGGTAAAGAAGTTGTTGATTGGTAATAATTTTCAGGGTTAGTTCCACATACTGCTGCATACGCTGCATATAGGTTATATACAAATGGTGTAGGTTCTGGCGTTGCAGTCGGTGGAACTGGCGTTGCAGTCGGTGGAACTGGCGTTGGCTCTGCCGTAGGTACTGGCGTTGCAGTCGGTGGAACTGGCGTTGCAGTCGGTGGAACTGGCGTTGCAGTCGGTAAAGGATCCGCATTAAAATTAGTCCAAATTTCATTTGTTTGACACCATGCCAACGCATCGTTTTCACCTCCATTATTTCCTGGAGTTTTGTCAAAAACTACTGGGTTATTTACAGCAATAGAATGTTTCTCTACCCACGATACAAAATCTGTTGCGTTATCAAGTTCTTCAAATGCAAAATATGCAGTAGGTCCTCCGGTTGGATCACCTATCGCAGGGCTAGTATTAGTACCAAACGGTGTTTCTTCAGTTGTAATAAAACATGCTATGATTTTACCTGGTACCTCCTCTGGGCCCATAAAGAATCTAATTTCATTATCTAATGCTGCTTGAAAACCAATTGCTGGTTCTCCAATTAAAATTCTACCGGTATTTTCGGTTCCTTCTAGTCTCGTATTGTTAGCGCTAAACGCAAAAGGTCTTGATGCCATTGTAAATATTATTTTTTATTTATATATCTTAATCTATATTTTCTATAGTAAATTTGGAAAACCCGTTCTCTCTGTATATCTGTAGCTTCTTATCGAATATTTCGTGTGGAAGAACAGAGTGATTAATTACGAATGTATTTATCTTGTTTTCTTTAATGACTTGATTTAATATTTTTAGTATATTATAGACTCCATCATGATCAACTGAACTTAGTAATTCATCTAAGAATAAGAGATTTAATTGTGGAAATCTAAGTTTTAAGATTTTAATAATGGCGATAATAATAATAAAATCGGCTTTCTTGCGTTCTCCAGTTGAAAGTGTCATTGGGTTAATATCTTCACCTAAGTGATTGATAATACAGTTAAACTTCTCATCAAATCTAATATGAAATTGCAAGTGCATGGTTTGAGCCATAGCTGCAATGTTAGTGTTAAGACCTGGTAAAATAGTTTTAACAGCTAGATTTTTTACACCATCTTCTCCTAACACTCTTTCAACAATTTCCATAAATGCATATTCAGCACTAAGATCGCCTTTAGTCTTAGACTTAATAGATTCTTTTTCTTCAAAATCTGTAATTAAATTCTTAAGATGTTCAAATTGAGAATCGTCTGGAGTACCTTTTATTTTAAGTAATTCAGACTTAAACGTCTTCATGCTATATCTAATATCTGTAGCTCTTTCTTCTATATTTCTTTTATTAGATTTCAAATCATCAATACTGCTCTTAATATCTTCTAATGATTTTTTAAATTCTTTTATTTTTTTAGTGTCTTCTTCTATTTTATTACAGAAATGATCCTTTTGATCTAAATGCCATTGACTATCCAATTGAGTTTCACAAGTTGGACATTTACCGCTTTCATACAATTCTAATTTCTTTTTTAAATACTCTATTTCATGCTTTAATGAAGATGCATCTGATCGTGTAGATTCATATGATTCTGTATTAGTTTTTATTCTAGCTTCTAAATCATTTTTTTCTAAATCCAATGTCTTAACACTTTCATTTAATTTAACTAGACTAGATTTTAATTCATCTATTTTAGAATTGTTCTTCTCATGTGATTCTTCTAATAAAGCATTGAGTTTGCCTTTAACAGAAGCGATGGAATCAATAATTTGATTTAATTCAGATTCATATGAATCAATATCCATTTTTATGTTTCTTCTTTCTGTTTTAATTGACATTTGCATATCATTAAGAATAGAAAAACCAAACATCTTATCAATGATCTGTTTCTTATCTTGATTTGACATTGTCAAAAAAGATTTAAAATCATTAACAGATAAAATAATTATATTTTTAAAAACATGGTATGGAATTCCAAATATCTCTTCTTCTAAATAATCTTGTACAGACTTCTTACCTGCTTTATCGAATTCGGTGCCATTAAGTCTTACTGTAAACGTGTTAGGTGCTAAACCTCTTTCTATTTCAACTTCAATGTTACCACAAGTTAAGCCTATTTTAACTTGCAATTCTTTATTAATTCTATTCGGTAAATCAGCTAATTTAACACCTTCTACTCTACCGTATAATGCATATATAATAGCATTGGCGATAGTAGTTTTACCATCGCCATTTTTACCAAGAGTTAGAAATAATTTTGATTGATCTTCTTCAAATTCTATTCTTTGTAATTGATTACCGTAAGATGCAAAGTTTTTAAATTCTATAAAATTTATTCTCATATTTCAGTACCGTTATCATGTGCACATTGATTATAAAGTGCTTTTAGTTTTTTCTTTAATCTTGTTTTAGTTTCTTCATCATCGCCTAATCCATCGACATAAACATTACACAAATTCATAATGCTGTAATTTTTATACATTTCTTCAACATCATCCATGTCATAAAAATCCTTGTCTATGTAGTTTTCTTCTTGATAAATATTTGGTTCTAATTTTCTACTAATATTCTGTATTTCATTAATTAGTTTACTAAGGGCATTAGTAGTTGCTATTCTAGAAGGTACAAATAAATCTACGAAATTATTTCTAATTTGATTCTTAAACTGACCCAGTGGCATATCATAGAGTTGTACGATGTTATATTTCATAAACTTAGGTGATACATCATTTGGGTAAAAAGTCTCTGACATGTCTTCTAAATCAACGAGATCAAATCCTTTAGTGTTATTTGCATCAGACCTTGTCAATTGATATGGAGTTCCAACCATTAATAATTTACCACGTTCTTGTCTAAAATGAATATGACCACTAAAGACCCTAGTATATTTGTCATAAATATTGGAATCTGTTCCATGTTCATTTTTTACTTTAGCATTCAAGTAGATGCCTTTAACTTCAGAGTGGCAAAATACAATTTCTGCTGTTGGATAATCTGCTAGTGTTTCTGCTTCGTGGTTTGCATCTCTACGCCATGGCATCATTAATATTTTTCTACCTGACCAATCCATTAATTTAGGCTCTTTATAGATCTGTACACCAGGAATCCATTTAAGTGAATCTATTGAAGTCACTTCATTTGAATTTTTAGCCCAAATATCATGATTACCACATATGATATGTACTGGAAGAATTTTACCTAATCTTTCAAATAAATCTACGGCGTAATTAAGTACTCTAATATTAATAGATTGTCTATTATCAAACGTATCGCCAACTTGCACTAAAACATCACCAGGTTTAACATGCTCCTTTAATGTAGGTATAAAAACCTCTTCAAAGAATTGTTTTTGAATATCTAACCATTCTACAGAATTAGCTCTTACTCCAAAATGTAAATCGCCTAGCACCCAAACTCGATTGGCACCACGCTTTAGTAAAGAAGTTTCAATCATTTTAAAAAAGTTTCATTATATTCTTTCTCTTAAGAATACCTGTACGCAAATCTAATTCTTGAATCAAGTCCTCTTTGTAAACATTAGAAAGAGAACTATAAAATTTAGTAGGGTTAATGTCAAAATATACACACAATTCACTGAAGATGTCTATGCGACTGTTTTTAGCTGCCATTTCATCAATGATATATCCATATATGTCATTAATATCGACTTTCTTAAGTGTAGCACATCGTCCTAATTCATCTACGTCGTTAAATTTTTTAAATCTAGACAATTCTATTAGTCTATGAATTTCTCTTGCGATTAATTCAAAATGAATTTTTTCTTCTTCATCTTTATTGTCTTTAACGTTAGGATCTAATTCGAATTTTATATTACTAAATTCAGTATCTGGTGATTCGAAATTATTATTAAATATTTTATCTTGTGCCATAATTATATGCTATGTAAGTTTGAATTTGTAGTTTCTTCGGTTTCAATGAGACGCATGTAATTCCAATTAATATCTAATTTACATTTTGTACCCTTTCCTTCACCATCTCTAATCTTAAGAACCTTTAACCAATATTCATTATTAGCTCTCATTAAATCGTCTTGAATAATACCTAACATAACGTCAGCTGTGTGTGAAAGACCTGCAGATTCTGCAATGTCTGTCATGCCAATGTCAGATGAGTTATATCCATTTCTTGTAATCTGTGTTGCAGTAACAATTAACCAATTATTTCTAATACCCATAGCTCTAAGATCTTCTGCAATTTGCTTAATCTTCATATAGGTATTTTCAGTATTTTGATTTCTGTAATTTGCTAAGATATTAATATAGTCAATTACAACTGCACCTACCTTAATTTGTTTTTCTTCTTCTATTTGATTTACATATGCTTCAATGTCCAATACGGTTGCTTGTGAAGTTGGAAATTGTTTAATAAATAATGAACCTGGTGGAGTAAATCCATCACCAACAGTCTCTAATCTACGTTGGATGTGTTCTTTATTTTTAGCTTTATCTGCGTATTCATTAATATTAACAGTTAATAAGTTAGAACCGATACGCTTCACAAATTTATGTGCTGCCATTTCTGCAGTTACAACTACAGTATTTGTACCCATTTTAACAAAGTTAGCTGCGTCATTTGCTAAATAAATTGATTTACCAATGTTTTGTTCACCTGCATATACAATTAAGTTACCTCCTTTGTCATATCCACCGCCCAACATTCTATCTAAGAAATTATAACCAGTACTAACTTTCTCAGTGTCCTTTTGATCGTGAGAATCCACTTCGAAGAAGTCAAGTCCTAGATCAGAATTAAATGATAAATTATTTCTATCATTAATCAGACCTTTAACTTTAGCAACAATTGCATCTACGTTTTCTGGAGTTACTGCTGTTGTTTTAACAAATTCAACAGTGTCTGTTAATGATATTTCAAATGTGCGGTATTTGATCCATGATTCTGCAGTAGATGTTAACCATTCCTCGTCGTATTGATCTAAATCAACTTCAAAAATAGTATTTAAAATATTTTCAGTGATCTTCTCTTTAGCCTTTTCACTCCTTTGAATCAACATATTCAATTGATCCTTTTTTGGAGTTTCATTGAATCTCTCAAAGAATTTATTAGACAGTTGACTTAAAATATCAATTTCCTGTGAAGTATAAAAACCGCTCTTAATACTCTTTAAGTATTTAGTCTTCTCTAATGATAATCTAAAGAATATTTTTTCAAAATCTTGTCCGAATTGCATATTTTTTTATTAACTGTTATTATCCTTCTATGCGCATAGCGCCGTTTTGTTTCCCTAGTGGTTCTGTTAACCATAGATTAATAGCTATTGCCTTTCTAGTACCTTTAGTTACAGGTGTAACAGCATGTACATACTTTCCAGCATCAAAAATTATCAATCTATTTGGTTTTGCATAAACCACTTCTGGCGTTTTATCTACGCCTTCTGTATAAATCTCTAACATACCACCTTCAAATTCAGGTTGTTCTGGATAATAAACTGTACCCATAGATGGTGTTACTATTTCACCTGTTTTAGCAAATAATTCTTCATCTTTGTCATAATGACCTCCTAAATTATTACTAAATCCCATTTCTGTATTGGCAGTTTGAATACCTGTCCAATACTCAAAACCTCTAATTGACATTGGTTTACTCAATGGACAATTATCAGCCCATATGGCATCTATAAGTCGTTGTTTGGTAGTTTTAGCTTCTTCATTCCACCATCCATCCCACCAATAATAAACGCCCGGATCCGAAAAGAATTTACTATCATTTGCTATTTCTTGTAGTAAATTCTTGTCTTTAATAAAATTATCGATTACTAATATCATTCAAACGGGTTTGTTTTTATTGTCCATGACTCTTTGCCATGCGTAGTATTTAAAGGTTCTACTAGATCCAAATCTATTAATTCAGAAATGGATTCTAGTAGATGTTCTTCTGTTGTTTCTGGAAACCTATATGTTTTTAAAGCATGTAAGGTAAAATTACCCTTATGTCTGTCAGGCATTCTGACACATAATTTAATTTCTGCTAATAAAATATCAAAAGATGTTGGATAATCGGGTAAGTCCTTTTCAATGCCTAAAACATATTTTATAGGTAACTTATCTTCATTAATCTGCATCTGATTCTAGTATAGCTTCTAAGTCAATTTCTCTCTCCTCTGTATTATAATTAAACACATGTTTGATTTTACCTTCAATCTTCTCTAAAACTTCTTGTGTAAATACTTTATCCGTAAAAAATTCTTTATTCGGTACAGTGTGATCTAAGTGTTTACATATCCAGTTTCTTGAAGTTGCCTTAGGAATCTTCTCACCCTTTTCAATAATACCTTTAGTAATACCGATGTCTTCCCAATCAATGTACTGTTCTAATCCAACATACGCATTCATACCTTCAGTAAAGTGTAAATGAAATTTAATATTAGTTGGTTTTGCAAAACGATTCTTATTAGGCTTAGCTGTTACAATAATACCTGCTTTATCTCCACCAGTATCTTTAAGTTGTGCCTTTCCTAAATATAAAACGATTGACGCTGCATATTCTGGTCCAGTTCCACCACCCGCGACTTGTCTTGAGATAAAGTCTTGTGTTTGATATGTATGATTAGTAAAAATAAAAGGTATCTTAAGATCTGCCAATGGTGTCATAATGATTCTAAAAATAGATTTTAGAACCTTAGATCTTGTCATATCTGCTTTTTCAGATCCTGATCTAGCGTCATCGATTTCTTTTTGAGTTGCTAAGTTACCTGCAGAATCAAGAATCATCATGATCTTTGGTGTTTTTCCACCATTACGTTTTACTTCTTGCATCTTGCTAGTAAGTGTAGTAACTGATGTTCTAAATTCTTGAACAGTATTAATAGGTTGGTAATTAACTTTTGTTACGTCAATCCCAAACTTTTCCATTTGATCTTTATCGACTGCTGCTTCAGAATCAAAGTAGATTACATTGTAACCCATTTCAATTGCCTTTCTAACAGAGTTTAGTACTAAGAATGTTTTACCCGTTCCTGATGGTCCTGCAATTGAACACGTTCTACTGTTAGGCCATCCACCAAATAGTGAACCACTAACACATGCATTTAAATGAAAATTACCAGTGTCAATCCACTCTGTAACTTCACTGAATGTAGAGTCTGACATAATTGATCCCAGTGGATTTAATGTCTTTAACTCTGAGTTTATATCGTCAAAACTAAAATCTTTTTTTGCCATATTATTGTTGTATTTTTATATTATACTGTAAAATGTTAAATTGTTTCTTCGTTATCGGGAAACAGTTGTTGTTCTTTGTGTCTAAGTTGATTAAGAGCTAATATAGCTTCTTCAGCTTCTTTTTTAAGTTTATCGATATTAGATTGAATATCGTGTAGTCTATTGAGTATTGTATTATACTGATCAACAAATTCTTTTTGTTCTGCTGTTAGTTTTACGTCCATGTTATTCTCTATTGTAATCGTCTTCTATACGAATTATATCGTCTTCTCCGAAGTATGTTCCCGTTTGTACTTCTACAAAATGAACTGGTAAATCAGTTTCATTCCATGCTCGGTGTTTTGCACCCAATGGAATTCTAATTGATTGCCCAGGTCCTCTGTACAATTTTTCTCCATTCAATACAATTGTCAAAGTACCATGAATTACGGTCCATACTTCGGCTCGTTGTTCATGGTACTGATATGACATTCTTTGTCCAGGAAAAACTTCTATTAGTTTTATTTTTACATCAGGTGCATCTAAAACTACTTCATATTCTCCCCATGGTCTAACATCTGTTTGATGCATAACCATATTTGATCTTGTTGTATCACTCATGTTAATCTTCTAATACTTCCTCTTCTGGAAATTGAATCGTTAACTGATTTGGATCTTGTTGTTGTTTCTTGTAATTAGTATGATAATATGATCTTACAGCTTCTCCTAATTCCATATCATTAGGTGTAAGTTCTACCATTGCCATAATTTCTCTAAATTTGTAATATGTTCCGTCCATAGTTTTAAAATAATGCTGATGCATAGATCAGGTTAGTATCTAGTGTTTGTAGACCGATTGCTGTTAATACTCTATTGAGTGGATCGATCATTGCTTTTTCAAATTGTGTATCGTAATCAACTTTTGGTGCAATTTCATATGGGTATTCGTTAGGCATAAATGCGTACACCTCACTAATAGTTCCTATGCAATTGTATATTTTTAATTTTTCACCATTTGAAATGTGTTTATATTTGTTTTTATATTTTTTATTATTATTTAAAATATAATTATAGTAGCCAGCTGCTTTTACATTAGCTGGACATTTTAGACCAATTTGTAATTCTTCTTGATCATCGATAATATACTTATCAATGTTATTGGTTCTTTTATTAAAAGATATGTCACCTATATCTGCTAATTTAAATTCTTTTTTACATTGCTTCATAAATTCAACCAATTCCTGTAACTCATTTGCAGTGGGCTGAACTTCTGAATTAAATAAAATTCTAAGACATTCTACTAATTTTTCTCTAGCAAATTTTGGAGTAGAAGATTGAATAGTATCAAAGCCGATTGTTTTTACCTTCTTTAATGATGGGTGACGATCTGTAACTTCTAATTTATCATCCCACGCAATGTTCTGAATGTACTTTTTCTTAGACATCCAAATACCATTATATGCCAATGATTCAAGTTCAAATATAAGGAAATTATCAGTGTTTCTTTTCTCTGCATATTTTTCCATACATTTTGCAATGTAATCCTTTAATCTAAAGGCATAAAAAGCAAGAATAAACTCATCAATTTTTAATTTTTTATCTTCATCATTCCAAATGATAGATTCATATAAATCCTGAAACTGCACATAACAAGAATCAGTATCAATATAAATTACAGCAGGTTTTTCAATTTTACCCTTTACTTTAATACCAAATTGTTCATGAACTGCCGTATCTTTGTGCCAAAAGTCATTAACATATTTGTTAAGAATTGTTTCTGAATAAAGAATAGCATTTTTACCCTGTTTGGTAATTGATTCAGCAATATCGAGATTAAAAAAGTGGAACCACTTATTACCAAATGCTCCGTAGATAGAGTTAAGAGTTAATTTAACAGCTTGTTCATATGCAGTGTATTTGGCAGAAAGCTGCTTGTAGTGATCTACAAGCAGCTTCGCCTCATCATCTGTGAGTTGATCAATTGATTTATTTTCTAACTCTTCGATATTCATATATTAGGCAGTTTGGCAGGTTGAAATTGTCAATAAAGTATGTGAATCGTTTGATTCGAATACAACTTTAGAATCTGACACATAAACCGTTTGCTCTTCCTTGTCTAATAAATTTAGATATTTTTTATAAACAGTAACGTTACCATTACCACTTGTATCTGGTGTAAGTACTACATTAAATGATTTACCATTAACGTTAATGCCTTGTACATCTGAATTAATACCAAATGTTTCATCTTTGTCAAGTGAAAAAAGATTCTTAACTTTACCGATTGAATGTGTATCCAATGTAAAATCAAATTTAGCATCAGAGCGAGCAAAGATAGCATCGCGTTGATCTTGTGAAAGATCTTTAAATCCTAAAGAAGGCTCAGAACATGAAAGTGTAATTTCTAATTCGTCATTAAAAATACGCAATGTTGATGCTACGAATTCTTCATCATTTTCGATAAATTCCAATTCACCTTTAATTGCATCGTGTTCAAAGTGTTTAATTGCTTCAATAACTTTACTACCTTCAAAAAATGCAATTTTCATTTCTTTGTCAGTGTCAGGCCATTCACTTACTTGGAAGATAGTGTCAGCTTGAATAGAGTGGTGTTTTACAGCATCTCGTTGTGGAAGATAAACTGTTGATTGGATTTGACCATCTTTAATTTTCATATAAATGAAAGAGTCAATAAGTTTAACACGATTGATAAACTCTGTTAATGCATGTTGATCAATGCGATCGATTTGTAATTTCATAAATTTATTTTTAGATAATGATATTTGAATATTATACAGAGATCTGTGGAATAGTTTCATTAAAAATGAAGCAAAAAAAAGGGCAGAGATAGTAGCGAACTTTCTCTGCCCAACCCGTTAACTATAACGGTCCTAAGACGTGGTCTTTAAACCACACCTTTATGCTTCACATGATGAACATTCTAGAATATCTCTTGCAAATGACTGAGCTGAACTTTGACTAAATTGATAATATAGTGTTTTAACTCCTTGTTCATGAGCGCTTAAATATAATTTATTGATATCTTTGGCCGAAACTGATGGATGTATCATTAAATTTAAAGACTGTGATTGATCAATAAATGCTTGTCTTTGACCAGCTTGTAAAATTAATTCAGCTGGACTAATTTCAATAAATGATTTAAACACAGCTTTTGTTGGAAAGTCTAAGTGTTGCACACTTCCATCTTTCTTTAAGATGTCTTCCCATACTTGTGGAGTATTTAAGCCATACTTTTCTAATTCGGCTTCAAGGAAAGGATTTTTATAAATCGTCTTTGATTTAGCAAGGTCTTTGATGAAGTAATTAGATTTAATTGGTTCAATTCCCATACTTACTTGGCCGTGAATAAATGAACTGGATTTGGTTGGAGCTACAGCTAATAATGTAGTATTGGCATAACCTTCTCTAATACAACTAACGCCTTTTTCTTCATGTAATTGTCTAGATGCAAGTTCACTTCTTTCTTTAAGTGTTTTAAAGATAGTGTAGTTTAACTGTTTTGCTTCTAGTGATTCAAACTCAATTAATTTAGATTGGAATAATGAGTGATATCCTAATACACCTAAACCTAATGCTCTATGTTGTTCTGCAAATCTATATGCTCTTTTCATTCCTGGCATATTGTAAGATTTCTTAATGAATTCTTCCATCACCGCGTTTAAGAATAAAGTATAAGTTTCAATAGCATCTGTTTCTACAATTTCGTCCCAGTGTAATAAGTTAATTGAACCTAAACAACATACAAATGAATTGAATGAATCAGTTGGTAATTGAATCTCAGAACACAAGTTAGACGCTGTGATATCCAATCCTAATTCTTTATATGGGGAATTGTTATTGGTATTGTCCTTAAACATGATATATGGATAGCCAAATTCATTACGTCTTTGGATAACTTTAGCCCAAATTTTACGTTTATCGGCATCTCCATCTTTCATATCTTGAATCCACTGATCCGTAACGGTTACGCCATATTGTAGATTTTGAATTGGATTTCCTTCAGTTCCAATGTCTAAGAATTCTAAAATATCGTTATGTTCTACTGGTAACCATGCAGCACATGCGCCTCTTCGTGCTTCTGATTGTTTACATACATCAACCGTAGTGTCATACATTCTTGCATAGTGTACTGGTCCATCTGCTGTTCCTCCTGTAGAAATAGTAGCACCTCTTTCTCTAATATTACCTAAGTAAATAGAAGTTCCACCTCCATATTTAGACATCATTCCAATTTCTCTACTTCCATTTAAGATACTATCTAAAGTATCATCTACGTTTGAACCATAACAACTAATTGGAAGTCCTTTGTCTTTTCCAAAATTAATCCAAACCGGTGTTGACATACTATAAAAACCTCTTGACATATAGTCTTCAAACTTTTTAGCAAAACCCTCAATTTTTAAATACTTTTCTGCAGTATTTGCAATATCTTTAATTCTCTGTTCTGGTGATTCTGTAATATATCCTCTTGATAAGAATAATCTACTATCATCGTTTAACCAATAATATCTTGATCTCCCTTGAGAGTCTTTTGCATCATCTAACGTTAGATCACGGCTTAGTTCTGCTAGAGTTGTTCCGGCTTTTTCCATATTATAATTTTTAAATTTTTTAGTTAAAATAAATCGTCTTCGGTAATTGACTTGCTCTTTTTATTGTAGTCAACTTGTTTCTTGTAAAAGAAATCACCTTCTTTAGTAGCGGTAATTTCTACATCAAACCATAGTGTCTTTTCAATTTCTGCAAAATCAACATCAAAAATGGGTTTCATACCGATACGTGTTAATGAGTTATTGAACCTATTTTGTATAAAATTTTCGATGGTTTTCTTAGAGAGAAATTCCAATTCTCCGTTTTCAAAAATCCAATCTAAAATTTTAACTTCGGCTGCGTATGCCTTTTTACATGCAGAATCTATTAATTGTTCGAATTCTTCATCGAACCATTCTGGATTTTCTGCTTTGATAATATTAATAAGTTCTGAACCAAAATTGCCATGAATCTCTTCTTCCTTGGATGTTGCTTCAACTACGTTTGAAATACCTTTAAATAGATTTTTCTCTTTGTTAAAAGACATCATAATTAAAAACTGGCTAAATAGACTCACATGTTCAATAAATAATGAAAATAAAAGTACTGATTTAGTGTACATTTTATCATCTCTACTTCTTGTACCGTCTAAATACTTTCTTAAATAGGCTATCCTGTCTTTGATAGCTGGAATTTCTACAACATTTTGGAATTCTTCTTCTAAACCCAATACTCTAAGTAATTGAGCATATGCATCTTTATGTCTAACTTCTGATTCAGCAAACGTCATACCTACATCACCGACTTCAGTAATTGGCATTCTCTTATAGAGATCAGCCCAAAAAGTTTTCACATTAACCTCTATTTGAGCAATCGCAAGCATAGCTCTTTTAATTACTTCACGCTCTTGATCGTTAATTTTTGTTTTAAAATCATCAATATCAGTCGTAAAGTTAAATTCTGTATGAATCCAATAAGAATGTCTAATAGCATCTTTATATGCTAATAACTGCGGGTACTCATATGGTAAAATGTTAACTCTTGGTTTGAAGATATTCTGGTTCATATAATGTATTTGTTTAATTATATATCAAGTCTGTTATACAGTCTTTCTATTTTTTTTAGGTTAAATTTTTTAATTTTTTTTCTAGTTCGTATGCTTTTTCATAATACGTATAAGACGTCTTTTTATAGTCTTTACGTTGAGCATATAAATCACTTAAAATTCTTTTAAGAATAGAATCTTCCTTTTTGTATACAACTCCATTTTCACAAACGATAACATTTTCATCTTTTCTTCTTTCGTTAATCTCAGGTTCAGTTACCTGTTCTACGTAAGATTCTGGTGAAATGTTAAACTGTCTCATTATTGAAGGGTATAGTGATGCAAAGTCAAACGCACTTACTCCAGTGTAATAACCTACAATTGGTTGTTTTACAAATGCACCTTCAAATTTACCGTCTTTAAGAGAATCTGCTTTACCATATTCTACTCCTATTTTTTTATTTGTTTCTGCTAATTTTCTAGCTAATAAAGATTCTGTGATTGCCACTGGAGAGCTTGCTTTATATAGTGGCATTCTGGTAATAGTTGCTAGAGTTAAAAGAACTTCCATGGATCTTAGCTGTTGATCTATATAATATACTAAGCATGAATCGATCACGTTATAGTATACGTATTTCGTAAAATCGTTCTCATAAAGATCTTGTAATGAACCAGTGTATTTAATTTTAGTAACATCTAAAACAGCACCTGATACAAAGTCTAATGAATTTGATTCTTTTACCGCAACTGATCTATCGTATTTGTCATATAATTGCATGTAATCTAAAATACCCATATGAAGAGGTCTGCTATCATTTCTGTCAAGTTGACCAGTGATAGCCACATCAGTCAGGTCGATTTGTAATCTCTTACAACGATTGACTATATACTGCCAGTCATAGTTGATGAAATTCCACCCTGTCATCATTGGGAACTTAGGTAAAAACTTATGTAAAAATGTATACAACATATTGTACTCATTATCAAACTTATGATATGAGAAGTCCCAATCAGTGTCGTAATTTTTTAGGTGCTTATTAGTATCTTCTTCAATCTTCTTGATTTGTTCAGATGTAAGATCTTCTAAACCTAATACAATAGCTTTGCGTTCTGGTGTAATAATTGAAAATGTAAGAATGCGAGATTTGGCTTCTTCTGGTTTTGGAAAACCATCTATAATTTCTGTTTCAATATCGACGAAATATGTTCGAGGCATGTTAAACTCGTATATCTCTTCTTTATCAGCTTCTGGTAAAGAATCCATAAAATAAAGTAAACTAAATTTATTAAATGATTTAGCGATACCTCGTTTTAAAGGTCGATCATCCCAATTTCTATATGTCTTATCTTTATATTTATCAGTTTCTTTAGTAACGACCCAGTTTTGAAATTGATTTACACCATATCTCTTAAATGAAACTTTACCTTCTTTGTTATAATAAGAAACTATTAATTCCTTATTGGTTTGTTCAATATCTAATAACATTAATAGCCTCTTTTTTGACGGTTCTTATTCTCTTCTGCTTTTGCAAAATAGTAGTTATAAGCGGTCTTTGCATCGAGGCCAATTGATGCTGCATAATTAATAAAGAAGTGTAGAATGTCTACCCATTCCATATACAACTCCTTCTTATCATCTTCTGATAAATCAGAGATTTTCATAGTTTCATATTTAGAGAAGTCTTTCTTCCAATACTTCCATACTGCATTTCCAGAACCATCTTTAATTCCTCCAAGAGCATCAGTCATTTCATGGATTTCATCAACTACAGCATGTGTGTTGACGTGCCAAAAGTTCATTACTTCTCGGATTGACATATCTTCGAAATTAAACCCGTAGGTTTTTTCTTGCATCTCTTTTTGATGTGTCATGATGTCTTCTAAATGTGTCGTTGAATTGTCGTAAAAATCTTGAACTTCTAGATCTTTACATTCGTTATCTATATTTGCCATATTTAATTTGTTATATTATTAATACGTTAATACATGAGATAGTTTCAGTATTATTTGTCCATTTCTAAAACTTCTCCCCATTCTCTCTTAGAATTAGTCTTTTCTTTAGTTTCTTCTGATTCTGGATAAGGTTGACCTCCTACATTCCAAAACCATGCACCGGGATTACCATGTTTAACCATAAATTCCCATGCTTTTGCATCATAATTCATTGCCGAAGGAAATGGTGGTGCGTATTTGGGATTTACATCTGATGCAAATGCCTTGGGATGTGACCAAACTTTGGCCTTTCCTAGTTCACCTGTTTTAATATTTCTAGAAACAGCAACTGCATTAAACTTGGCATCTGGCCATGCAATTTGCAAAGAACGCTGTAATACTCCTGTTGAAATAGCAGACCAAACTTCTTCTGGATACCCATGCTTCTCAGCAATATCATATGCTACTTTAACAGCGGCTGCAGTAACTAATTCGTGTTTTAAACCTAATGGAATAAAAGTTGCATTGTTTTCTTCTGCCCAATCTTTAGCTATTTTATTTAAATTAGGCATTGCCGCAATTCTTCTAAATTTTGGAATAGCACCTCTCTCAATACAGATAGCTTGGTGATCTGATATAACTTTACCAGATGGCATAAATAAAACTAATTTTTTATTATACTTTGCTGCTAAATACGCTAATGAAATACCTGCAAAACCAAATCTTGGTTGAACATATACTAATGTGTCTGTTGGCGCTTTTTGAACTAAAATGTCTCCAAATCTACACTTAGAACCAAATCCCATCATGTCATCTCTAACAACATTAAATCCTTCGTGATTCATAATAATAGGATCATCTAATGGATCCTGCCAGTCACCTGCTAAATCTAACCATGCTTGTCTATTTGGCATCATTAGATTTAAATCTTGATTCATCGTGCTAGTAGTATGTGTATCGTGTGCCATATATTAAAAGTTTGTTTCGTTGTTTTCTTTATATTTGTTGTGATATTCTGTGATTTTTGCAACGGCTTCTTCAGCAGTATCAACAATTCTAAACAGATCAAAGTCTTTTTGGCTGATTGCACCATGTTCCCATAGTGTATTTTGCATCCAATCTACTAATCCTTCCCAGTATTTTGTACCTACAAGAACGATTGGATATTTTACATTATGTCCACATTGTGCAAGTGTGATGGCCTCAAATAACTCATCGAGAGTGCCAACACCGCCTGGAAATATTACAAATGCCTGTGAGTATTTGAGGAACATCACCTTGCGAGTAAAGAAATATCTATTCTCAACTCCTAAATCTACATATTCATTCATGCTTGCTTCGAATGGTAATTCAATACCAACACCAATTGATTTTCCACCAGCATCATGTGCACCTTTGTTTGCGGCTTCCATAATTCCAGGACCACCTCCGGTAATTACACCAAAACCAGCTTCTGTTAATAATTTGCCAGTTTTTTCTGCTTCTATATAATATGGATTTGTATCTTTAGTTCTTGCACTTCCAAACACAGAAACACACGGTCCTAATTCATTAAATGTATCAAACCCCTTTGTGAATTCACCTTGAATTCTTAAAATCTGCCATGCGTCTTCTGCTTTATTTCTCATCTTCATACATGTTTATTCGTTAGGGTAATCTCTTCCCCATAAATGTCTTGTTGTGTCTGCATTAACTACAACATCTTCAGTTGGATGTTTAGCTAAGTTAAAATTACCTTCGAATATCCAAGTATATGGAATTCTTTTTGTTGGTGATTTAATACCATGACTAATTGCAATGTGCTTATAGAAAAAACATGTTTTATCCTCTACGTTCAACATCTTTTGACTAGTCATTGGATTATTTGGGTGATTTGCTAAAATATTCATCTGATCAATCCATGTTTGAGCATGTGCATTTTCTGCTATAAATTGACCATCTGTATCAATACTATATTTTACTTTACCGTTTAGGTTTGGACCTCCAAATATCTGTTGCATTCCATCAAAATGTCCAGTACCACCGAATAAGATAGATTCAGGATCTACTAAATCTGGTCTACTCATAGCCACATATCTTGCAGTGTTCTTACATGGATATAACGGTGATCTAAATCCTTGATGTTCTTTAAAATAAGCTTCTAATAATTTAGCAAATTCCATCATTGTATACGGTCTTTTTAAATCTTCTAAAATATGAACCATATCTTTAGCCGCTTTTTTTGGACCTTCTAATAACCAATCTTTTACTTGAGTGCCTTTAGGATAATAGATCTGAAA
>Ga0115546_1000374_pt1 | contig 31374 bp, 27 predicted proteins | sample COGITO_mtgs_1004_FD_87186 | JGI IMG/M metagenome (GOLD analysis project Ga0115546, IMG submission 87186) | Pelagic marine microbial communities from North Sea - COGITO_mtgs_100413 | ecosystem: Environmental > Aquatic > Marine > Epipelagic | place: Germany:Helgoland, sampling site Kabeltonne...
CCCGCAGATGGATGCGCATCAATTGCCTGTGGCTGAGATGCGTGTCGTCGAGACACCTCAGCGGCACCTAGCTGAGTCTGTTGTTCTTGAGCGAACTGTTCTTTATCGAGCTGTTCTTTATCGAGCTGTTCTTTGTCAAGCTGCTTTTTGTAGAGTTGTTCTTTAACAGGCTGATTTTCAACAGGCTGATTTTCAACAAGCGGCGCTTGAACAGCTGGGTTCTCATGCACTGGCCCTTCAGATGAGAATACTTCTTCTAATTGAACAACATCAGTATAGGTAGCGCTATCTGCTGACCAAGCGGTATTTTCATTTAGCCGATAGCCCAGACCGTAAACCGTTTTAATCAAATCTTTAGGCGCACCCGCCTGTCTTAGCTTACGCCGTAGTCCTTTGATATGAGTACGTACAGCGTCTTCACCAGGCGGGTCTTCAAATGACCACAAGTCATCAATAATTGCACCTAGACTATAAACCCGGTGCGGATGGCGCAAAAACAGCTCCATCATCGAAAACTCTTTAGGGGTCAGCCGCACAGAGCTGTTCTTGTAGGTTGTTTCACAGGCGCTAGGGTCTAATCGCAGCGGTCCCCAGCTTAAAATCGGTGGCAGACCCTGGTGCTCTCTTCTTAGCAGCGCGCGAATTCGAGCGCATAGCTCATCAAAATTGAAGGGTTTAACAACATAGTCATCGGCCCCGGCATCCAGCGCTTTCACTTTTTCAGTAGTGCTTTCCTTTGCGGTCAAAATCATCAAAGGGTTAGCGTAGCCTTCTTCACGAAACAGCCGAGCAAACTGAATGCCATCACCATCCGGCAGCATCAGATCTAGCACGATCAAATCATAATCAAACAGATCTACATACGTCTCGGCGCTACTACCATCTACCGCAATATCCACGGCATAGCGCTGCTGAATCAAAAGTTCAGCCAGAGATTCCATCAGGTTTTCATCATCGTCAACCAGTAAGATCCGCATTCACTCAGCATATTCCAACGCATAATATTAGCTGCGGCCAAGCGCAATTATCACAGCGCCCTCATTTCCAATCATATGAGCTGTCGTGCGGACAGGGGCGACAAAAAAGTATAATTTGTTACATATTTTCAAAAGTTAACTTTACGAAGGCCATAAATCTCAGCGGATGTGGGTCAGCAGCGGTAGGTCAGCACAAAAAGTTGTAGCCCGCGCCCCGCCAGCTAACTATTACTGACCCTTATTAGCCAGCAGGGCGTGATTGACAAGTCGGGCAATAATAGAGTCGGCGACTGCTAACCATTTCCTTCACAATCGGGGTCGAACAGACATAGCAAGGCTGGTTCACCCGGCTAAAAACCCAAAAGCGATAGTCACGATAACGCGCCCCTGCTGTCTTTAGCTGATTAGCCAAATCCAGATCGGTCGTTACCCCTTTGTATTTGTAAGACTGGTATGACACCTCGATAGAGGCTTTTGCGAGCGTATAAAGCTGAGCTTCACTGCAATCAGCAGGACGTAAGTGAGGGCACAGCCTCGCTACAAACAGAATCTCGCTGCGTAAATAGTTGCCAATCCCAGCTAAAAAGTGCTGATCCAAATAGAGAGTAGAAAGCTTGCGGCGATAGTGCTTTTTAGATTGCAGCGCGGCTAAGAGCGTTTCTGGCTGAAGCCCTTTGCTTAAGACATCAGGCCCAAGCTTGCTCAAAAAAGGGTGGGTTTCAATCTCTTGTGAACTGCTGAGAATTTGAATATCAGAAGCGCTGTAGAGCAGGGCTGACTTTTTTTGATTGTGAATAGCAAACCTCAACTGCCGGTTTGTCTCAGGAAAATCTTGGGCCGGACGGATCATCCACTTGCCGTATAGCTGATTGTGAGAGTAAACGCTCAGCCCGTTATCAAAATGGGTCAGCATAGCCTTTCCCCGCGTTTCTACCGCCGTCACCCGGCAGCCAGTTAGTTCAGCCTCAAACGGCTTTAGGTGATCAAAAGCAAAAAATATCTCGGTTGTGGGGTAGGGGCGGATGGCCCTTTGAATTTTATCGGCAGCGATGCGAATTTCAGGGCCTTCGGGCATGGGGCAAGGAGTTGAGAGCTATAGTCATATCCTACAGCCACAAAGAAAGGTTAAAAAAGGGGCGATTGACCGACGTCTATTAGCGGATTACGGTATCGTGATCATACGTCAAATCACAGTGATACTGCTGTATTGAATCGCCCGATCACACCGCTTTATCCACGGCCTCAAAGGATCGCTTTACTTCATGACCTCAGCTCGGCCCCTTCAGACCTCAGACTATTCTGCACCTTCGCCTCATGCCAAAGCGAGACCTTTAAAGCCCGGTGCCGCTAAGCCTGCTAAAGAACGATGCAGTGAGTGTGGCCTCTGTGACACGGCTTATATTCACTATGTAAAGGATGCCTGCGCCTTTTTGCACCAGCAGGTTAGCGAGCTAGAAAGCGCAAATCATGGCCGCAGCCGCGATCTAGCCAACGAGGACGAGCTGTACTTTGGCGTTCACCAAAAGATGGTCGCGGCTCGTAAGCTAGCGCCGATTGAAGGCGCTCAGTGGACGGGCATTGTCAGTACGCTGGCCATTGAAATGCTGAATCGGGGGCTGGTCGAAGGGGTTGTCTGTGTGCAAAACACTGAAGACGATCGCTTTCAGCCTATGCCTGTTATTGCCAAAACACCGGCAGACATTTTGGCCGCGCGGGTAAACAAGCCAACGCTCTCGCCAAACCTATCTGTGCTCGATCAAATTGAGCGTTCGGGGATGAAACGGGTGCTTGTAATTGGCGTTGGCTGCCAGATTCAGGCGCTGCGAGCGGTGCAGCATCAGCTAGGTCTAGAAAAGCTGTATGTGTTGGGGATGCCCTGCGTAGACAATGTGACCAGGGCGGGCTTGCAGAAGTTTTTGGATACGACCAGTCGCTCACCAGAGACGGTGGTGGCGTATGAATTTATGCAAGATTTTCAGGTGCACTTCAAACATGAGGATGGCTCGGAAGAGAAGGTGCCGTTCTTTGGGCTAAAAACGAACAAGCTCAAAGATGTGTTTGCGCCGTCTTGCATGAGCTGTTTTGACTACACCAATTCGCTGGCAGATATTGTGGTGGGCTATATGGGCGCGCCGTTTGGCTGGCAGTGGATTGTAGTGCGCAATGAGACGGGCGCGGAAACGTTTGAGCTGTTGAAAGGGATAATTGAGACGCAGCCGGTGACGAGTAGCGGCGATCGCACTCAGGCCGTTCAAAATAGCATCCCGGCCTACGACAAAGGCGTCACCCTACCCATGTGGGCCGCGAAGCTGATGGGTGTGGTTATTGAAAAAATTGGACCAAAGGGCCTAGAGTACGCCCGCTTTTCTATTGACTCGCACTTTACGCGCAACTATCTATACACGCGGCGCAATCATCCTGAGAAGCTTGAAGCGCATGTGCCTGAGTTTGCTAAGCGCATTGTTGATCAATACAAACTACCTGAAAAATAGTATATTTTGTCGGTATCACGCCGTTGCGGCAGAATTGTCTTGAGGTCGCCTAGCTTGCCGTACTTTCCGCTCCGGTATTAATTAGCTGCGCTAGTACGTCATCTTGATACGACTGAAAGCGGGGAAGCGATCGCGTCTGCACCGTTCGAGCCTTACCCAACTCCACCACAATTTCAGCTTTTACCGTCCCCGGTCTCACTGTCATCACATAGATTCGCTGTGATAAAAACACCGCCTCTCTCACGTCGTGCGTAATCATCAAAATGCTGGTGCCCGTACGCTGCCACAGGTCTAGCATAAACTGTTGCATGGTCTCTTTGGTTTGCACATCAAGTGCGCCAAACGGCTCATCCATCAGCAGAATTTTGGGCCGACTGCACAGGGCACGAGCGATCGCAACTCGCTGCTTCATTCCGCCCGATAGCTGTTTTGGCAGCGCCTGGGCAAACTGCGCCAATCCCACCATTTCCAAATAATACGACGCCTGTTCTTTTCGCGTTTGCTTGTCGGTTCCTTGCAGCTTTAGCCCAAACTCCACGTTTTTCTGCACCGTCATCCACGGATACAGCGTGTAGTCTTGAAACACCATGCCGCGGTCGGCCCCTGGCCCCGTTACCGGCTCGCCATCAACCGCAATCTGGCCTGTGGTTGGCACCTCTAGCCCAGCAATCAGTCGCAGCAGCGTCGATTTTCCTGAGCCGGACGCGCCCACTACGCAGACAAACTCGCCCTGCTCTACGTGCAGATTTACAGCCTTGAGCGCAACCACAGTCTCTTTAGGTCCAAAAAATTGTTTGTGTAAGTTAGAAACGTTTAGATGCATTTAGTCTACGGCCCATTTACACGTTGTCTTCAATACAAAGCGCAGCGTTAGATCTACTAAAAAGCCAATCACGCCCAAAATAATTAGATAGGCAAAAATCTCATCTGTGCGGAAAAACTTTTGTGCGATCGCAATTCGTTTTCCCAGTCCCTCATTTGCCGCAATCAGCTCTGCCACCACCACCAGGTTCCAAGCCGCCGCCATATTAATGCGAAAGGCATCTAAAATGTTCGGCACAACATAGGGCGTAATCACCTGCATCAGCGTCTGCACTCGCGAGCCGCCCAGCGTATAGGTCGCTTCTAGCAAATGCTTTGGCACAAACTTCACCGCGTCCATAATCATCAGCGTATTGAAAAAAATCACTCCAATAAAAATCAGGGCAATTTTAGGCGCTTCGTCTAAGCCAAGATAAATAATGAGGAGCGGAATAAAGGCCGGAGCGGGCATATAGCGGACAATGCCGATGATGGGCTCTAGCAGCGATCGCACCGCGGCAAACGCCCCCATCGCAATTCCCAAGGGCACCGAAAGCACTGCGGCCAGCAAAAATCCAGTGCCAACTCGAAAAATGCTCGCCCTCACATCATCAAAAAACAGCCCCTTCTCCCACAGTCGCCCAAAGGCCCCGATCACATCGATCGGCGACGGCAAAAACTTAGGGTTTACTAGCCCGCTACTCGATAGCAGCCACCACAAAACTATAGGCAGCACCACCGAAATAATCCGCAAACTGCCGTCTAGCCGACGTGGAATAGGTTCTCCCATTCGCCAGAAGACTCTGGGCTCCAGGCTTTTTCGACCTGTCTGTTGTTCACCAAGTGCCCGGCCTAGTGTAGCGCCCTCAATCGTCATGCAAAATACTCCCTGCGATCAGATGATTTATTGGCTCTTTTTTAGTTTTTAACTGGATTCTTAACTGGGTTTTTAACTGGGTTCTTAATGTGGCTTTATGTAAGCCTGCGTTTATTGGGATGCGTTTACTGGGGTGCTGCGATCGCCTGTACAAACTGATCGTCAAAAATAGGCGCTAGCTCAGGTGCTCCTGGAATAAAACCCACACTCACCATAAAGTCAGCCATCTCCACCGCAGCAGACGGCATGTGCTCAATTCCGTCCCCCTCGCTAAAGGCTTCTAGGTTCTCTTCTAGCGTAAATATCCGGGTGCCCTCTTTGAGCAGCTGCAACTCCTCTACCGTCACATCAGCACGCTCTGCCATAATCTCATCGGCCCGCACCGGCTCCGCTTCCATGAACGCCAGCGTATCGAACCAGGTTTGAACAATTGCCTGAACGTCTTCTGGGCGCTCATCAATAATCGTCTGGCTCATCACCAACAGATCAGGAATTGCCCCCGGAAAATCGTTCGAGGTGACTAGCTCCTTGCTGCCTTCACGCTCTAGCGCCGTTAGCCAAAAAGGTGGAAAAGCACCCACCGCGTCCGCCTGGCCTGCGGCAAAGGCCGCTGCCGCCGCACCTGTTTCCAAAGGCAAAATTTCAACATCTTCACGAGAGAGGCCTGCTTCTTCTAGCGCCAGCGTCAGCAAAAAGTCATCCACCACGCCTTCTTCTATCGCGACCTTTTTCCCTTTCAGGTCGGCAACGCTATTGATATCTTCAGCCACAATAATCTTGTCGTTGCCCGCAGAGTTATCGTTTACTAGCACCGCAACTTCGCCATTAACCGCGTCCGCTGCAAATGAAATCGTATCGTTCAGCGTTTGGCAGTTGCCATCTAGCTGACCGGCCGCAAATGCCTCCATTGATTCAATATAGCCATCAAACCAACGCATTTCTACATTGACGTTATTTGCGGCAAACAGCCCTTCTTGTTCTGCTATTGCCCACGGCCACCAGCCAGCCCAGTTGCTGTAGCCAATCACAATCGGAGGCGCGCTCTCGGCAGCCGTATCGCCACTGCCCGTATCGCCGCTATCGGCGGTTTCACCACAGCTCACTGTCACCAGCATTGTGCAGAAAAAGGCTAAGCATAGCGAAACTAATCGACGTCTGTTCATGAAAAACTAACTTGCACCACTGTATAAAATCAAAGCCAAAATAGAACAACCCCAAAGAGCTGCAACCAAAGGACTGCAAGGTGCTCACTGCATAAAGTTGTTATTCTATATGGCTATTTATTACCCTATCAGGTCACTACGCTTCTGTATCTGCGCTGACGATAGGCCTCTCAAAACAAGATCTCTGTCAAAACAAGATCTCTGTCAGAACAACTATCGCAACGAAATCTATCGCAAAAGACGAACAGCGACCGAAATTTATAGCTCAATCCATGAAACATTCGCAAGCAGAAAAGACTGACCGATAGGCTCGCCAGTTCGATTCAGCAGAACGGCGACGAAATCGAAAAAATGGGAACAAAAACATCAAGGGCACCAATGGTAATGTTATCAAGCGGTCTGAGCGTTAGCGCTGTGAGCTTTTACGGTTTGTTTCACCCATGAAAACCACTCTGTTAACCCTTCTCCACTTTTTGCCGACATCGGGATAATGGCAGCTTTTGAATTTAGCTGACGAACGTTGCTCACAATCGTCTCGATATTTACCTCTAAGTGAGGAGCTAAATCCATTTTGGTAATCAGCAGGCAGTCCGCTTCGCGAAACATAATGGGGTACTTCAGCGGCTTGTCTTCACCCTCAGTAATGCTCAGCAGCGCTACTTTGGCATGTTCGCCCACCTCAAATTCTGCCGGGCATACCAGGTTTCCAACGTTTTCAACAAACACTAAATCAAAGTCTTCTGGCTGCTGCTCATGAGAAAACTGGTGCAGTCCGCCTGCCACCATTTTAGAATCCAAGTGGCAAGAGCGACCTGTGTTGATAGCGACAACCGGTACGCCCTGCCGACGCAGACGCTCTGCATCTAGCTGGGTAGTCATATCCCCTTCAATAACAGCCATTTTTAATTCAGGCTGTAGCGATCGCAACGTTCTTTCTAAGAGCTGCGTTTTTCCTGACCCAGGACTACTCATCAAATTAAGGCAGGTGATGCCCCAGCGGTTTAGCTGAGCGCGGTTCTCATCAGCGCCGTGCTGATTGGCATGAAGCAAATTCAGCTCTAGCGCAGCGTCAAACGTTTGATGCATAGAAAACCCTAAACTCTCAAGTACATGCAGTCCGTATTTACCGCAATACACGGCTATTTTTTCACACAGTTCCCACTCTGTAAAATAGGTTCGTCAAATAGGCTTTAGCCAATCGCCTGCGATCGCGTTTCATCACCAGCCTGAGGAGATTTCTTAAGAGATTTCTCAGGAGATTTCTGAGAAGACTCTTGAGAAGATTTCTGGGAAAATTCTACCCGACCAATTTTCAGCTCTCGCCCAGAGCGAATATCGTCCATAGGTGCATGGCAAGTTGGGCAGCCGTACTGCAAACCGATTTCGGGTCGATAGGTTTGCTGACAGGGATGGCAAAAGGCCACGAGCGGAATTTCATCAATCACTAGCTCCACGCCGTCCAGAAATGTCCCCTGCGTCTGCGCAGCAAACGCAAACTGCAATCCGACTGGCTCTACGCAGGTAAACTCACCCACGCTCAGGTGCACTTTTTCTACCTGCGGATGCCCTGGCTGCTCTGCCAACCAGTCGCGCACGGTAAAGATTAGGGCCTTCGTCATATCGGTTTCGTGCATGGATTTTCCTCTGTCAATGCCTATCCGGTGGCGAAATTTATGATATCAGTCACCGTCAAAAAAATGAGTGCGTTAAGGTGATGAGGTATATCTGTCGTCTCAATAGTCGTCTGCCAACAAGTCGCCCATGCTGGAAACCGCACACCGTAACAAGCTTGATCCTTCTGATGACGGCCTGTTTTATGCTCAGCCCCGATTTGTCACTCACGTTGACGAAGGGTTTATTGCTCAGCTGACAAAGCTATATCGCGATCGCATTCCACCCAACAGCCGCGTCTTCGACATGATGAGCAGCTGGGTATCGCATCTGCCCGGCGATATAGACTACGCCCACGTAGAGGGCCACGGCCTCAACGAATCAGAGCTGGCTAGAAACAAACAGCTCGATCACTATTTCGTGCAAAACCTCAACCAAAATCAGACGCTGCCGCTCGCCGACAACAGTTTTGACGCGGTGATCAACACCGTATCAGTTCAGTACATTCAGTATCCTGAGGCAGTTTTTGCCGAGATATACAGAGTGCTAAAGCCAGGCGGAATTGCGATTTTTAGCTTTTCTAACCGGATGTTTTACCAAAAGGCGATCGCCCTTTGGCGAGACGGCAGCGAAGCTAGCCGAGTAGATCTAGTCAAGCGCTACTTCGAGAATGTCCCCGGTTTTGGCAATATCCAAAGCGTCATTAATAAATCAGAAGCACCCGCCATTTTGCAGATGATGGGCATGGGCAGTGGCGATCCGTTTTATGCGGTCATTGCAGAGAAAATGCAGCCTTTGGTAAGCCCATAATTAGAGAAAAGTAGAAAGCAGAGAACAGTAGAGAAGAGGCTACCTCGTCAAAATCAGCGACTCCATCGCTCTTTGTAAATCTGCGGTTAGGGATGCGATCGCCCCTCTTCTGCGCTGCTGATACTCAGTGAGCCGCTCGGTCACCTCAATCGGTTCACCGATAGTTGCGATCGCTCGCTGTGGGCCCAAACTAGTCCGACTCAGGGGTCGCCCCCTAATTTTTTCGATCATATCGCGCAGCAATAGCACCGTTTCCGCAAAGCGATCCGCACTCGGATTCTCCTTCACATAGTGGCCCGTTACCGCCACAAAACTCTCCACTAAGCGCATATGCCACATCCGCAAATCCGCCTCTTCTGCCACCCGATTCGCCAGCCCCAAATCCACCGACGACAGCGTCTGCTTATCTTCTCGAAAAATCCGATTCCACCCAGCCTGCTCTAGCTTGCGACAGCGATCAATCAAGCTACCCTTGGGCCGAATGCCAAAATACTCTTCCGCCACCTGTAGCGATTTATCCATCAGCCTGCTCAGCCGTTCAGCGAGCTGCTCATTAGGGTCTAGCTCAGCAGCAGAAACATCTTCAGCGCTAAACGTTACTCCGTAGCACGTTTGATAATATCCCTCCATCAGCGTTAGCATATGCGCCGCCAGCCGATACAGCCGCCCGTATAAATCTAGACTGCCAGGTGCCTCTAGCCCGCACTCCGCTTCTAGCCGATCCATCAGCAACACCAGTGGCTGCCAAGGCGCTTCTAAATACCGATACTGAATGCCCACCGGCAAAATTATTACCGACGTATTTTGCCCTTTCGCCTGCATATCTTCGGCACACCAAAAAGCCAGCTGAGCAATCCCCGGCTCTAGCGGGCTCATAATCTCGTTATGGCCGTTATTCCCACCTTCGGGCGCAGCTGCCAGTGGAAAGCGGCCCTCTGCTAACAGCCGCCGCGCCATTTTGAGCGCGACCAAATCCAGCTTGCCCCGCTGAATAGGAACCCCGCCCAATCGTGAAAATACCCAGCCTAAGTAGCGTCCCGCCCATAGCGGAATCCCGCGATCATATAGAAAATGAGCATGTGTTTGTTTGAGCGGCAGGCCCATCTCTCTAGCCGCTTGCGGCAGCGCCCGCCATAGCAGATGGCTCAATACAAATGGATCAACCGCCGTTGGATGACGAAATGCCAGCAGCAACCGCGTTTTACCTGCATCAAACTCGTGATACAGCTTAGCCAATGTTTCTACATTATGCGTTTCTACCCCTGCTAAATCGGTTTGCCACGCCGTCCAGGCAGGCATTATCAGCTGAATCGAACGCTTTAGAAAAGGGCTATAGCAGGGGGGAATAAACTCAAGCGCGGGCTGAACCCGATTAGTGGCGAAAGACATTTATTAAAAAAGCTAAAAGCAGCAGGAACAAGTGACAGCAGACTTTAGTGACAGCAGACTTTTGAGGCACCGACCGAACTGCTAGCCCATCGTTTCAGGGACAGAATTCAGATGCGTTACCTGACGGGTCATACTGACCGACTGATCCAAACTCTTCGCAATGTTTTGTACAATCCGTTCTGGAATGTCGCCCCTAGGGTTCATCTGCATCTATCCCCAAATAAAATTATTTATATTGTTTTGTCATTCTCAACATACCGTGAGCCCTTACCATGAGCTAGGCTTATGGACTAGATGCGCTGGTAGTGCATTCCCGGTAGCTGCACAACCAGCCCAGAAATTTCGAGCTGTACCAGTGCGCCCAAAACCGCGCCCGTATCTATCTGTGCACACTGCACAATTTGATCTAAAACGACAGGCTCAACCGAAACTGCCGCTAGCACCTGTCTCAGCAAAGGTGCCAGTTCAAGTTCAAGCTGCGCTAGATCTTTCGCAGTCGTCTTCGTCTGTGCGGCGACCGGAAGCTGTCTGTCTGAGGCTCGCTCTAAGCGTTGATCTGCAGGTCGATCTGCGGGTTGCTGGGCTGAGGGTTGCTGATCTGAGGATAAATGAGGTGAGGTTTCGTGGGGGGGGCTGTTGCAGCTGTTGCGATCGCAGCTACTGCTGGCAAAGCTTCTAGCGCCGCCATCAGCGACTGTGAATCCAAAATCATCTGTGCCCCCTGGCTAATGAGGTGCAAGCAGCCCTGGCCCTGGTCATTATCCAAAGAGGTCGGCAGCGCATAGACTTCTCGGCAGTAGTCATTCGCCAACCGCGCCGTAATCAAAGCCCCCGAGCGGGCAGGCGCTTCCATCACCAAAAGCGCTCGGCTCAGGCCTGCAATAATCCGATTGCGCTGAGGAAAATGCGACCGATCAGGGCCAGTGCCATCTGGGTACTCACTTACCACTAGCCCTGTTTTCACCACCCATTCATACAGACTGTTGTTGAAGTGCGGATACACCACGTCAGCCCCCGTCCCCATCACCGCCACCGTCAGCCCCTTTTGACTCAGGCAGCTAGTATGCGCATCCGTATCAATTCCAGCCGCCAATCCCGAAATAACAATGGCTCCCTGCTGCGTTAGCTGACGGCTCAGCCGCTGCGTCCATCGCTTGCCATAGGCAGAAGGTCTGCGGGTTCCTACCATGCCCACCGTCAGCACATTCGGATCGTTCAGGCGCAAGCTGCCCCGGTAGTAAAGCAGCGGAGGCGGATCGTTGATGGTAAACAGCAGCTTCGGATAGTCCGGGTCCGCAGGCGTCCAAAATGACTGGTTTTCCTGCTCATGCTGGGCTAACAGCGCGTCAGGAACCAGCTTTGGCCGCTGACGGATAATCTTTTCCGCGCTCAGCAACCCAATTCCATCAACGGCCAGCAGTTCGCTTGCCGAAGCCTGCCAAGCGACCGATAGCGCGCCAAAATGCTCCCACAGTCGTTTAATCGTAACGGGGCCGACGTCTTTGATTCGCGACCACGCCAGCCAATACGCTCTTTCTGTCGTCACCTTTTAACCCTACCGACATAGATCTGCCCCTTTCAGAGTGCCCATCAAGCTCTTTGCCCATCGAAAGGTGAATCGTTTGGCGGTAGGATGGCAATCAATCGCAGCAACTAGGAGTGACGTCTCATGGGCCAGCCAGAAAGCCAGCCAGAAAGCCAGTCAGGAAAGCTAAAAGCACTGATCTTTGATGTGGACGGCACCCTGGCCGAGACCGAGCGCGATGGGCACAGACCCGCCTTTAATCAAGCCTTTGCGGATGCTGGCCTCGACTGGCACTGGTCGGAGGATCGCTATGGCGAACTGTTGGAAGTTTCGGGCGGTAAAGAGCGAATGCGGGCCTTTGTGCAACAGTCGCAGCCTAACTTTACGCTGCCTGATGGATTTGCTGATTTGACTGAATTTATCAAGCATCTGCATGCGAGCAAAACGCAATATTACAAGCAGTATGCAAAAGAAGGCCGAATTCCGCTGCGCCCAGGCGTAGAGCGGCTGCTCAATGAGGCTAGAGCAAAAGGGATAAGATTAGCGATCGCGACCACCACCACCCCTGCCAACGTCCAGGCCCTGCTCGAAAACACCCTTGGCCCCGAAAGCTTAGACTGGTTTGAGGTCATTGCCGCTGGCGATATGGTGCCGCATAAAAAGCCCGCCCCCGATATCTTTGAATATGCGCTAGCGCACCTTCAGCTGCCGCCCAAAAACTGCCTCGGCTTCGAAGATACTAACAACGGCTTGCTTTCAGCCACCCAAACCGGACTCAAAACCGTCGTCACGGTAAATGACTATACAAGGGCGCAAGATTTCTCAAAAGCAACCCTAGTCATTAGCGATTTTGGTGAACCGAACGCTCCTTTTGAAGTGATTTCAGGGAACGCAGGCAGCGCGCAGTATTTTGATATTGCTCTTGCCGAAAGGCTCTGCTAACGTGCACTATCTGCTAGCGCGCGCTGTAGGTTTGCCAAGCCTGAAAAAATACATAGATTGAGAGCACAATCAGCATCGCCCGAAAGAGTTGGGTTACTGTGCGGTTGCTCAGCTTCGGCAAAAAGCGGGTGCTCACCTGTACGCCAATGAGTCCGCCCACGCCTAAAATCAAGCCTGCTATCCAATGAATGTTGTGATTAATCGCATGGCCCGCGCAGGCAGAAATCGACGTTATTACAATCACACCTAAGCTGGTGCGCACCGCAGATTTAATTCGCTCGCCTAGCAGCAAAATTTGTAGCGGCACCAAAATTACACCGCCACCCACACCAAAGAGCCCTGCCATAAAGCCTGCTGTAGACCCGGTAATAATTCTTGCGGTCACCGGGTTGATGGCAGGGCCGCTTGCTAGCATAGACTCTCTGTCTCTAAACTCTGCCTTGGCAACCACGCGCTTTTTGAGCGATACCAGGTACAAGTTGCTCAACAGCAGCAGGCCAAAGCCAATCAATAGCCAGTAGTCGGGAATGCGATCGCCCACCATCGTCCCCAAAAACGCTGTCAGCAGCGCAGGCGCACCTAGCAGCAAAATCTGCTTCAGCTTCAGATAGCCCATTCGCCAGTTCTGAAAGCTGCCCGCGCTAGAGGTGACTAAAATAGCCAAGCTACTCGTTGCCGTAGCTTGCACTGGCGTAAACGAGATCGGGGTTGGCAAAAAATTCATCTGGATTAGCACCGGGACTAGCAAAGTACCGCCGCCAATTCCTAAAAAGCCTGCCAGCACGCCAGAGAGCAGCCCCGTCAAAGATAATAAAATGATTACGCTCAGTGTCACGCCTCTACCTATTAGAAGTCATAGCTAAGAAAACACTAGCAATCTTATAACCAAACTACTAGCTAAAACTACGACAAGATCGGATCGAGATCTATATATTCTTCAATCGTAGTCGCTAAGTCGTTCAACATGCTGTCGCGCTGCTCACGATAGTTTGCAATACCGGTGGGCATAGAGCGCAAGCCTCGCTGCTGTCGCAATCGGTTCAGCCACGATCTGCGCCAAGGCCCGTTGTCAAAAATGCCGTGTAGATAGGTCCCCCAAATAGACTGAGACGCATCCACAATGCCTAAGCTGCGATCGTCAAAGATAGGCAAAAACGAATTTTCTTCGTCACTACCGGTCGAGACCACTAGCTGCGTTCGCCCCTGATGAATTTCATAGCCCACAATGGGCAAACCCTCTTGGGGAAACTTAGAGCTAACCGTCCGCTGCCTGGCCACCTTTTGCTGCGTAATGACGGTCCTCAGCGGTAGCAGCCCCAATCCATTGAACCGCCCTTCTTGCCCTTCCAAGCCTTCCGGATCGGCCAGCATCTGACCCATAATCTGAAAACCACCGCAAATGCCCATAACCGTGCCGCCCGCTGCGGCATAGTTCACAATGGCTTCTGCCATTCCGGTCTGCTGCAAAGCAAGCAAATCTGCAATCGTCGTTTTGGTTCCCGGCAAAATTACCGCATCCGGATAGCCCAAATCATCTTTAGGACTGAGATACTTCACATTGACCGACGGCTCTGCTTCTAGGGCATCGAAGTCTGTGAAATTAGAAATTCTGGGCAGGCGAATCACCACCACCGTAATGTCAGCTTGGGTCTTTACCGCCGGACGATCTAACAGTGAAAGCGAGTCTTCTGCCGGAAAAGCGGCATCTAGCCAAGGAATCACGCCAATGACCGGAATGCCCGTGCGTTCTTCTAGCCAGTCAATACCAGGCTGTAAAATCGAACGCTGACCTCTAAATTTATTGATAACGATGCCTTTAATCAGCGATCGCTCTTCCGGTTCCAGCAGCTCCAACGTACCGACAATATGAGCAAACACGCCGCCACGATCAATATCAGCGATCAGAATAGTCGGCGCTTCCAAATAGGTCGCTATTCGCATGTTGGCCAGGTCGCGGTGCTTTAGATTAATCTCAGCTGGGCTACCCGCCCCTTCGCAAACCAACAAATCAAACTCTTGGCTCAGCCGGGCCAGGCTTTCTTGAATGGCCTGCCAGCCCGCACTAAAAAAGTTCTCGTAATACTTTTCTGCCGTTGTTCGGCCAATCGGACGACCTTTCAAAATCACCTGAGAGGTTTGATCCCCCTGGGGCTTAAGTAAAATCGGGTTCATTTCGGCCTGAGGCGATACGCCCGCCGCCCACGCTTGGACTGCTTGTGCGTAGCCAATTTCAGCGCCAGTCGTACTCACATACGAGTTAAGCGCCATATTTTGGCCCTTAAACGGTGCTACTCGCCAGCCCCGCCGACTCAAAATTCGACAAAGGGCAGTCACCAACATGGATTTTCCCGCGTGGGAGGTCGTGCCCACCACCATTATTGATTTCACTACTTAACTACCCTCATTTTTTGTGCACCTCCCCACATTACCCAACCTTGGCCAAAATCTGGTAGGAAAGAAGGAAAAAACTTGATAAAACAGCGGGTATATAGGGAAAGGACTACTCATCTGGGAAAAAGACAAGGTCTACACCTAGAAAGTCGGGGTCAAAGCGCTACAGTCAGTACCTGATACACTTAGCCGCTAGCCTGCTTAGTCGCTAACACGCTCAGGCTCTGAGAGACTTAGACTAGCCAGTCAGGCACCCGGCCCCATCGAATTACCGCATTCTTTATATAGTCCACTAGGCTAGCGCGTTTTTCCGGACAGCCCTGCGCTTGCCACAGCGCAACTATCTGACGACCTAAAGGGGTCAATCGAAAGCTATCTGTGAGGCCTTGCCCATCAACTTCTCGGCGCAACATGCCTACCGAGACCAACCACATCAGCTCTGATTCTGTCGCTGTTTCTGACAGCGGCTGCTGAGTGTAGCCCTGAATGGCACCACTATCTTCAGCAATGCTAGGGACACTTACGCTCGAATCTTGCATTGCTGCCAACAGCTTTAGGTAAAAAGGTGAGCACACAACCGCTCTTTGAGCTCGACCAATCACTCGATCTGAGTAGTTCATTGTCGCCGTAGTTTGGCTTTCAGAAGCAGTCTCTCGAGAAATTTCCATGACTGTTGCGGCTTTACGGGCCTATTGTCTCAGCGCTCACTACTATAGCGAAAAGAACCCTAATAAAAAGGACTGGCTTAGCCTGCTTTATCCCTTTTCTTCAATCTTTTTAATCGCTCTTTTTAATCGCTGGTTGTTCAAGCTTTTATCGTCTAATCGTTTATGGCTTATTCGCTGGTTCCTAGCAGCCGCTATCTGCTTAAACTTTTCGGTCAATACTAACCCTACAAAGGGCATATCTTCTAGCAGATAGCGTCGCCACAGCCGCCGAGGCTCACTCATCAAACGATACAGCCACTCTAAGCCTAGCTCACTAATAAACCGAGGAGCCCTGGGTTTGACGCCTGCTTCAAAATCTACCACCGCACCAACCGCCATAAAAATATCGACACTGGGTAGGCGATCGCAATAGGCTGCAATCCACTTCTCTTGCTTAGGCGCACCCAAACAAACCGCCACAACCGTCGCCTGAGAACGCTCTATCAAAGACACCATCTGATCGCACTCAGCACCATCTTGCTCAAAGCCAAAGGGAGGTGAGTACTCGCCCACTACAATCTCTCGCCCAATGCGCGCATTAATTCGGGCTTGGGCCTGTTTAGCAACGCCTGGTTGCCCGCCTAACAAAAATATCGTGACGTCTTCATTGTGCTTGTGATAGTCACAAAACCACGGGAATAAATCTGAGCCAGATAGCTTGGCCTTGAGCGGTTTACCTAAAAACTTCGCGGCATACATCACGATTTGGCTATCACAAATCTTGAAGTCTGCTTTGCTATATACCGACACAAACTCTGGGTCAGTGCGCAGCTTCATGAGGTGATCGACATTGGGGGTAAAAACAACGCCTTTGCGCAGCGAGCCTAAAAACTCCTCCATAGAAAAGTTGTCAAAATCCATGCCCAAAATGTCAATCTTGGCAGGGGCAGGCAAAAGTGACGACCGCTGGCGCAGCGCTTGTAGCGCATCGTTCTCCGTAGCTACATCAGGCTGTCTTTGAGCCAGGTCACGGCGCAACTCTTTGAGCGGCAGGCGTGCCTTTGCAGCCGTGCGGCTCATACCAAATTTTTCCAGGCCTTGGGATCGTAAGGCAAGCCCACCGTTCGCCTGATCGCAACTCGCCTGATTGAGCGATCGCGCAGGCAGTGTTTCTTCTGGAGGAGCTTGGTCAGAGTGAAAATAGGTCATATTCAAAGGGGCAGCTCTCAGAGGGCAAATGCAAGAAGTACACATGCAAATGCCAGTACTAAAAGCGCTTAGAAAAACGATTACGACCCCAGGGAAACGGCCCTAGGAAAACGGGAGATAGGCTTGAGGGCGGTGTTTTGATGATTTCAAACGATGGCGCTAGCGAACTCGTGTCCCCAAAGCACCTGTTTTTGTAGGTCCACTTGCCACTCGCCATGTGTAAGTAGACGATGCCAATGACTTAATTGGCACAGTTTATGAAGACGTCTTAATTTTTGCGGATGTTCCAGCTAGGGTGAAGATTCGGATCAAACCGACACACTAGGGCGAGAAAGTCTATTCATTTCATTGAGACTCTTCTAATTTCCAGACAGAGGGCACTTTAAATATAAATTTAATCAGTATTTTCACGTATTCCCAGCGCATTTTCCGGCGAATTATTTATGCATAAAAGTATGTAGGCAGTGCTTTCTACATCAGATTTTTTTTTGACATTAAGCTTACGCAAAGTTCTCTGGCGCTGTTTTCTTTCACCGCTGAAAGCCGCATCGTGTTCGGCACTTTAAGCTTTAAATAAGCAGCACAGAAAAAGCAGCATAGAAAAAGCGCGCAAGATCTAAAAATCTTGCGCGCTTTTCTTTGGAACTGGCTAAAAAGCTGGGGTGCTAGGATTCGAACCTAGGAATGGCGAGACCAAAACCCGCTGCCTTACCACTTGGCGACACCCCATCGCTTTCGCTTAGGTATTGTAACACCAGCCCTAGCGTTTCTTGCAAGGGTAAAAGACTATTTTCTGTAGAAAGGGATTGCGATCGCAACCAATTCACTTTGAAGCCGATTCTACTTTAAGCCCAATTCTACTTTAGGCCCAATTCCTCGGCTCGATTCTCTGGAGCCCGATCACCTGCGTTAGCCCTTAGCTTAAACTGAAGGCTATGTTTCTCCAGCACCTCCACCTACAGAACTTTCGCAATTATCAGAGCCAGTCTGTCGCATTTAGTGCGCCCAAAACTATTCTTTTGGGAGACAACGCGCAGGGGAAGTCGAATTTACTGGAGGCGGTTGAACTGCTGGCCACGCTCAAATCTCATCGCACAAGCCGCGATCGCGACTTGGTTTTAGAAGACGCAGCAACTGGCTGCATTCAGGCGCAGTTAAAGAAAGACCTGGGCGTTAGCGAGCTAAGCCTAGTGCTGCGCAAAAGCGGTCGCCGCGCGGTCATTCACAATGGCGAAACGCTAAAGCGCCAGCAAGACTTTTTAGGCAGTCTCAACGCGGTTCAGTTCTCCAGCCTCGATCTTGATCTGGTGCGCGGTGGCCCTAGTGAGCGACGCATTTGGATAGATACCTTGCTCACTCAGCTAGAGCCCATTTATGCCTACATTTTGCAGCAGTACAATCAGGTGCTCAAACAGCGCAACGCTTTTATTAAGCAGCACAGTGCGCCAGAAAGTCCGCCACCAGAGACCACTCAAATGGCACTTTGGGATGCACAGCTAGCCGCAACAGGAACCCGCGTAATTCGGCGGCGATCGCGTGGCCTTCAGCGGCTAGTGCCCTTGGCCCAGTCCTGGCATCAGGCAATCAGCGGCGACGCCGAAAACCTAGTCATTACTTATGAGCCCAATGTCCCTTTGCCAATCTCCCTACCAACCGAAGAGGCGGAAGGGGATGCAGCGGCAATTCAGCAGGCTTTTTTAGAAAAAATTCAGTCTCGAGCAGTCGCTGAGTTTCATCAGCACACGTCTTTAGTTGGCCCCCATAGAGACGACGTAGCGTTTGAGATCAATCAAACGCCCGCTCGCCAGTACGGTTCGCAGGGCCAGCAGCGAACGCTAGTGCTCGCCTTAAAGCTAGCCGAACTAGAGCTAATAGAAGCAGTCGTAGGAGAGCCGCCACTTCTGCTATTAGACGACGTCTTGGCCGAATTAGATCTCAAGCGGCAGAACCAGCTGCTAGAAACCATTGAAGATAGATTTCAAACCTTAATTACAACTACCCATCTCGGCGCTTTTGATGCCCGGTGGCTAAAAGAATCTCAGATTTTAACCGTCCACAAGGGTGCCCTGATGCCCTCAAAGTTTTGAGCGTCTATTTCTAAGCAGCTACTTCTAAACAGCTACTTCCGAACGGTTATTTCCGAATGGTTATTTAAAAACGGTTATTTAGAAACAGCTACTAGCGCTCGGTCTATCAATACCAGCGCCTCAGCGACGTCTACATCGCTCACAATCAGCGGCGGTATCAGCCGAACAACCTGAGCACCCGCCGGAATAACCAGCAGGCCTTCAGATAGCGCAGCTTTGACAATGTCTAAGGCAACCACGCCAGTATCTGGCTTAAGAACCAAACCGTTGATCAAGCCCCAGCCTCTAACGCCTTCACATAGATTGGAATGCTTTTGTGCGATCGCCCTTAGCCCCTTTCTAAGCTGCTTGCCGCGCGATCGCACATTTGCCAACACATCATCTTGCTCCAACGTCTGACAAACAGACATGGACACTCCGCATACAAACGGATTGCCCCCAAACGTACTGCCATGCTCACCTGGGCGCAGCACATCACAATGCTGCTTCGTCAAAATCGCACCAATCGGGATGCCACCGCCCAACCCTTTAGCCGAAGTAAAAACATCTGGCTCCACCCCAACCGTTTGGTAGCCCCACAGATTTCCCGTGCGCCCCATGCCCACTTGAACCTCATCCAAAATCAGCAAAATGCCCAGCTCATCACACAGCTGACGCACCTGCTTGAAATACACCGGATTACCAGGGCACACGCCCCCTTCACCTTGCATTGGTTCTAGCAAGACTGCCGCCACTTGTCGCTTGTCGGCGTCTAGCTCCTCAATCGCCATCCGCAGTGCATCAATATTGTTATAGGGCACATAGTAAAACCCTGGCATTAGCGGATTGAAATTCTTCTGATATTTGGGCTGCCCTGTCGCCGTTACCGTCGCAAGCGTCCGGCCATGAAAACTCGACGTCGCTGTAATCACAATCGGCGCTTCAATTCCTAACTCCGTATGACCATACTTACGCGCCAGCTTAATCGCGCCCTCGTTGGCCTCAGCCCCAGAATTACAGAAAAAGACTCGGTCCGCGCAAGAGTGATCTGTTAGCCACTGGGCTAGTGCGCCTTGCTCTGGAATGTAATAGAGATTAGAAACATGCTGTAGCTTGCGAATTTGAGCTGACGCGGCGGCAACCATCGCCGGATGGCAATGTCCTAAAGTACACGTCGCAATCCCTGCCACAAAATCCAAGTACTCCTTACCTTCCGAATCCCACAGGCGAGTCCCCTCGCCTCGCTCCATAGCAATAGGAAAACGGCTATAGGTAGCCATTACATGCTGATCAAAAACTGCTGGCTGAAAAGCATCTTCAGCCACTGAAGGCGTAGTTTGAGGAATCAGTGTTTGAGAAGTCATAGCGATCAAAGGGGAGAATGAATCAGCGAAACGAAAGCAAGTAAATTGAATTGTGCTTAATTGTATCGCTCTAACTGTTAAGTATGCGTAACAAACCCACCCACTATGAGCATATACACAGCATATATACGCATCTGATGACAATCTTCAGTTGCAATTATCACTCGTTAAGAAAAGCCAAACAAAGAAGGTCAACCACTTAGCGTGACTGACCCCTTGATTTTTGTTTTAGATGTTGAGCGCCAAACCAACTGAAAAAGTTGGCCCAGAAAGTTGGCCCAGAAAATCAGCTTACAAAACCAGCTAGAAAAGCTAGCTAGGCGTCAGCCAAATGAATTGCAAAATTGAGCGGTGCACTTTCACCTTGCAAAGACACTTCCAGAAGATAGGTACTGTCCAAATCAGGGGTAGCCAAGACCACGTCTAAAGCACCCGGCTGAAGTCGCGTTGCGCTCTTTTCTATATCGCCGTCCCGCAGACGAACCTGCCCACCAGTCGGCAGCAAAACTGCAATCGTCAACTGGTTTTGAGCATAGGTCGCTGATAAGTTTAAGGCACCCTGTGGTGTTACCCAGTGCTTCATTTCGGACGGCTGCCCAGGCGAAATAGACAGCGTCAGCGCGCCCAGCATTTCTTGCGCTGCCAGCATTGACAGTGCAATTTTCTGCTCGGGCAGGGCAAAATCGTAGCCGCCAGCAACCGTCGTTAGCGCTTGAGTGAGCGCAGCTTGGGTGTCGCTATCAGAGCGATAGGCAGGTGTTAGCACCATATCGGCAATGGGCTCTAGCAAATCGCTATGGTCAGGAAATAGGTCTTCTACTGCCTTGACGAGGCGAATTCCCTGCTTAATCGGCGAGCGAGCGAGCGCTTGACACTGCATAAACAGAGCCGCTTGCAGCGGTTGGGGTAACAGGCCAGATATCTGAAGTGCGCCCAAATGAGTAACCCAGGTCGCTGAAGCAGCAACGAGGGCAGCGCCCGCAATGTCACTGACTTCAGCGGGATACTCACTGACTTCTGATTCCCAGGGAAATAGAGGGGGATTGTTTTCAAACTCCAAGCGGAGTCGTTGTTGTAACAATGAGTGATAACGTTCTTGCACAGCGTGGATTTCTCCGAAGTTAAACGACTGAGCCGTCTGAGAGAAACTACCTGTAGAAAATAGATCTCTCGAAGCCACGGAAAATGTAGGGTTATATGTCGTAAACGACACGACCCTCGAGAATGTAGATGGGCTAGGAGCCAAAGTCTTAGACTTAGCTTCAGACCCGTGATGATGAGAGGGCTTCATAGACGTTGCATCAGACCCGACTCCGAATGAGCCTGCTTCCGGTAAATTGACTTCTGATGTAGACCCATTTCCTGATGGTATAGAAAATGTCGGGTCGAATTTATAAAGAAGCCACAGAAGCAAGTTCTGAGTACTATCTAGATCAGTATTCATATTTGCCTATCACAGTCCGGACAGATCTCAATGTTACGCGGAATCTGGTTCTAAGGCGGGGTTCAAATCACCCTCACTGCTTCTTCCTATCACAGATTGCGAATATCCCAGGCAACTTCTAGGAGTTTTGACCACTGCTTGCGCAGTTGGGTAGGGGTTACGTCTAACAGCCTTGATATCTCAGGATCGTTCAGCTGCTGCTGTTTTAGGTTCAGTATTTTTGATTGACTTCGGCTAATTTTTGTCTGTAGATATTCCCACTGCTGAGGGGTTAGACCTAGATTTTTGCCGAGTTCTGCGCCTAGCCATTCATGAACCAGCTCCCAGTTGTGGGCAAAGGAAAATTTCAGCAGATGGTACTTAAACCGCTGCTGTAGATAGTCTCGCTCACGGGGTGTAATCCCTAAGATGGTCTCGATTTCAGGAGTAGGCAAATCCATTAACCGCAGGCTGAAGTAGTCGGCGCAGTCGTCTTGCCCTTTTTCGACCAAGTAATCCATTAACTGCTCGACTACCCGCTCGCGCACGGTGCTTTCGTTGTCGAGGTTGTCCTCTGGCGTGGTTAGCTCTTCTCTTAGTCGCTGTAGGGGAGCTGTCCTAGGCTGATCAGAGTCGCCCCCTTCAATCGCCTGCTGAATATCGATTGCAGTCTCTGGTGGCTGTTGCTTTGAGAAGGTTTGGGTTCGCAAGATGATGAGTTGCTGCGATCGCCCCCGAGAGAATGGAATACGCCTTTTGGCATAGCGCTCTGTAAAAGCCATATATTCAGCTAGCTCTAGCGAAGATCGAGGCCGATAGCTAGGCGCTACGTCGTTCTCACGGCGAAAGGCATTGATGCTTTCGACGTAAAAATTCTGCAAAAAATCTTCAATCAGCGCCACCCGCGCCTGATAGCTAGCCTGAACCTGGGGTGGCGTCATGTAGCGATAAACAATCGCACTAAGGTTGCTGTGCAGCTCTAACCGGCCTTTCGTTGAGCCTAGCTTGAGATAGTGCAGACACTGTTTCATCCGCAAATTAGCAAGCGTATCGGCCCAGCCCTTAACATCGCCTGTGTTTTGAATGCGCTGACTTTCAGCACAAATACGCTGCACTTCCGCGTCAATCCGTACCGCAACCTCTTGGCAATTACGCGCTGAAGCTGGCGTTTTTTCTCTAAGCTCTTGGCACAGTCGTTCCTGAAGCGTTTCCACAACTGATTTACTTATTCCCTGATGGTTGACCGTTTAGCAACAGCGCTTTGACTGATCAGTTTTGATCAATGAATTTGACCTATCAATAGGCCCCGCAATCACTTCAGCAATTGCTTTAGCCTAGAGCGAGGCAAACACTGCCGCACACCCTAATGAAGTTAGCCGCTACTGAAAATCTAAGAAGCACTTTAGATCGCTACATTCAACATGCCTGTTTCAAGCGATTTTTAGGCCAAGCAATTTGAGTCAATTGAACTGGCTCCAGCTTCTAGTCTCAGCAGAGACTGAACCATGACTAATGAAAATGTAGATGGAAGTTGAGTCGTTAAGATGGGTAGGCACCATCTTGAGGATAGACAGATTAGCGCGACTAACTAACACTTCCGATGTGATATTCACAGAAGTATTAAAGTTACTAGAGAGCATTTCTTGCAATTTACACATTGCAGCGATAGATCGCACTGACCGGATTGTGCCAACCAGAATTGTTTCTACTAGCCTTCATCTGCCAGATTTCGCTCAAAACTATACCCGCTGGTATATGGCGGATACAACCACTTTTCTTTACTTACTTATGGACATTGATCAACAGCTGCAAGACCTCATTGAAGGTGCCCCTCCAGAAGCAAACTTAAGAGCCGCGATCAAAACCGTATCGCCTGTTATTCGCAATATTGCCAAGCAGCTTAAACACCCGAAGTACTACATTTTACAGTCGATTAATCGGCAGTGGCTGCAAGCGACAATCGCCCGCAAGGATGCGCCCAATCAGTCTAAACGGGTGATCTATGCCTACCCTTCGCTGGCAGCAGCGGCTAGTGACAAGCTTGCCAAAAGCAATCCTGGACTAATGGCACTCCCTATACCGGTTGCCCAGCTTCTGTTTCAGCTACCGTCTATTGAGCCGGTAGATTGTCTAATATTCTTAGAAACCGATCTGCGAGATCAGGCGATAGAAGTTCGTCGCAGCGATCTCAAAATCCTGTTTCAAAGTCAGCTAACGCAAAGCCTAAAGCCGCAGATTCCACCCGATATTGCCTAAAGGCTTTCTTAAGATACAAGCGTGTCTAGATAAAATCAGAAAAAGCCTGCCTACTTGTTAGATAGGCAGGCTTTTCTTATAAGGCTCTCTTGTGTGTGGCTCTTTTCTTTTATTAGGCTCTTTCTTTCAGATTCCTTTTACCACTGCCTAGATCTGGCAAATAAATTAGCTAGGTCATTGAAGGCGGCTTTTTAAAGAGCATGCTTAGAAGGCATGGTTAGAAACGAGTTCAAAGACTAGGGCAACTATAAACCCAACCATCGCTAGGCGGCCATTCCAAAGCTCTGCATAAGGGGTAAAGCCCATGCGGGGCTCTGGCCGGTAGTAGCGAGTGGGACTGACACCAAGCATCTTATTATCGAGGGCGTCAGAGGCAATGTCAGACTCTATCGAGACGGTTTTCGTTTCGTGGTTCATGAGAAAACTCTTATTACCTTCTTACTAGTTACTTAATAAAAGTATAGGCGATACATAAGAAAATTAACTGTATTTGCCGAAACACTCTGCTGAAATTCGCAAAAGATCGCCGGATTGCAGCCCGTTTACTAGGTTGTGTCTTGGTTTGCGCTACCAACTGTACCCAGCGCAGAATCTGACTCAGACATGTCTGGAATATCGGGTGTAGGCTCGTTGCTGCCTGCTTCTGCTGACGGCAGTGTGTCATTCGTAGACTCCGCAGACTCCAATGATGCGATCGCATCGTTAGAAAATGCCTCATTAGCATCCTCTTCGTCCAGGCCAGCGCGATCAATATCTAAAGGCGCATGAATAGGATCTGAGTTTTCTAAACGTTCAGGCACCATCTGTGGTAACGCTGTCTCTGAATCTTCCGCATCCATCGCCAAAATTTCTGACTGAGAAGCCAGCTCAATTTTTTCAGCTTCCGCATCCGGCTCTATCGGCTGATCTGCGCCTTTGCCTAGCGGGCGAATGCGGCGAATGGGTAGATTAGCGGTAAGCGCCGTCATCCGCTGATCGGTTGCCAAAGAAAACTCCAAGGCATCAAAGTCAACTTCTACATAGCGAGAGACCACCGCAATAATTTCCTGACGCATCATTTCTAGCGTCTGAGGATCTAGGGCCAGTCGGTCGTGGGCCAACACGATTTTTAGCCGACGCTTAACGTCATCGCGGCTGTGAGGATCCTCGGCTGGGCCAAAGAATCTGTCGAGAAGGTCGCTAATAAGAGGAATAGCCATGATAGTTAAGTTAAGTCACCGTGATGTCGCTGGCGGTTAGTCAATCGTTCTATAGGATTCTAGGAGAGGGTTAGGATTCTAGGGGAGGGTTTTATCGTAAGTCGTGCTAGAGAAACCAGAGTAGCTACTGACAACCTGGGTGCTTACATGCCAAACAGTCGCTTGAGCCTGGTGAAGAAAGATTCTTGAGGGATGCTCAAGTCCATCAGTGGAACTTTTTCACCCTGCAACCGCTGTGACACATTTGTAAAAGCAATGCCTGCCTTTGACAAATTTTCTTCTAGCACCAAAGGCTCCCCTTTATTGGTCGAAACTATCACCTGCTCATCGTCTGGAATCACGCCTAGCAGCGGAATCGATAAGATACCTTGAACATCTTTTACCGACATCATTTGCTCGGCGGCTACCATCGCCGGACGCAGCCGATTAATCACCAAGCGCACTGCTTTAATATCGTTGGCTTCTAATAGCCCAATGACTCTATCCGCATCGCGCACCGCCGAAATTTCGGGTGTGGTGACAATAATGGCCTCACGCGCAGCCGCAATAGAGTTACGAAAGCCCATTTCAATACCCGCCGGACTGTCAATCAAAATGAAGTTATAGACCTTTGTAAGCGCCTTGATTAACCGCTTCATCTGCTCGGGCTTGATAGATTCTTTGGAGCGATTTTGAGCCGCTGGTAGCAGTGCTAAGTTTGGCTGGCGCTTGTCTTTTACTAAGGCTTGGTCAAGGCGGCACTCGCCAGCTAGTACGTCTAGCGCGGTGTAGACAATGCGGTTTTCTAGGCCGAGCAGCAGATCTAGATTGCGCAGTCCAAAATCAGCGTCAACGACGGCAACTCGCTGCCCAGCCTTGGCGAGGGCCATCCCTAGGTTTGCAGTACAAGTTGTTTTACCAACTCCTCCTTTACCGGAGGTCATAACAATAATGCGGCTCATGGGCTCTCTTTTTTAGTCAGGTCAGCTAGGGCAAATTCGGTGGCCAGCGCAATGCGAATGCCGTCGGGCCCAATGTAGGCAACTTCAGGCTGGTATTGCGCTGGCGGATCATCAGGTGAGCGAGCCACTTTGTCAGCGATTCGCAACTGGGTAGGCTGCATGTGCAGGGCCATAATACGGCACTGAGCGTTGCCTCCCGCACCCGCGTGGACAACGCCTCGTAGGTGCCCCCATATAAAAATGTCTCCTTCGGCCACGATAGAACTTCCCGGGTTAGCGTCTCCTAGCACAATTACGGTTCCCCTATGGCGAACTTCTACGCCAGAGCGCAGGGTCGTTTGTAGATACAAGGGCTCGTCCATAGCCTGCCGAGAGGCTTCTTGCCCTTGGCCTAGATGGCTCAAGGTGGTTTGCTGCTCTACTGAGTAGCCTGCCGTAGCCGCGGCTACGGCAGTTTGACGACGGCTGGCGTAAATGCGCTTGAGGGGCAGTTGGGCGTCGCTGAGCAGCGCATCTATTTCTTGTACCTGTTGAGAATCCAAGAGGCGATCGCGCGCAATCAGGTGCACAGGTGTGTGCGGCTGCAAAAATCGCTCCCCACCGCTAATGCGCTCTTTCAGCTGTCGCCGTAGCTCTTCCCAATGAACAGGGTTTCGGCTTTTCTCAGGTGCAGGCGGCAGTATCAGCAACAGCCGTCCCCCCTCGCTTTTAAATTGAACTTGCAAGTTCGGATTGCTTTCCGGCTTGGTTTGAATCGTTTCCGCCTCAAACGAAGCAGTCTCCGGCTCAATCTCTAAAATAAAATTATCAAAGTCGAGTTCATTATTAGAGGTCTCAGCGCTATTCAAAGCCTCCTCACCTTGATCGCCATTTCCTTGAACATCGTTTGAAGAAAAATTTGGAACCATCTGCCAACACCCTTTGGCCGCACATCCTAAACTTGAGCAAATAAGGCAAAGACCTCACAGAAGCAAGCTGTAAGCCTTGGCCATCTTAGAACACTATTGCTTTATGGAACATAGCGCGTGGCTAAATACATCAGACTTATTAAGATCAGTTGACACTTAGCCACTCAGTAGGTGTACGGGTAACAAAGGCAGGCAATAATACGTTTCGATATCAGTAAAGACAGGCAGACCAGCCTGGATAGGTACAAAGCGATAGATGCCAAAGCAGGTATAAAAAGTTCACCTAGATAGCTGCCCACTAGTGCGACAAAAAGCTTGGCGAAAAAATATACCTACTGTGAAATTGTGCACCACCGTGAATTTACTAATTTAAAGAGAAAGTAAATTCAAACAAGCATTTGATAAAGCCGTTTTACCGTGTAATGTTCATAACTGTGCTCTAGATAGATAGTATCTCCACCGTTTGACCACCTATCGATGGCCTGTTGATGAAATGTTCTCCAAAGAGGAGGGTCTCTCTCAACAATGACTACAAAAGTGGGCCGACAGGCCGATCTAAAGAATAAGGTTGTCTCACCTGAACAAAACATCCAGAGGTGTTACTGGAACAATGGTTAATCGCAAAACGGTCTCAGCTCTAACGATTGCAGCGCTCATTGCCTGTGCTGTTCCTGTCAAATCAAAGGCATCTGCGCTCGAATCTTCTCTGATAGGTCAGGCGATATTAAGTCAGGCGATATTAGGTCAGGCAGTATTAGGTCAGGCAGCACCGACATTCCCTGTACCGGCTTCAGTAGAAAAAGGCACAGAAGTTACGGTCAGCAGTAGTTCTGACAACATGAACGCAATCAGTGCGGCTTTGCGCCAGGGGTTTGAAGGCACGTACGCCAATAGCAAAGTCACCGTTGAGACTAAAGACGCCAACGCGGCCCTTCAAGATGTGCTGAACGGAAACGCAGACCTAGCGGCTATTAGCCGTCCGCTCACAGCCGCAGAAAAGCAGAAAGGACTGATTGCAGTCCCGGTTCGGCGTGAGAAAATTGCCATTGTCGTTGATAAAGACAATCCTTTTTCTAACAGCATTACGGGTAGCCAGTTTGCCCAAATTTTCAGAGGTGAAATTAAGAACTGGTTGGCAGTAGGGGGACCAGATAGTGTCATCAAGCTAGTAGACCGGCCAGCGAGCAGCGAAACGAGACAGGCGCTCAGCCCCTATCCTGTGTTTACGACGGCTCCTTTCAACGCTGCAAATGGTGCAACGACCCTCGAATCAGATACCCCCGAAGCGCTGATCGCAGCGCTGGGAACCAATGGTATTGGGTATGTATTAGTAGGAGAGCTAGCAGGCCAGCCTGAACTCAAGGCGCTTCCGCTTCATCAGACGCCACCAAGCGACTCACGCTATCCGTTTTCTCAGCCCTACTCGTTCGTTTACGCTGGAGGAGCCTCACCGGCTGTGTCAGCCTTCTTGGGCTATGCCACCGGTAATCCTGGCCAGGCAGTTGTGAATGATGCGGGTGTTTCGGGGGTTGGGTTAATTCCTGATGCAACGGGCGGCGGCGCGATCGCAGCTGCTGGCAACACCACCGGAACGGCTACAGGAAGCACGTCTGCTGGCGGTGAGGATAGTGGCAGTGCTGAAGACAGTTCTAATTCAGAAACAGCAGGTACGTCTGGGAGTGGATCTCAGCCAGGCGGCGAATCTGCGACTGCATCCGGCGGAGAAGTGGATGGGGCGACGCTGGCGGCGGCGGGCGTAGCGGCCGGACCAGATGGCATATTTGGCACAGATGACGATATCGATATTGCCGGGCCAGATGGTGTGTTTGGCACCGCTGATGATATTGATATCGCTGGACCAGACGGCATTATTGGAACGGATGATGATATTGAAATTGGCCCTGCTGAAGCCGGGGCTGAGATAGAGAATACGGCGGCTGAAGACACACTGGAAAGCCAAGGCAGCTGGTGGTGGTTGCTTCTACCGTTGGCAGGACTGGGGCTATTAATTTGGGCTGCTAGCAGAACGAGTAGCGAGGAAGAAACGGGCTATATCGCAAATGCCGATCTAGAAGATGATCGCGATCGCACCCCCTATGGCAGCAACCTGAGGACAGATGAACTCGCCGAAGGCACGCCAGAGCTAACGGGTGAATCTAGCAGCGCTTACTTGAGCAACGTCGATAGCGAGGCGTCCAATAGCATCGGCCAGGATGTAGAGAAAGGAGCTACTCCAGAAACAGGTGTTGGTCCAGGCGCTGGGGTTGGAGCTGTTGCGGCTGGCGGCGCTGCGATCGCGGCTAGTAGAACCATCGACCGCGATAGACTGACAGACCCCACTACGAACTCGGATACAGATTTGGCTACGGATTCGGCTACGGATTCAACCCCAAATCTGGCGACAGAGGGGGTAAGCACAGAAGGCAAAGCTGGCGATTCGACGAGGGAACTGAGAGAAAGTGGCCTATCAGGACGTGAGGACCGCAGCGTAAGCCGCGTAAAGAGCGACGTTAGTGACGCTAGAAGCAACATTCGAGGTGATATTGCCGGTATTAGAGGAGAGACTGACAGTAGGATTGAGGGCAGGCAAGGCGACGTTCAGAGTGCTGCTAGTCGTTCTGCTAGTCGTGGTGTAGAGGCTGGTGGCCTCGAGAGCAGTAGCGTTAATAGCGGCAACATGGACAGCGCTGAGAGTGAGCCGCGAGCAGATGTGGATACCAGCGCAACTGAAGGAAGTAGCTGGTTAGATCGAGCAAAGCAGCGAATTAATGAAGCCACCGAGCAAGCTAAAGATGCGGCGGCTGATCTTAAAGATGATATGACGGACAGTCGTTAAGGTTGCTACCGACCCGGTGAGCGCTAGTAAGCGACTGTTTTTATTGGCGCGATCGCGCTAGATTGCCTTGAGCGCGAGGGAAACGCTATGGCCTGGTCGTCAGCTCACGCTAAGTTACATATTCTGCTGCGATCGCAGATCCTACTGCCAAAGAACAGCCGCATTTTGATGGCAGTTTCTGGCGGGCAGGATTCGCTATGTATGGGCCGTCTATTAATAGAGCTAGCCGACAAATGGCAGTGGCAGCTAGCCGTTGTTCACTGTGATCATGGCTGGCGAGGCGACTCGGCAGATAACGCAGCGCACGTTCTGACATTAGCGAAAGCGTGGCAGGTTCCGGCGTGGCTAGAAGTAGCGCAGTCACCGCCTGCTAGTGAAGCCGCAGCGAGGAAATGGCGCTATGAAAGCTTTGCTAAAGTAGCCAGACAGCAGGGTTACAACTATGTTGTGACCGGACACACGCAAAGCGATCGCGCTGAAACCGTTTTATACAATCTCATTCGCGGCACCGGAACAGACGGCATCGGGACTTTGCCCTGGGTGCGATCGCTAGACACCACCTCTTCGCCCATCACTCTCGTACGCCCTTTACTTAGCTTCAGCCGCGCAGAAACTATCGCGCTCTGCCAGCAGCAGCAGATCCCTATTTGGGAAGACAGCACAAATCAAGATCTGCACTTTCGCCGCAACCGCATTCGTCATGAGCTATTGCCTTACTTGCGATCGCACTTCAATCCACAAGTCGAAAGCGCACTGGCTCAAATCGCCGACATTGCCACAGAAGAATCGGCTTACCTAAGCCAACAGGCCAAAGACATTTATCGCCAGTGCATTTTTCAAGTAGATAGCAAAAGCTGGGAGATTCAACGCGCTGTATTAAAGCAGTCGCATTTGGCAATTCAGCGCAGAGTGATTAGGCAGCTATTGCAAAGTGCGATCGCTCAGCCTCCCAACTTCTTGCACATTGAAAAACTAGTTGCTTTACTCACTGCGCCCAACGGCAGCCAGAGCGATCCCTATCCAGGCAGATGGATCGCTCAAGTGCGCGGATCAATCATCCGCTTTACTCAGAAAGCGTCTTAGAGGCGGGGGCTTGTCTGAGTAAGTGGCCTGACTTTCTTAACATTTGCGTTACTATTCTCGCCATAATTGACGTGAATACTGATGAACTATGCGGATATTTTTTATAGCCAAAGCCTTACTACGAAGGAATATCAGCAGCAATAGCGATCAGAAGGCGAGGGTGAGAACCAAAATGAGCAGAAACTCATGCAAACGCTAAGAAGCTTTACAAAACTAATGATCTCCGCTAATATAAGTTCACAGGTGAAAGCTGATTTTTTTACAGCTTCGCCCCTGTACCTAGATAACTAAAAAGGATTCATAATGACTACTACTCTACAGCAGCGCGAAAGCGCGTCACTGTGGGAGCAGTTTTGTCAGTGGGTTACAAGCACCGACAACCGCCTCTATGTAGGTTGGTTCGGCGTCTTGATGATCCCGACACTACTTGCTGCCACCGCATGTTTCGTCATTGCGTTCATCGC
>Ga0115546_1000379_pt1 | contig 31137 bp, 36 predicted proteins | sample COGITO_mtgs_1004_FD_87186 | JGI IMG/M metagenome (GOLD analysis project Ga0115546, IMG submission 87186) | Pelagic marine microbial communities from North Sea - COGITO_mtgs_100413 | ecosystem: Environmental > Aquatic > Marine > Epipelagic | place: Germany:Helgoland, sampling site Kabeltonne...
GCTTTTCATCCAAATTCACCTATTTACAGAGTTTACGATAAACCATGGATGAGAAATTTGCACAGACAGTATGTGGGCGGCTCATCGTTAGGTTATGGTAAGAATGTATTCGCTACCTATGACTACAAATATGACGGCCAGCTGGCACGAAATGGTTGGCTACATTTTGATAGGAATTGGTGTTTCAAATTTTTCTTATACCTTACTGATATTAATCGAAAATCTGGTGCATTCAGTTGTTCTATAGGATCAAGATCAAAGGGTAAGGAATTGAGGAATGCTTCAGGAGGAAAGATCGATTATGAGCTTGTTCGAAATAGAATTGACTTAGATTATCCTGAGTTAAGTTCTGTGTTTCCTTCAATACCCGTAGAGGCAAACGCAGGAACTTTAATTGTTTTCGACACTGACACTTTTCATAAAGGCGGCAAGTGCGATGAAGGAGAAGAAAGATTAGTGGTGAGGCTTCATTGTGGATAAAAATGAGCTTTAAACTTGAAAGAAAGTAGCAATTAACATGAAAAAGATTATTAATTGGATGCTAGAACCTGATCCTTACACAAAGAGGGGGGAAACAGAACTCCATGCTATCATTCATAATATTATGTCTAATGATGATTATCACAAATTCAATAGTAAGTACGATAGAATAAAGAAGCTAGAGCAAGCAGAGAAAGTGATAGGTAAACGTATAGCTGGCAACGTTTTGGATATAGGATGCGGTAATGGATACGCTTCCATATTCCTAGCAAAAAACAGACCAATAGACGTTGTTCATAGCATGGAATGTAATTATCCAGCGGTTGATAGCCTAGTAAGAAACAATTTTGCACAAGCACGAATAGATGATTCAAAATACGATTTAGTACTTGGCAGCTTCAACGATATTAAAATGAAGAGATTTTATAATTATGTAATATCTCTTGGAACTTTACATCACTCATCAAACTTACTTAAAACTGTATCTGAAATTTACTCATCTTTGCAATACGGCGGATATTTGATAGCACACGAACCGTATATGAGTAACTTTACTTCAAATCAAACCTACCTGCAAAAGGACAAAACTTCAAAGAAAGTACAAGGACTAGTAGATTGGAAAGAGTCTAACAGAGATGATCACTTTTTTAGAGAATGCGAATGGTTCACGGCGTTTCATCACGCAGGATTTAACATTATGAGCTTTGAGGGTGAAAATATGGACGATGATATACTGAATGCCATCATAGTATTACAAAAACCACATGCAGAATTAGAATACATCCCACATAAATGGTAAGTTATTAAATGAATATTTTAGGTGTCATTCCTGCCCGGGCCGGATCTACAAGATTAAAAGATAAAAATGTATACCCTTTAGCCTTTAAACCTTTAATCAGGTGGATTACTGAAAGTGTTATAGAGTCAAATTGTTTTGATGATATATATATATCTACAGATGGTGATCATATTTTTGAATCGGTATCTGATCTACCAGTACGGAGGCATTTTAGAGAACGAGAACTTGCGACAACACAAGCCACCGTATTAGAGGCTATGATAGACATTCTAAGATCCTCTCCAAGCCAGTATGATGCTTTTGCTTACTTTTTGCCAACCTGTCCCTTTATAGCTAGCGAAGATATTGTAAGAGGAATTTCAATGCTTAAAGATGGATCTTGTGACTCTGTTGTTAGTATGACTGAAATAACGGAGACTATACAATTAGCATGTTTAATTAATAATGATAATGTTTTGCCTTTTTTTGATAATTTAGAACATGGATTAACAAACAGTAAATACATAAAAAAATTTTATAAACCATCTGGGGGATTTTATATGTCTTATTGGGGTCACTTGCTCAGCGAAAAAAATTTTTTTAAAGGTAAAGTCAAAGGAGTGATAATTCCTCCTGAAAGATCTGTAGATATAAATACATACGAGGATATAAAATACGCAGAATCATTGTTATGATAAAAGATTTAAAAGAAAAATTGTGCAACATAGCCTAATCAATTTAAAAAAAGACATTATCATTTGCGGATCTAAAAGTTATAAAAATATTAACTTAGATAATTTAGTTGACCAGTTCGGCTATATTATCAGGCATAATATGCTTATGCACGATCAAGGCTACGGCAAACGGCATTCTTCGCAGCAAGTTCTTAATGCCCATGTAAATAATAATCTGAGAATGGCAGAAAGAGAATTTATAGACGAATACTCTAACCCCAGCACTATTAGCAAAAAACAGTTATGTGAGTTTTATAACTTTTTTAAAACTAACCTTAGTAAAACAGTTTATTATAATAAAAATAACACTAAATTAATGATGAGCCTCTTGGATTACTTTGGTATAAATATTCGGATAAATAAACAAATAAGAGTCGGTATGGGGTCGTTAGCTCAACTTGTTAATGAACGCAAAAAGCCTTACATGATTGGATTTTCTTTGTCTTCAAATCAGTTTTTGACTCATGCATATAATAAACGCGGGATGGAATATAACAAAGAATGCCATGATTTAAATTGCGAGATCAAAATCATAAAAGCGTTACATGAAAGAAAACTAATTGATGCTAGTTTATGCGCGATTAACGACGAAGGTAACTTAGAAGCAGACTTAGGCATTAAACCTACAGATACCTGCAGGAAGATTGTTGAGACATCAAATATTATTTAATGATATGATTTATTTTGTAGATATCGACGAAACAATTTGTGATACTCCAGAGGATAGAGATTACTCCAAGTCACAACCGAAAAAGACAAGAATCAAAAAAATAAATTTCTTGTATGAGCAAGGTCATACGATTATTTATTGGACAGCCAGAGGCACAGTCACGGGTAAGGATTGGTCTTCCATAACGAAAGAACAATTTAAAGAGTGGGGTGTTAAATACCATAAATTAGAATTCGGTAAACCATTCTATGATCTATTTATTGATGATAGGAATATAAATGACAAATCTTTTTTTAAAGACTGATATGAAAATTTTAATAACAGGGGCGTCAGGCTTCTTGGGCCGACATTTAACACCAAGGTTAGAGCGTGGTAATGAGCTACTAACGCCAACTTCTAAACAGTTAGATGTGTCAGACTATGATGCGTTGCAACAATATTTTTACGATCACGATTTTGACACCATTATCCACCTAGCTGCCCGATGTGGAGGTATTGGCGCTAATAAAAATAACCCAGCGGTTTTTTTTGAGAAAAACCTTCAGATGTCAACCAATATTCTTAAGCTTGCTAGCGAATTTGACGCAATCAAAAAGATGATAACTTTAGGTTCTGTTTGTTCATACCCTAAATTCACAGAGGTGCCATTTAAAGAAGAAAACATTTGGAATGGCTACCCTGAAGAAACTAACGCTCCTTACGGTATAGCTAAGAGATCGTTAATGATGGGTTGCCAATACTACAACCAACAGTACGGTGATAATTTTGTCCACCTTATTCCTGTTAACATGTACGGAGAGTATGATCATTTTGATTTACAGAACTCTCATGTTATTCCAGCGCTAATTCGTAAGATGCACGAAGCAAAGGTGTCTGGAGCTTCTAGTGTTACTGTATGGGGTGATGGCTCAGCATCAAGAGAGTTTCTTTATGCGGGAGACTGTGCTGAAGCTATTGAACTTGCATTGAAACTTTACAACTCTCCTGAACCAGTAAACATAGGGACAGGCCAAGAAATAACAATAAAAGATTTAGTAGAAAAAATAAAAAACGTAGTAGAATATAAAGGCGATATTGTATATGATACAACAAAGCCAAACGGTCAACCTCGCAGATGCTTAGACACTTCTAAAGCAGAATCTAAGCTTTGCTTTCAGGCTAGAACTTCCTTTGATGAGGGGTTAAAAAAAACTTACGAATGGTATATTAAGCAATTATGAACAATATTATCATAGTCACAGGTGTTACAGGGCAAGATGGTAGCCACATGGTGGATTACCTATTAAAAAATACTGATTACAATATAGTTGGTACAGTCAGAAGGTTATCAGTATCAAATCATGATAATTTAAAACATATAGATTCAGATAGGTTTGAGAAGGTTTATTTTGACTTGAATGATAACGAATCAATACAAAGCGTAATTCAAAAATATAAACCTAAATATTTTATTAACCTTGCCGCTCAAAGCTTTGTCGCAGCTAGTTGGGACATTCCAGTATCAACTTGGAATACTAACGCCACGGGAGTTCTGCATATTTTAGAAGCTATACGTAAGTATAGCCCTGAAACACGATTTTACAACGCTGGCACAAGTGAAGAATTTGGAGATGTCCAATATTCGCCACAAGACGAAAAGCACCCGTTAAGACCAAGATCTCCATACGGTGCAGCTAAAGCTGGAGCAAGGCACCTTGTAAAGGTTTATAGGGATAGCTATGGAATTTATGCTGTACAGGGCTGGTTATTTAACCACGAAGGAACTCGCCGTGGAGAAGAGTTTGTGACCCGTAAAATCTCTAAAGGTGTAGCAAAAATACACCAAAGCTTAAATAAATCACAAAGCGTTCAACCTATTACTTTAGGTAACCTTGAGGCAAAAAGAGATTGGAGTGATGCTGAAGATTTTGTGGATGCAATTTGGAGGATGTTAAATCAAGATGAATATCGCAAAGATTGGGTAGATAATAGTAGTGTGCGTGATTATGTTGTGTCTTCTGGGGAAACCCATACTATTAGAGAATTTATAGAGGAATCTTTTAAATGTATCGATATGGATAGTAGCTGCGTATATTGGCGAGGTAAAGGTACAGATGAGGTATTGTATTTTATGGATGATATCAGTTATACAACGGCGGTTGTCAAAACAAAACTGGTAACCATCAATAAAGATTTTTATAGGCCAGCCGAAGTTGAGCTATTATTAGGCTCTCATGATAAAATTTTAAAAGAGTTAGGGTGGGAGCCAAAAAGCTCTTTTAAGGATCTTGTGAAAAAAATGGTAGAGAATGATATCTTTTTACTTGAATCTTCCTCGTAGATAGTGTAATATACTTATCAGAGAAATTAAAGCAACCTTATCGTTCTGATAAGGTTTTTTACTAACTTTAAACATATATTCTCTCTCCCCTTTAGGGGTGTAATTTCTTTTACCTAAAATTATGATTTTCGACGAACAAATATCACGTAAACCGGATTATTACCCTTGGACAGAAGAGTTCAGGCGTTCCATGTGGGATGGCCACTGGACAGACAAAGAATTTTCATTTTCTTCTGATATTCAAGACTTTCATGTCAAGCTGACTGACCAAGAGCAGCAGATTATTATCAGAACCCTTTCCGCTATTAGCCAAATTGAGGTTGCAGTAAAAACTTTTTGGGCTAAAATTGGGGATAATTTGCCTCACCCATCTATTCGCGATATGGGTTATGTAATGGCTAATACCGAAGTGATTCACAACGAAGCTTACGAGAGATTATTGAAGCTTCTTGATTTAGAAGAAGTGTTTGAAGAAAATATGAAGCTCGACTTTATTGAGGGAAGAGTTAACTATCTAAGGAAGTATACTCATAGATTTTACAAAGACTCAAAAAAACAATTCGTATACGCACTAATATTGTTCACTCTATTTGTCGAAAACACATCCTTATTTAGTCAATTTTATGTTATAAATTGGTTTGGAAAGAAAAATTTACTAAAAGATACTAATCAGCAAACAAAATATACAGCTAGAGAAGAAGATATTCATGCTAAAATAGGCATTAAGTTGTTAAACACTATTAAATCAGAGCACCCTGAGTTATTCGATGACGAATTAGAACAAAGAATTCTGCACGAAGCTAAAGAAGCTTTTAAAGCTGAAGAAAAAATTGTAGACTGGATTGTCAATGGAATTCAAAAAGATTTGCTTTCTGCTGGCATCCTTAAAGAATTTGTTAAAAATAGAATTAATGAATCACTTGATCAGATAGGTTTTGAAAAAATCTTCGATATTGATGAAAAAATAATTTCACGTACAACTTGGTTCGATGAAGAGGTTTTAGGTAACATGATGACAGACTTTTTTGCCTCTCGCCCTACAGAGTATTCAAAATCAAATAAAAGCTTTAGTGAAGCAGACTTATTCTAAAAATATGGACAAATTTTACTGGTTAAACGAGGACTCAAGAAGGTTTCTCAAGAGGGGTTATTTGAAAGAGAATCAAACGGCAGAAGAACGAATCAAAGAGATATCCGACAATGCAGAAAAAATTTTAAAAATTAAAGGTTTTTCTGATAAATTTTATAGCTATATGAGTAAAGGTTTTTATTCTTTAGCTACCCCTGTGTGGACAAACTTTGGGAACCATAGAGGTTTACCTGTTTCATGTTTTAATTCCCATGTAGATGATACTATGGAGTCTATTTTGTATAAGGCTGCTGAAGTAGGTATGATGAGCAAAATGGGAGGAGGTACATCTGGCTATTTTGGAGACCTAAGGCATAGAGGTGCTCATATAAGCGTTGGAGGAGAGTCTAGTGGACCAATTCATTTTTTAGAAATATTTGATAAAATATCAGAAGTGGTTAGCCAAGGTAGCGCAAGGCGGGGTAGTTTTGCCGCTTATTTACCTATTGAACATCCTGATATAGAAGAGTTTTTGAAAATTAGAAGTAGCGGTAACCCTATACAGAACTTAAGTATAGCTGTAACGATAAAGAATGACTGGATGAAGTCAATGATAGAGGGAAACTCCAAAAAAAGAGCTATTTGGGGTAAAGTTATACGTAAACGTTTTGAGACAGGTTACCCTTATATCAGTTTTATAGACAATATAAACAATAATAACCCTAAAGTTTACAAAGATAAAGGGCTAGAAGTCAAGTCTCAAAATTTATGTAACGAGATAGCTCTAGCTTCCGACAGCAATAACTCTTTTGTTTGCGTACTTTCGTCTGTCAATTTAGTTCATTGGGATGAAATTGAAAAAACTGATGCCATAGAGACTTTAACTTATTTTCTTGATGCGGTTAACGAAGAATTTGTTAAAAAAACGAAAGGCATTCCTTTTATGAAGCACCCTCATAATTTTGCCAAAAACCACAGGGCATTAGGGTTAGGTGTTTTAGGTTGGCATTCTTTACTTCAATCAAAGAGTGTATCTTTTGAGTCGTTTGAAGCCAAAATGCTAAATAGTAAAATATTTAAAGCATTAAGAAGAAAATGCGACAAAGCATCAGAAGAATTGGCTGATTTATGCGGCGAAGCTCCCATTCTTAAAGGCTATGGTAGACGAAACACTCACACAATAGCAATTGCTCCAACCACATCAAGTTCTTTTATTCTGGGGCAAGTTTCTCCTTCTATAGAACCTCTTAATTCTAACTATTTTGTTAAAGATTTAGCAAAAGGTAAATTTACTTACAAAAACCCTTATTTAAAAGGTTTATTAGAATCAAAAAATAAAGACACAAGTGATGTTTGGAAGTCTATTTTGGTTAAAGGAGGTTCTGTGCAACATCTAAAATTCCTAGCCCAAGAAGAAAAAGATATTTTTAAAACTTTTGGTGAAATATCCCAAAAAGAAGTTGTTATACAGGCTTCCACCAGACAAAAATATATCGATCAAGGTCAGTCACTTAATATAATGGTGCCTTTAGAAGCTCGTCCCAAAGAGGTTAGTCAACTTCTTATCGAAGGGTGGGAATTAGGTATTAAAGGTTTTTACTACCAAAGAAGCGCTAACCCTGCGCAAGAGCTTTCAAGGAGCATATCTAGCTGTTCTTCATGCGAAGGGTAAATGCTTTTTCATTTTGCACTCTTTTCAGTGTATAATTATTTGTAATCATGAACAAAAAACAAATAAACTTAGCAGGTAGATCTGGACCAAAAAGTTCAGCTCAAACCCCTGCAAAGCCAGAAGAAAAAAAGAAGGGCTCTAAAATGAATCCTCCCGGTTCTGCTGGAACCAAACCTGATGCCAAAGAAAAAGCAAAAAAAAACTTAGAACGCAAGGATGATAAAGATCTAGTTAGTGCAGCTATTACTTTTTCAGAAAGAATAACTAAAGCTTTAAAAAATAAAGTTTCAGAGCATAACAAAAAATATTCTAAAAAAGTTTCACTTACTCAACTTAAAAAGGTTTATCGTCGTGGCGCAGGAGCATTTTCTTCTTCTCATCGTCCCGGTAAATCTAGAGATCAGTGGGCTATGGCTAGGGTAAATATGTTTTTAAAAATGGTGCGTGGAGGTAAAGTGAAAGACTCTTACAAAAAAGCAGACCAAGATATTGCTAAAAGTAGTGTGGATTTTTATAAAAATATCGACAAAACTGGGGATCAAATGCTTGACATTCAAAGAGTCGGGGCATCTGTAGAGTTCACAAAAGTAGAGCTTTATAACGCTGAAGAATACTTAAACAAATTTTAATATGAATATTAAAGTAAATTTAACTGACAGCATAGCAGCAGACAAAGAGAATAAAACTCTCAATAAGCCTTTTAGAACTTCTAAAGGCCCTAAAAAATTCGCTGTTTATGTGAAAAATGAAAAAGGTAATGTTGTAATTGTTCGTTTTGGAGATCCTAATATGGAAATCAAAAGGGACGATCCACAACGCCGGAAAAACTTTAGGTCAAGGCATAATTGCTCTGAACCGGGTCCTAAATGGAAGGCTCGATACTGGAGCTGTAAAATGTGGGAAGCAGGCAAATCAGTTACAGATTATATTAAAGGATCATGGGACGGTAAAGAGTTGTGGGACCATCAGCAACTTTTATCAATAAACCCGAATCTATCGTTAGCCGAAGAAGATGATGACTGTGATTGCGGTGGTGGTTGCGGCTGCGATGTTAGCGAAGCTAGCGATTATGAATTAGGTATGGCAAAAGCTCAACTTAATAAAGCTCAAGCCCAAATAGCAGAACTGCTTAAAATGATGGAAGGAATGAAAGATGATACAGAAATGGAAGCATGGGTTCAATCAAAAATCACTAAGATTTCTGATTATGTAAACTCTATTCATGGTTACCTCATCTATTATAATGACACCGAAGAAGAAGGGGTCATTGAAAGCTCTAACAATGAAACAATAATTTAAAATGAAATATTACAAAGAAAATTTAGAAGTCTCATTTGCCGATTACGGCAAAGATGAAATGGAAATTAAAGGCGAATTCATGAGTTCTTGCGCTATGGATGATAAACTTTATGTCAACACAGCCGAATTAAGCAATAAAGACACTACGTCTATGTGCGCTATGCAATATATGAAAATGCGTCCTGAAATACTTGAAACAGGAAAAGGAGGGCTTACAGACAAACAAAAGAAGCTCCCACCTGCTCTTCAAAAAGCTATTCTTAAAAGAATGGAAAAGACAGGCAAACTTGGAGAAGAAGGACAAAAAGAAGCAAAAGAGCTGGAAGCGACTCAGATTGCAGTTTTTCCCGATAAAGAAATTCCTGTTGATGAAGTAGGAACTCCTTATCAAGACATGAGACCAATTAATAAAGATGGCTACAAAATAGACGAAGAATTAAAAAATAAAGCAAAAAAGGAAAAACTTAAAAATCCCGGCTTGCAATCTGTTTCTCCACCTCAATCATAAGTCTATTGGTGCATAGACATACCAGCAATTCAACTTGCTACTAAAAGAGTCCTAAAAGGGACTCTTTTTTTGTTGACGTAAGGTTTTCATGTGTTAATATAGTTTGTATGCCTAAAGTAGCCTTCAGTAAAATTATTGAAAAACACATCGAAGTAACAAAGGCTAGAGGTTTTTGGTCAAAAGAAACCAAGCTCTTAAAAAAACTTATAGAGAAATATCCCAATTTAGAATTCTGGCAAAAAACTGAATTCAGACCTAAGTTAAAATCTTTCGCTCAACTTATGGTTGAACCTCTAGAGGAACATTTGAGAGTAAAGTATAGAGATTTCCATCGTGTTTCTCGTAAAGATGAAGACACAACAATTTACGATAAAAAATTCGGGAAAGACATAATAAGAAAAAATAAACCACAATCTATCAGAAGTTTTTTAAATGGCTAGAACTAAATCAAAAACATCAAATTCGACCCCTCTCACTATGAACGATAAGCTTTCAAATTTTTTGAAAACTAATCAAGAGCATCATTATAATTTTGAAGAAGACATAGATTATAAAGTGTCTTACGGGAGCTTGGTTGTAGACTTCGAATTGCAAGGCGGCATTGGCCCCGGATTACATCGGTTTACAGGCATGAATGAGGGAGGCAAAACCTCTGCTGCATTAGAGTTGATGCGCAATTTCCTTAATACAGTGCCTAATTCTAGAGGCTTTTACATTAAAGCTGAAGGCCGGTTATCCCAAAACATGAAAGACCGCTCAGGAGTAGAGTTCACAAATAAACCTGAAGAATGGCAAAATGGAAATTGTTTTGTGTTTGAATGTAATATTTACGAAACAGTTGTTGAGGCAATGCGTAACCTTGTTTACGATAACTCTGAAGATATTAGATATTTTTTCTTATTAGATAGTGTAGACGGTCTAATTACAAAGAATGACGCAGAAAAAAGTTTCGAAGAATGTTCTAAAGTCGCTGGAGGAGCAGTTATTGCTGCGACATTCATGAAACAAGTTAGCATAGTTCTTGCTAAACGAGGACATATGGCAGTTTTTGTTAGTCAAGTCCGTGCAGATATAAAATTAGACCCTTATAGTAAAGCCCCTATAAGGCAAACTACAGCTACGGGAGGTAATGCTTTATTGCATTTTGCTAATTATATCTTTGAATTTGAGCCTAGATTCAAAACTGATATGATCCTACAAAAGCCTTTAGAAAAATATGACCCTCAAAAAAATCCATATATAGGTCACTATGCAAAAATTACGGTAAAGAAAAGCCCAAATGAAAAAACTAATTCTGTAATTCGTTATCCTATTATTTATGGTCGTATTGGAGGAAAGAGTATCTGGAACGAGAAAGAGATATTAGATATGTTATATTTGTGGGGTCACGCCGAGAAGAAGGGGGCATGGATATCTATTTCTGCAGATTTAAGAAACGAAGCGCTAGAGCATAAAATCGAAATACCAGAAACAATACAAGGCGAAAATAAGTTTAATACTTTAGTAGAAGAAGATGAAAAAATCAAAAACTTTTTCATAAAATACTTCAGAGACTTAATTTTGTCCGAATGATATTTCGAACACTATTTGGTTCTACAAAAAAACTAAAGAAAGCATCTTCGTATAGGGTTGCTTGGGCTAAAGATAGTCGAAGCAAATTCCAAAAGAAAGTAAAAAATATACTTTATGCTTACTGGGAGAACCATATAGTATTTGAAGAATTTCCTATTGTAGGTACTCGCTTGACATTGGACTTCTACAATGCTACATTAAATATAGCTATTGAAGTTCAAGGAAGGCAGCACACTGAATATGTTGAGTTTTTCCACGGCAAAAGCAAGATGAATTATCTTAAACAACTCAAAAGAGATCAAGACAAGCTTAACTTTTGCGAAATCAACAATATCATGTTGATAGAAATCCACGATGAAGAAGATATGGATTATTTGCGCCAAACATTAGCTAAAGGAAAGTAATAGTGTAATATATACTATGGATCACACAAGTAATAATAACGGGGTGCCAGAAGTCATAATGGATAAGCTTTATGAGTTCACTAACAATGGTCAATATGGTGGGTTTATTTTAGCTTATGTAGATAATAGTGGTAGCGTATCTATCAATTGTAAAGTGGGATCTCAAGTGGTTGAATTAGGTTTAAGGAAATCTTTAGAAAAATTTCTTGATCAAATTGAGCTAAGTGAATCTTCTATGCCGCAACAAGACCCAGACGAACTAGAGTAAAATGATATATAATTTAGAGCTTGAGCATCGACTGCTAGCTGGCTTATTAAAGCATCCAGATCAATATGGCGCTATAGCAGACTTCATATCCGAAAAAGACTTTGCTTCTACAGAAGAAAATATTACCGGCACTGTATACATAGCGCTTAAATCTTTTTGCGAAAACAATAAGGGGGTAGATTTAATTGTTTTAAGTGAAAAAATTAAAAGTTTAGGTGTTTCTTTTGCAAATGGGATAGATATATCAAAATATTTACATTCTTTATCTATGCAAGCTATATCTGCCAATCAAGTTGTGCAGGTAGCCCAAGCCCTCAAAAAGGTTAGCGTAAGAAGAGAGATTTACTTAGCTTCAAAGAATACAGCTGAGCAAATGAAAAAGATGCATGAAGATTGCTCTTTTAACGAAATCGTTGAGGTTGCTGATAAATCTTTTAATGATAAAGTAAATATTTTTGATTTATCAGAAGATAGTTTTAGTAATATCTGTGGGGATGAAATGAGGGAATATGTTGAGTTTTTAGGTGAAAATCCTAAAGATGAAATGGGGTTAATGGGGCCTCACCAAATGATCAATGATTTATACGGTTCACTTTTAAGGCCGGGAAATATTACAGTTATTGTCGCTAGATCAGGAGTAGGAAAAACAACCTTTTGTTTGGATTATTGTGTTAAGGTGGCATTACAACACAAAGTGCCTGTACTTCATTTTGATAATGGTGAAATGAGCAGAAATGAACTAATGATCCGTCAATGTTCAGCTGTTTCTGGCGTTAGCCCTCATTTACTTGAAACAGGAAAATGGAGACAGGCGGGAGATGAAATAGTTAAAAAAGTTAGAGATGGTTTTGATAAGGTTAAAGACCTCAAATTTCATTATCACGGTGTAGGAGGTTATTCTTTAGAAAGAATGATTAATGTTCTTAAAAGATTTTATTACAAAGAGGTGGGTAGAGGTAACCCGATGATATTTTCTTTTGATTACATTAAGCCAACAGAAGAAACAAATAAAGCGGAATGGCAAACAATAGGAAAAATGGTTGACACATTTAAAAGAACGATTCAGAGAGAAATTGTTTTTGAAGGTGAACCAATTATCCCTATGATAACCAGTATACAAAGTAATAGGTCAGGTATCGTTACTAACCGTCAATCCAGAGATGTTAATGACGATGAAGGTATTGTTAGCGGGTCAGATAGAGTCACTCAATATTGCTCCCATCTTTTTATCTTAAGAAGAAAAACTGCTGACGAAGAGGTTCAGGAAACAGAGCGTTTTGGTAACCATAAATTAATAGCAGTTAAAACTCGACATTTAGGAAAAATGCCTCAAAGGGCTAACGCTTTAATACAAATGCCTGACAGAACTGTAAAGAACAGCATTCAGCTTAATATTAATAATTTTAACGTAGAGTGCAGAGGGGATCAGCAAGATATATCAGACTTCTTAGACGCTCAAGATGAGTTTGTCCAAAACGATGAACCAGAAGAAGACTTGAGGTCTTTCGAGAGAGGTGAGGTCCCTAATACAATATAACAAATGAATACAGAAGATATTCAAGATGTGCTTCATAATTTAGGCTTCAAGCTTTTAGACAAAGGCGAGTTTTGGACAACAAATGCAATATGGAGAAATGGAGACAACAATACTGCCGTTCAAATATATAAGAATTCTGGTGTTTGGAGGGATTTTGTTGAAGGTATTCCCCCAAGCCCATTCGCAAGACTAGTTTCAAAAGTATTAGGGACTTCAAACCCCGATGTTTTAAAAAAATACGACATAACTAAAACAAAAACTCAAGACATATTTGAAAACGTTGACCGTAAACATAATATAAGAATGCCAAAAACATACGATGCGTCAGTCATAAATAACTTTTTACCTCATTATAAGTTTTACAATAGTAAAGGTATATCTTCTGAAACCTTAAAGTCTTATAAGTCAGGATTTTCTACATTAGGAAGCATGAACAATAGATATGTTTTTCCTATTTTTAGTTTTGAAGACCCTAGCTCTTTAATAGGCTTTTCTGGCAGATCAACCTTATGGAAACCTAATCAAGATAAAATACCAAAATGGAAGCATGTAGGACAAAAAAGAGATTGGGTTTATCCTTTGTGCTTAGGTAAAGACTTTAAAGATAGCGTTAAGGAAAAAGAGGTGATTTATGTTGTTGAATCAGTAGGGGATAGTTTAGCTTTAACTGAAAATGGTTTTAAAAATCATATAGTTACTTTTGGTCTAAGCTTAAGCGGCAACCAATTAGCATCAATATTAGCATTCAATCCTAAAAAAATCATTATCGTTATGAATAATGATAAAAGCAATAAAGTAAACTCAGGCTTAGAAGCTTCAATTAAAATTTACATTTCTTTGTTAGATTTTTTTGACATAGATAAAGTCTCTATAAAACTACCTAAGTCAGGCGACTTATCAGAGATGCATCAAAATAAAAATTTCAATGAGTGGACTGAAAAACAAATAAATGAAAAAGATCAGCGCAAATACATATTAGATTTTATTAAGAATCCTTTTCATAAAAAAATATTTTTAAAAAAAGCTAACCTTCATAAAAAAATAGAGTTGCTGTCTGCGCATTTAAACGAGGATACTTTTTAATGAGCAAAATAGTTAAATTATCAGCAAGTAGAGTAAAAACTGCGCGAAGTTGCAGTTGGTTATATTGGGCAAAATATCACATGATGTTACCTGATAAAAAAAATGACGGTTCCTCTAGAGGTGATATATGTCATGCTGTATTCGAATGTTTAGGCAAAGCAAATAGAAAAAGATACTACAATAAGATTATTAAAAACAAAGACTCCTTTTGTGTTCCATCTATCAAAAGAATGGTTTTAAAAAAAGCCATAGGACACGGAGTCAATGACGAAGAAAATCTCACCATGATCAATGATATGATTGTGGCAGGATTAGAATATGATTTTTACGGCAAAGATCTACAAAAACCGACAGAAGCATATTCTGAGTATGAGTTCGATTTAAAAATAGAAGAGCAAGGTAAACAATACCATATCAAAGGGTTTATTGATAAACTTTTCTTATACAAAAGTAAAAAGTTAGCTGTCATTAGAGATTTTAAAACTAGTAAAGCGGTTTTTCAAGGAAAAGAAGTTTCTGAAAACTTGCAAGATTATATTTATTGCTTAGCTGTAAAACATTTGTTTCCAGAATATAAAGAACGAAGAATCGAATTTGTTTTTCTTAAGTTTGATTTGAAAAACTCAGAAAACCCAGAAGGATTATTGAAGATGGAAAAAATTCCTTCCGATGATCTTGAAAAGTTTGAGCTGAATCTAAGTGAAGCTCAAAGGGATCTTGAAAAGTTTAACAAAGTCAGAGCTAAAAAAAGTTATGCTGCAGATAAAAAGGTAACTAAAGAAGACGGTTTTGCTGGACCAATTATGTGTGGGTTTGCAAGGTATAGAGGTCAGCCTAAAAAAAACGGTCAACCGATGTGGCATTGCATGTACAAATTCCCTTTTGAATACTATACTCTTTATAACGATTCAGGTAAACTGATCAAAAAAGTTTTTGCTGAAGATTATTTTGAGCTTGTCAAACTACAAAAAGAAGGCTATACTATAGAAAAGGAGCGCTACCAAGGTTGCCCCAGATGGAATAGAACTGATTATTGAGTATGATACCCTTGTTCACAACAGATCACAGTATAGGAAAATCTATACTAAAATTTAAACCAACGAAGTCAAATGGCCCTGATAGTGTTATAGATATTGCTAAAAAACATAATTTGGGAAAAGTCTTTTTACTGGAAAATAGAATGCACGGATTCCTTGATTATTTGAGACACTCTGAAAAAAATGATTTTGATTTTGTTTTCGGTTTAAGGCTTCAAGTGGCCAGTGATTTCGAGAAAAAAAGCTCACACAGAATAAACATATTCGCAAAAAACAACCAAGGCATAAAACTTTTATATAAGATATATTCCTTAGCTTTTAGCGAGAGGGATGGCAGAGTTTGCGAACAAGATGTTTTAAAGTTTTGGAGCCCTGATGATTTGTTACTAGCTATACCTTTTTATGATTCATATGTTTATTATAACAATTTGACTTTTGAAAATTTTATTCCTGATTTTAGTCAATTCGGTAGCGTAACTATGTTTATAGAGGATAATGGCCTACCGTTTGATAGCCTTCTTAGAGAGAAAGTGAAGGCAGCTGCTGATTATTACGAAGCAACTATTCAAAAGGTAAAATCAATATACTATAAAGATAGAAAAGATTTTAATGCTTATCAAGTCCGCAGGATTATTGATGCAAGGCGCGGGGCTAAAACGAATAGTTTAAGCAGACCAAACTTGGAGTCATGCGGAAGTGCAGAATTTAGTTTTGAAAGTTGGCTCGACCATGAAAAGCAAATTATTTAAATCTGAAAAAACGTATATAGGTCAATCCAAAACTCATGGATACGGGGTGTTTTGTAGTCAAGATATTAAAAAGGGAGAGCTAATAGAAGAGTGCTATTACCTAATACCGGATAAATCAAAGTGGCAAGATTTAGACGCAACATTTTTAAAGTATTTTTTTGCTATACCCTGCCTACAAGATGATCATGAGGAGTTTGCAGATAAAAACGGAGGCGTAAATATTGGGCACATCACTAGGCCGGTATGCGTCTTGGGCTCTGGTATGATTTTCAATCATTCTCAAAACGCTAACGTAGACTATACATATTTCGAGCCTAGTCAGACCTTTTGCTACAGGGCTAACAGGTTAATAAAATCAGGATCAGAACTCTTTATAAAATATAGCGAATACTCTGAATTCAAAAATGACAAATAATTTACTGAGATACAAAAAAGATCAAAAATATATAGTTTTTGATTATGAGACAGAGGGGCTTAACTTGTATTATTCTAAACCTTTTCAATTGTCTTTCGTGATAGCGCAAAACAAAAAAATCATCAAAAAGGTAGATAACTACATTGATTGGCCAGATTTTAAAATTAGCGATGAAGCAGCGAGAGTTACAAAGTTTAATGTTAACGCATATAACAGTCTTAAAAAAAATGCCAAGGAAGTTTTAAATGAATTCGACAGGTACCTTTACGACCCTCAGTATATGATCGTAGGTCATAATATAGCAAATTACGATGTATATATACATAACACTCATAGAAGACTCACAGGGCAAGCTACAGACTACAGCTACATGGATAGAATTTTAGACACAAATTGCTTGGCTAAATCTTACAAATGTGATATACCTAAAGACGTAAACGATAGCTTGCTTCAATGGCAACAAAAACTTATAAGTTTCCGCAAAAAAGGAGTAAAAACCAACCAAGCTGCTATGCTAAAAGAATTCAATATTGATTTTGATCCAGACAAGCTTCATAATTCATTATATGACGTAGAAAAGAATGCTGAGATGTTTTTTCAACTCTTATGGAAGGTAGAGGTATGAGCTTTAGTGATAATTTTTCAAAATACGATGACTGTGCCCCTGCAGGAGTAGCGTTACCTATTATCAAAATAGAAGATAAATGGTATAATAAACTAAATATAGATAAGTCTTCATCGAATGACACCTTTTTACTTCATCTTTGCTTAATGTATTTTAAGAAAAAGGGTCTAGACAAGAAAGAGAATAAGCAGGTTTATGTAGATAGAATAAAAAAAGAATACAAAATCTTACAAAAGCTAGGTTTTATTGATTACATCTTACTCAACTGGGACATTCTAAATTGGTGCCATGAGCAAGAAATCCCGACTGGAGCAGGCAGGGGTAGTGCTGCAGGATCTTTAATTTTGTACCTTTTAGATGTTACAAAAGTAGACTCTGTAAAACACGGTTTATTTTTTGAGAGGTTTGTCTCTGAAAGTAGAGCGAGAAAGATAGAAAAGAATGGATCAACATATTTAGATGGAAGTCTCCTTGCAGATGTTGATAATGATATTGCTTTTGACCGAAGGCAAGAGGTTATAGATTATATTGGTAAAAGGCATCCAGAACGAACAAGTCGCATTTTAAACCTAGTGACATTGAGCGGAAAAATATGCATCAAAGAAGTCGGTAAAATAGTTGGGAATTATACTGAGCAGGATATGAATGATGTTAGTGATTTAATACCGTCTCATTTTGGTAAAGTCGCAAAGCTAGCGGAAGCTTTTGAAGAAAGTGAGCATTTTAAAAAGTGGGCTACAGAAAATCCTGAAGTTTTTAGTATAGCTCAAAAACTAGAAGGTTTAATTAAAAACACCGGAGTCCATGCTTCAGGCATAGCTATCTCAAGTGAAAAGTTGACAAACATATGCCCCACTCAAAGCACTAAAGAAGGGCACTTGATAACGTGTTACGATATGAATTCCACTGCAGACCTAAGTGTTAAATTCGACATTTTAGGCCTTAAAACCTTATCTGTGCTTAAAGACGCTAGTGATAATGCAGGAGTAGATCTAGATTCAATAGACATAGAGAAACCTGATTTATACAAGCATTTTCAAGCTCTTGATTGTTCTCAAGGTCTTTTTCAAATTGAAGCTGACACAAACTTGCATGTTTGCAGAACAGTTAGGCCCAGAAACCTAGAAGAAGTTTCAGCTGTAGTAGCTATAGCTAGACCCGGGGCTTTGCAATTTAAAGATGACTTCGCTGAATATGTTCAAACTGGTGATTTTCAGACTCAGCATTCATTATTTAACGACATTTTATCTTATACAGCTGGCATTCCTTTATATCAAGAACAACTAATGCAGATGGCTGTAAAAATCGGGTTTAGCCTTGATGAAGCAGAGCAACTTAGAAGAATCGTTGGTAAGAAAAAGATCGATCAAATGCCCGCATGGAAGCAAAAAATCTCAGATAAAATAAAAGAAAAAGGTATTGATGAAATAGCCGGTAAAATTTTATGGAAGGTGGCCGAAGATTCAGCGAATTATTCTTTCAATAAATCTCATTCTATTGCTTACGCTATTCTAGCAATGAAAACAGTATATATGAAATTTAATCACCCTTTAGATTTTCACATTGCTTTACTTAGAAACTCTAAGCATGAACAAGACCCCTATGACATCATAGATAAAATACAAAAAGATTTGTCTATGATGGGTATAAAGCTTCTTCCTCCTGATTTAGCGAAAAGTGAAATGGATTTTAGTAAAGAGAACAATAATATCAGATATGGCTTAAATTCCATAAAAGGTATAAGTGAAAAAACTTTACAAGCAATAATTGATTTTAGAAAAGAAGAGTGTCCAGATTTAATGAGTATGTTTGTCGCTGCGAAGCAAGCTAAAATTAATATCGCTGTCCTTAGCAGTTTAATTCAAGCTGGAGCTTTAAACAGCTTAGTTGACGGCAAAAGAAGTAAAGCGGCACTAGAAGCTCAATTATTTAATACTCTCACTGACAGAGAAAAACGAATATTTATGAACCTTGGTTCCAAATATGATTATAGCTGTATAAAAATTTGGGAAAAAGAAATCGTAGATGGTCCAAATATAGGGGACGACGGAAAACCTTTAATTAAACCTAGTAGGCAGGGAACTATAAAAAACAAGATGTCTCCGTGTATTGAGATATACAAACATAACAAATCAAACCCTGATTTCGCCAACTGGTTTTTTGAAAAAAAATTATTAGGGTATAATTATTCCTCTAGGCTAAAAGATTGTTTGTCTAAGAAGTGTTTAACTAGAGGTTTAGAAGAATTAAGGGGCGAATCTGAGAAAGTGAATTTTAGATCAGTAGGTATAGTTAAAGAGTCCTCTTTAAAAAGAACTAAAAACAATAATAAAAGATATCTATCATTTGTTTTGTCTGATGAAAGAAATGAAGCTAAATGCTTTTTATGGCAAGAAGGCCTAGAAAAATTAGAAAAAAACAATCAAAAGATTCCTCAAAAAGATGATATTGTTGTCGTCGTGGGGCAAACAATGAAGGATCAAGCTTTAACAGTACGCGATATAAAAGTGTTTGATACAAAAATTTACATGAAAATGAAGGATTTAAAGGGTTCATGAAAAATTACTCTCTTACAAATAGGTCAAAATGGCTTTATAAAAAAGCTGCTAATATATGTAGCGAACTAAACCAACCAGAAGTGACCGCAGAACATCTAATCGCTGCGTTTTTCTTTTGCGAAGAGTCTAAGTCTATAAGGATCTTATCAGAAATAGGTTTTGATTATGAAAGTTTTAGAGTATGGATTGTTGAAGATTTTTTTCAGACCCAAGAAGAAGAGGTTAAAAAAAATAAAAATCCAAAAGCATCTAAACAAATCGTAAATATCTTTCAAACTGCAAAAGAGTTTTCTGAGGAATGTGATGATGGGTGGGTGTCTATCGATCATATTTTTATAGGCATCATTTCTAACATAGAGTGTGTAAACGTTAATGTTGTAGAAAAAATGGACTTTGAATACGAAGAGTATGAAGAACGAATAACCAAATATTTTAATAATGAAACTTTCGCAGAAGAACCTTTAGATCAAAAACCTGAATCAAAAAGAAATAAGAGTAGTAAAAAAAGCATACTTGATCGCTGCTGCACTAACCTAACATCTAAATGCCAAGAGGCAGAATACAGGATAAAAGGAAGGGACCAAGATTTTGAAAAAATGCAGTATATCCTTAACCGAAAAACAAAAAATAATGTTTTGATAGTCGGTGATTCAGGTGTTGGTAAAACAGCCTTAGTCGAATACCTCGCTCACTCTATAGCCTCTAACTCATGTAATATTTTATTGTCAGGCAAAGAGGTTTACTCATTAAATTTGAATTCTTTAGTTTCAGGGACTAAGTATCGCGGGGACTTCGAGAGAAAAATGGAAAGTGTTATTGACGAATGCAAAAACTCTAATATCATTCTTTATATTGACGAAATTCACACTTTGATTGGAGCAGGAGATGCCGAAGGAGGTCTAGATGCTGCGAATATTTTAAAGCCTTATCTATCGAATGGTGAGATAATTGTAATAGGATCTACTACATATGAAGAATATCGGAAAAAAATACATAAAGATAAAGCTTTAAGTAGAAGGTTCGATTTAATAAACCTTAAGGCTCCATCAGCCGAAGAAACCTTAGGTATACTAAAAAATAAAAAAGATTATTTCACTGAATACCATGGTGTTTCTATCGACGATCAAATTTTGAGTAATATTATTAATCTTGCAGATAAATACATAAAAGATACAAATTTCCCAGATAAAGCAATCGATCTTTTAGATTTATCTTGTAGTCACTGCAAGGTTCAAAAGACTCATAAACCGAAATCCCTCTTGGAGAAAGAGGCTGAAGTTGTAAATATTTTAGTCGAGATGTCATGTAAAAATAAAAAAGAACAAAATAAAGCATTAAAAAAACTTTCTGTTTCAGACTTTAAACAGGAATACGAAAAATGGCTTGCTAAAATTGATTCATCTAATACAGTAGGCAAACTATCGATGATTCACGTTATAGACGCTTTATGCCATAAAACAGGAATACCAAAAGATAAATTTAGCAAAAAGAATAAAAGCAAATATATCAATTTAGAAAAAGAGATCAAAAAAGATATTGTTGGCCAAGATGAAGCGGTTTCTAAAATCACTAAATGCTTATTGCGCTATAAAAGCGGTTTAAGAGATATCAAAAAACCTATAGGAAGTTTTTTATTTTTAGGGTCTACTGGTGTGGGTAAAACTTATTTAGCAAAAACTTTAGCTAACAAAATGTTTATAGCTGAAGATAATTTTATTAGGTTTGATATGTCAGAATTTTCAGAAGAGCACAGTGTCGCCAAGTTGATAGGTAGCAGCCCGGGTTATGTAGGTTACGATAGAGGGGGTTTGCTTATTGAAAAAATTTGTCAGAACCCTCATACTCTAATTTTATTTGATGAGATAGAAAAAAGTCACCCTAAAGTCCAAAAGGTTTTGCTGCAAATCTTAGAAGAAGGAGAGTTAACAGATTCTATAGGAAGAAAAGCTAATTTTAACAACTGCGTTATCATTGTTACAGGTAATATAGGGTCTAGCCAGCTATCACAAAAAACAATGTTAGGGTTCAAGCCTAATATATCAAGCGAAGACATCAAAGCTGAAGCCTTTAAAACTTTAAAGAAATATATGGCCCTTGAGCTTATGAACAGATTTGATGAAATTATATTTTTTAATGACTTTACAGAGGAAGGTATGAAAAAAATAATCAAAAAAGAGCTGAATTGTTTTTCTGAGGTTGATAGCGTAAAAATTAATTACAGCCCATCTTTAGTAAATTTTATTTATAAAAATAATGATAAAAAAGAGTTTGGTGCTAGGCAAATCAAAAGGGTTATACAAAATAAGGTGTTAGACCCTTTATCTGTTTTCCTTTTGAATCATTCTTATGAGACAAGTGTAGCAGTTTCTTTTTCATCAAAAAATAATAAAGTGGAGATCAAACAATCAAAAAAAGTGTAATTTAGATTAAATGTTATTTGTCATAATAGCTATAGTCCTCTCAATAATATTGGGGGCGTTAATTTTTAAACAAGCAACAAAACATTACTTAGATTAATATGAGTATAGAATATGCGGGAAATAATCCGATGATATTGTCTAGTATTATTCACGGAGAAACAGATACAGGATTTTTAGCTACAGGTTATAAGCCCCAAATTACAGGTTTACTTTCTACGGGTAATATTGGTGACGAAGCTGTTTTAAGAGATCACATAGGTAGGGAATACTTTAAAAAGCTTCATTATAATAATTTGGGCAGCTTTATTACAGATGATTATGACGAAGGATTTAGACCTTTAACCTTTACAGGACTTTACGCATAATGACACCCCCTAACATAACGAATGGTTTTGGGACTTCCCCGAATAGAAACCACACTGTTAATTTCAATTATATATGGGATGAGTCTAATTCATACTGGACCCCGCAAACATCAAGCCTTTTGGGTTATTATTCCATTTTAAATAATGCGTCAGATTTTATTCATAAATTCGGAAGCAATCCTGATGTAAGTAATTCTGTCAGCGCTACTTCTCCTGAAACTGTTTGGGACGGTTCATCAGAGTATGTTTTTCCTCCTGATACAGCGACAGGAATACAAATAAAATCTTCCCAAGGTGCTGATTCACAAGGGTTCGTAGTGGAAGGGTTAGATGAAAATTTTAATAATCAAAGCTGGACTGGTAATTTAAACGGAATTTCAGATGTTAATATTGACGGTAGTTGGAGTCGAGTTTTTAGGGCGTTTAACAACGACTCTACTGAAATAGTTGGAAATATTAATATTCATGCAAGCGGCGATGCATCAACATCTTATGCGCAGGTGCTAGCTGGTAATGATCAAACCTTGATGGCCCTGTATACTGTTCCATCTAACTATACTGGATATTTAACTAATTATCACGCAACAGCACATAATCCTAGCAGCGCAAGTGATATCGATTACACACTTCAAATTAAAACTAGGTTATATGGCAAGGTTTTTAGGGTTCAAGAAATTGCTTCGGTTGGAACCAGCCACACTATAAATCAAGATTTGCCTTTTCCTTCTCAGTTGCCCCCTAAAACAGATATTATTTTTAATATTGTGTCAGCTAATGGAAATAATGGCGCTGTTAATGCGGATTTCGACATAGCATTACATTCTTAAACGTAAAAAAACTTGAATTTTTAAAACGAAAATGTATTATAGTAAATAAAGGTGATCAGGTTTAAAATTAACCAAAACACTATTGTAAAATATTGAACAATATATAAAAAGTTAAAGACATGTCAGAAGAACAAAACAAAGATACTATCGGAGCCCTCAAAACTCGCGTTGCAAATATGTTAATTAACACAGTCTCCTTAAGTGAAACCATTAATATCTTAAGAGATTTTTGTGTTAAACGTGGCGAGGAGCTTGTGGATAATGCTACTGAGGAGCAACTTGAAAATATCAAAAAACAAGTTAACGACTATGAGGACTCAGTCAAACAGCAGCAAGAGGTGGAGCAGCAAGCTTCCGCTGCGGACCCATCCGGTCCCGCTTCTGGACCCACAACAGGACCAGAGATTGTTCCTGATCCTTCAGGGCCAGACCCCTCAGGAGGATGTCAATCAGGTTGCTAATAAACTAAAAATTAAGAATAAAAAGGCCCTCTTGGAGGGCCTTTTTTAGTTGAAAAAACAGTTTGTTTACATATTATTATAGAATATGAATTTACAGATCTACAAACCAAATGCAAAAAACGCAGGTTCAGCTTTTAATTTTTCAATCGACACAAGAAACGAAAAGCCTGTTTTTTATGTGAATGCTATTTCGCAGTATTCATGGAACAGCTCTACTAAGACTGGGAGTTTTTCCGGGAACAAAGATAATGCCGATAAAAAACTTGCGATCAAACTTAACGAATTCGAGCTAGGGGAAATATTATCTACTCTTAGCACACGTATCCCTTGGTCTGGGTTTCATGATTTTAATGATAACAAAACCTCTATAGCTTTAACACCTTGGGATAAACCTAAAAAAGTAAAAGATAAAAATGGTAATTACCAAGAGTTTAAATCTCCAGCTTTTGGGTTTATGGTAACTCGCAACGGTAGTCAAACTTTTAGAATTTCACTTGAACCGGGAGAAATAGAAGTATTAAAAAGGCTTATCACAACTTTCTTCGATCTATTTTTAGCATCGACTTCTAAAGCGAATAGCCATAAGGACACCAACTACAATAAAAAAACAGAAAGCGCCCTAGAAGAAGCGCCATTTTAAAAAAAATGGCAACACTGCACGAATATTCAAACGCAAACCCTATAAGTAAAAAATATAATAAAAATATGACTGAAGAAGAAAATTTAGAAAACCAAGATTTAGAAGACGTAGAGGCAGAGGAAGTTGATGATTTAGGTGTGGATATGCCTGACATCCCGCTACCAAGCGAAGAGGAGCCTGAAGAAGTTGTTAAAGATGAGTTCACTTCTGCTTACAAGTTTGCTATTGTCGGTGTAGGGCAAGGTGGGTCTAGATTAGCTGAAACCTTTTGGAAATTAGGTTACAGGCGAGTTGCAGCCATTAATACTGCGGCTCAAGATTTGAAGCCTCTAAAGATTCCAGAAAACAACAAATTACTCATTGGGGGTTCAGGTGCAGGTAAAAACAGAGAAGTGGCGAAAGAAATTTTTCAATCACACAGAGAAGATATTTTAGATTTTCTCAAAAACGTTTTCAAAAGTGATTTCGATAGAGTCTTAGTATGTATCGGTGCTGGAGGAGGAACTGGCGCTGGAGGGGGTCCTATTGTTGTTGAAATTGCTCACGATCTTTGTGAGAGCTTTGGGATTGAGACTTCAGATTTTCAAGCTAAGGTAGGTTCTATTGTAGCCTTACCAACTAAAGCTGAAGGGTCTAGGGTCATTTCTAATGCGAAAGAAACTACGGATGCTTTAATAAATTTTTGTAATAATGGCACCCTTTCTCCTTTAGTGATTCTTGATAACGAAAGGATTAAGCAAATTTACCCGAGATTGTCTGTTAATAAATTTTGGAACACTGCTAATACTAGTATTTGTTCTTTATTCCATTTATTTAATAAGGTTTCGGCCCAAGATTCAGAATACACGGCTTTCGATAAAGCTGACCTAGACACGGTTTTATCTTCTGGAATTATTTCTTTTGGTGCGGTCCCAGTTAGAATGAAAGAGGAAGAGGTCCAAGAAACAGATATTAGCTACGCAGTGAGAGACAATTTAAAGAAAAATATTTTAGCTAATATTGACGTAGCTTCAGGTAAGGTAGCATCGTGCGTAGTTATTGGTGATAGAGGTATTCTTGATAATACCCCTCAAGAATATCTTGAGCACGGATTCGAGCAACTAAGTCGGATCTTAGGTGATAACTCAACTGTTCATAGAGGTATTTACCATACATCTAAAAAAGGTTTAGTTGTTTATACTATTATCGGAGGGATTGAAGCTCCTGAACAACTATTTAAGTGATGAGAAAAAAGAAAATCCTTATTCATAGCAATTTTTGCAAAGCTTTTACAGGATTTGGTAAACACAAAAAAAACCTACTAAAGTATTTATATCAAACGAATAAATATGATATTGTAGAACTTGTAAATGCAAAAAAAGAAAAAGATGAAGCTTTGTCTCTTTTGCCTTGGAAAGCTATAGGTACCCTACCTGAAGACGCTCTCGTTCTTCAGCAAATCAGCAAAGATAAAACTAGATACAGAAACGCTGGATATGGTCATGAGTCTATAGAAAGCATCATAAAAAAAGAAAAGCCAGATATTTATCTTGGTATAGAAGATGTTTGGGCTTTTTCTGGTTTTACTGAAAAGGATTGGTGGAGCAAAATAAATTGCATCGTCCATACCACTTTAGATAGTTTACCTCTTTTGCCAGAGGCTGTTAAAATGGCCCCAAAGATAAAGAATTATTATGTTTGGGCGAGTTTCGCAGAAAAAGCTATGGCTGAATTAGGCCATAAACATGTCAAAACTATCAGGGGGACATTAGACACTGATAATTTTTATAAAATTAATGATCAAAAGAGAGAGGGGTTAAGGAAAAAATTTAATATATCAGATAACTTTATTATTGGTTTTGTTTTTAGGAACCAATTAAGGAAAAGTGTCCCTAACTTATTGGAAGGATTTAAACTTTTTAAAAGCAAAAACCAAAACTCAAAAGCAAAATTGTTTTTGCATACTCATTGGACAGAGGGATGGGATATCCCTAGACTTATTAAAGAAAAAGGTATTAAAAATGAAGATGTTTTAACGACTTATTATTGTAAGGTTTGTAAACAATATGTGGTTTCATCTTTTTCTGGTCAGCAGCGTCCGTGCCCATATTGCTCTTCTAAAGATTCCCTTGAAACTACTAATATTGCTAATGGCGTAAACGAGGTTCAGTTGAATGAGATTTATAATTTAATGGATGTTTATTGTCACCCTTTTACCTCAGGAGGCCAAGAAATCCCTATCCAAGAAGCAAAATTAACAGAGCTCATTACTTTAGTGACTAATTATAGTTGCGGTGAAGATTTATGCACTGCCGAAAGCGGAGGTCTGGCTTTAGATTGGGCAGAGTATAGAGAACCGGGCACTCAGTTTATAAAAGCTTCTACAAATTCCAACTCAATATGCAAACAACTCACTAAGGTTTTTAAAATGAAATCTAGTGTAAGAAAAAAAGCTGGCAAAGCTGCTCGTAAATTTGTTATTGATAATTTTTCTATTGAAGTCGTAGGTAAACAATTTGAAGGTATTTTTGACAGTTTTAATCTTGTTGACTGGGACAACATCTCTATTGGTGATTTTAAGTTAAGAAATGAGGAGTATATTCCTAACGATAACTTTCCTTTAAAAGATTGGTTGATTGACTTGTATAAAAATTGCTTAAGGATGGAAGTCGATGAACATGATAGTGGTTATAAATATTGGGTTTCAGAAATTTCAAAAGGTAAAAGTAAAAGCCAAGTATTAGATTATTTTCATGAAACCGCTAAAAAAGAAAATATTGAGGGTGAAATTAAATCGCTAGATGATATTGTAGATAAAGGCAGGGACAACAAGAGGATAGCTTATGTAATGCCAGAGCATGGTGAGGATATTTTAGCATCGACAAGTGTAGTAAAATCTTTAAAGAGCAACTACCCTGATCATGATATTTACTTTTTTACCAAAAAAATGTATTATGATTTAATTGATCACTGTGATAGCATATATAAAATGTGCGAATATAAAGATGAAATGGATTTAGATTGTTTTTATTTCATAGGTAGAGCGAACAAAAAAGGCTTGTTTGATTTAGCCTTTTTCCCTTACAAAGAAACTAAAAAATCTATAGATTACGCTAACCATGGAAGAACAAAAGTAGAATACGAATTAAGATGAATGTTTTAGAGAAATACGCTTCGAGCTGCGGTGTTAAAATTTCTGACCCAGATGTCGGTATCTCATATTTTCCGTTACCATATGAAAAATATATCGTTATAGATAATAGGAACAGGAATGGTATGAACGTATACGATATTTATTCTGACGTTATAGCTTATATTAAACCAGTATTACAAAAGCAAGGGATTGAAATAGTTTCTTTTTGTAAAGATTCAAAAAGCATCCCAGAAAGAACTAAACCTTATATTAATTTAAACAAAAAACAAGAAGCATATATTCTAGAAAACAGTTTGTTAAGCATTTGTTCTGATAATTTGTCTTCGTACATATCTAACGCTTTAGATGTACCGTGTATTAGTTTATATTCAATTTACCCTTCAGGGATAAACAAGCCTATTTGGAATATAAATCATCTCCCAATTGACAGCAAGCGAACAGGTAACCTTCCATCATACGGCGTAAAAGAAGAACCTAAATCTATTAATTTTATTGAGCCAGAAAGTATAGCTCAAGCTATATTCGATAAACTTAAATTAGACATAAAAATACAATACGAAACTATTTTTACAGGAGACCTTTATCCTGTTAAAATCGTAGAAATAATTCCAGATTTTGTCGCCCACCCTTCGTTCATGAAGAATAGAGCACTTAATGTTAGAATGGATTATCATTTTGATGAGCAAATCTTAACTCATTGGTTAAAAGATAGATTTTTAAATATCGTTACAGAGAAACCTATAAGGATTGACTTGTTAAAATACTTCAAAAAAAATGTAGCTCAATTCACAGTTAACATTAATGATGATTTTACAGAAGATTATTTGAAACAAGTTCAAGAGATAGGTATAAAAACAGAAATTTACTGTGAAGATGAGTCTCAAATAAATAAATATAGATTTAAGTTTTTTGATTTTGATATTCAAACTGCAGATTGGAAAACAAAAGAGGATGGAGAAGAAAAGGTTTCTAGCGCTACTAAGTTTATTAGCAGTAAGATCTTATTGAGTGAGGGGAAGAAATATTCTTGTCACGAATCAAAGATACAAAAAAAAGAGTTGACAGGTGACCCTGAGTTGGTTTATAGTTCCAATGAATTTTGGAAAGAACTGGACCACTATAGGTTAATCAATGAAATATAAAAGAAATGAATTCGGGCTCGTTGAAGGCGTAGAATATAAATACAACGAAGATGGCTCAATTAACTGGAGAGCCATGATTCCTGCAGAACACCTTTACCCTAATAAAGGCTGGTTTGAGGCAAGAAATCAACCTATGCCAAACTCAACAGAAGGTTTAGAAGATTATCAGCTTTTAATCAAATTATCTGGCATCAAAGAATTAGCAAAACTACGAGGGTTTTCAAATGTAAATTATGATGTCGTAAAATGTGAAATGGATCATGTAGCGATCAAATGCTCCATTGGTTGGCTTGGCAATTTTGAATCAGAAAATCAACCTATTGCATTTCAAGATATCGCTAACGCAACAGCTTACAACACTAGTAATTTTGCTCAAAAGTTTCTAGAAACCATCGCTACCAATAGGGCTTTTGTTAGATGTGTTCGTAATTTTCTAAATATCCACATCGTTGGTGCTGATGAAATTGATACATCGAACAATAAGAGTGCCCCCATGCAGCAAGAAAGCGTTGCTTATGGGCCTTTAAATGTTTTAATGTCTCAGGTTAAATTGAGCGGTTCAGATCAAGATTTTGAAATTTTTAAAGAAATTCTTAGGGGTCTATACAAAAATAACGCTTACAAAAATAAAGATGTTAAAAACTGGAAAACTTGGGGGAACATACCAAAAACAGAAATAACAAAATTAATAAAAGTCCTCAAGTCTAATTGATGTTAAAAAATATTTGGTTGATTTGGTGCAGGACTGTCGATCATCGTATTGGTAAAACTGATGATGATGAGCCTAATATCCCTATTTTGACAATAAAACAGGCTCAATTAAGCTTACTAATACGTAGTTTTATTCTTATTGTAAATTTAATTACTTGTTTTTTTATTTGTGCCAATATAATACATAAGTGGTAAATATGGCTAATCAAAATAAATTAGATCAAAGATACATGGCTATGGCTACAGAATGGTCATGCATGTCAAACGCACAAAGGAAAAAAGTTGGTTGCCTAATAGTAAAAGACGGACGAATTATTTCTGATGGTTTTAATGGTACTCCCTCGGGTTTTGATAACGACTGTGAAGAAGTTTTTTATACTTGCGATGAACGTGATTTTTACAGGGATCAGGGTTGGCAGTTAGACAAAGGTAAGGATAAGTTTTTTAAGCTTAAAACTAAACCTGAAGTATTACATGCTGAAAGCAATGCTCTCATGAAGTTAGCTTGCTCCACAAATAGCAGCGAAGGAGCTACAGTTTATTGTACATGCTCTCCTTGTTTTGATTGTGCCAAATTAATTATTCAAGCTGGAATTAAGAGGGTTGTTTATGATGAGGTTTACCGCTGCGAACAAGGTTTAGATTTATTAAAAAAAGCGAACATAGAAATATGTAAGATAAGCGATATATGAAAAATAAAATATTATTAGCATTAAAAGCTCACTACGAAGCGTTAGTAGCAAAGAATGAGGCTCTTTTAGAAAACTACCTACAACATTCTGCTGGCATTGGGGAGCACCCAGACATTATAGAGGAATGTGTTAAAATTGTTGATAATTTAGTTGGCGCGAAAGACTCATTAAACGAAGTGTTAAAGCAAATTGATAAAGGATGAATTCACAAAAGATATTAAAAATATTAAACGATCTTCACCTTAAGGACCCCACTTCAATTATGGCGCTGGTATCTTTAACTGTACCAACTTGCAAAGAAGTCTTACAGGATTATGATGTTAAAATTCACAAAGGTTATGTTGAAATAGGTTTATTGAGCATCCTTAATAAAATTATTGAAGATGAAGGTAAAAAAATAGCACTTTCTTATTCTATAGATTCGAATGCAGTGATGCAACCTGAAAAATTCTTACTTAGAGATAAATAAAAATGTTTAAAAAAATAGATTACTTCTTTTTGGTGGCAGCTTATTTAAGTTTTGTGATAAGTGTTGCTCTTTGGTTTTTGAAAGATCAAGATGCAGGAATGTATGTTGGCTTATGGGTGCCGAGTATACTAACATTATGGGTTGGGTTGAAACAAATAATTTATAGTAGGAAAAAATAATTATGTATTTATTTCCAATATTTTGTTTTGGAGTGGTAATCGTAGGAATTGTTTTTCTTGGAGTGATTGAAGCGACTAAAGAAGATTAATATGAAGATAGGGACACCTCACACAAGAACATCAACCAAAGTAATGTTACTTGGTAGCGGAGAGCTAGGAAAAGAAGTAGCAATTGAGCTAATTCGACTAGGCGTTGAAGTTCATGCATGTGATAGTTATCCTCATGCGCCAGCTATGCAAGTGGCACAAAACTCCCATGTGTTCGATATGCTTGATGAACGGTGGCTGAATGAATATATTAACTTAGTTAAACCAGATTA
>Ga0115546_1000380_pt1 | contig 31110 bp, 31 predicted proteins | sample COGITO_mtgs_1004_FD_87186 | JGI IMG/M metagenome (GOLD analysis project Ga0115546, IMG submission 87186) | Pelagic marine microbial communities from North Sea - COGITO_mtgs_100413 | ecosystem: Environmental > Aquatic > Marine > Epipelagic | place: Germany:Helgoland, sampling site Kabeltonne...
AGACCGCCATCTGAAAGTCTATTTCAGCCCAGCGGTGCTGCCGCACTTAGCCCCTCAAACAGAAATTCCGCCCGAAGAGCTAGCTCAGCAGCAGCGCCTGAGCGAACTGAGAAATTTTGATATCAACCGAGTCGAAAGACTTAGAGGCAACGTTGGCTACCTAGAGCTATTTAGCTTCGAACCACCCGAGTTTGCGGGCGATACGCTAGCCGCTGCCATGCGTTTCTTAGCAAACACCAGCGCCCTAGTTATCGACCTGCGTTACAATCGCGGCGGTTCGGCCAGCATGGTTGCTCTGCTCACCAGCTATTTGCTCCCAGCTTATCCAGCCGTGCATCTCACCGATCTCTACTGGCATACAGAAGATCGCCGCCAGCAGTCTTGGACAGTGCCCCATCTACCTGCACCTAGGTATCTCGACAAACCTGTCTACGTCATTACTAGCCTCGAAACTTTCTCCGCCGCCGAAGAATTTGCCTACAATCTACAGCAGCTAAAGCGAGTGGTCGTAGTAGGAGAAACCACGGCGGGCGGAGCAAATCCAGGTTCGGGCTTTCGACTACACGATCACTTCTGGATGTTTATTCCAACCGGGCAGGCTATCAGCCTAGCGACAGGCGAAAACTGGGAAGGCACAGGCGTCACCCCAGACTTTAAGGTGCCAGCAGAACTTTCACTCAAGACCGCTCAGCTACTGGCCTTTAGAAAGCTAATGCGCGACGCCGATGAAGGGAAAACAGAGCTAGATCCAAGCCTAAGACGCGAACTCGATGAGTCGCTGACGCGAGTAGAAGCCGATTTGGACAGGATGCAGCAGGATTTGGTCAGCAATATGAGCAAAGTTCGCTAGGAATAGGGTTTAGAGTAAGAGCTTCTTTTCTCGGTGATAGGGTTTACTGATAAAACCTGATGAATTTGATAGCTGATCTGTGAATATTTATACGGCACGAGCCTGATTGTACTGACGAGCACAATCGCTGGTGCTTAGTATTTATATCTGCGCTTTTGTAATCTCTGTTTGCAATTAGCGCATTAGCATTTCGATTTGAGGCAAATTTTCCATGAGTAAGCTATCGACATCCCCATTTTCTATCAGTCGGCGTTCTAGTCGATTGGCTGGAATTCGCATAGCCAAAACTTGTGGGGTATTAAGTGCGATCGCGCTGGGCTGGGGTGGTATAGAAGCAGCCCTGGCACAAACAGAAGCCGCACAGCCGATGACTGAAGCAGCCACCGAAGAGGCCGCCACCGAACAAACCGAGCCTGTAGCAGTAAGTGCGATCGCGCCGCCCGCAAATCCTGCACCCGCACCCACGCCCTTTACCCCCGTACGCGCTGGCATTTTAGATATCTCCAAAGACATGAGCGCCGTTGAAAGCGTTGGTCATCTTCGACCGAGTGGGATTGAAGAATCTGCTGACGGCGGCTTAGCCTGGATAGAATCTGTTAACTTGCCGCTATACGTTACGCCTGGCGGCGAGCACTGGGGCTGGATCTATAAGGGATGGCTCATTCCCAAAGGTAAAACCTACTTGGCTATTGGCCGCGATGCCAGCTTTGCGATGGTGCGCTCTTACCAAGACCTGTACACCTTTCCAGTGATAGAAACCCGCGCCGATGGCTGGTTTCGAGTACAGTACACGCCTGGCGGCAGCGCTTGGGCGCATACTTCGCAGCTAGCATTAGGCGATGTGCCGCTGACGGTAGAAATCTGGGAAAGTCGGTTGCAAGCGCAAAAGGCCGTTTACTTTTTAGATAATCGGAAGGCTCAGGCGTTGCGATCGCAGCCTCAGCAGTCTACGAATATGATCAGCCTAGTAGCTGCCGACAGCTTAATTGAGCCATTGGAATTTCAAGGAGACTGGATGCGCGTACGAGCCACCAGACCTATCGCCAACTGCGAGCCGCTTAATGGCGCAACCGTGAGCGAAGGTTGGATGCGCTGGCGTGGCGAGCGGAAAGAATCGCTGGTATGGTATCGACCCAGCGGCGGATGTGCCCAGTAGCACTGAAGCAGCCCTCCGAAGACTTGCAGGCAAGCGATTATAGTGCGTCTAACTCTATTTAGACAGAAACTTGCAGATCGTTTTAAGGATCCCCTCAGCGTCGAGTAGGCTTTTGCCGTACAATCACTTAAGCGCAGGGCGCTGATCAGCGGGTAGATAAAAGACACCTACAGCCATTGGAACCCTGCGCATAGCGTTTTGTTGTAGGTAGGCGTCTCTCATGTCGATCGGTTATGTTGCACTCGTTCTTCACGCTCATCTACCCTTTGTCCGACATCCCGAGAGCGACTTCGTACTAGAAGAAGAATGGCTGTTTGAAGGCATTATCGAAACCTACGTGCCGCTCTTGACCATGTTCAAGGGGCTAAAGCGCGATGGCATCGACTTTAAGCTAACCATGAGCATGACGCCGCCGCTGGTATCTATGCTACGCGATCCACTGCTGCAGGAGCGATTCGACGCGCACCTCACGCAGATGGAAAAGCTGCTAGAGATGGAAGTAGAGCGCAATGCTCAAAATGATCACATCCGGTATCTAGCCGAGTATTATGCCAAAGAGTGCAAGCACGTTCGTCAGGTTTGGGAGCACTTTGGTGGCGACCTTACCCGAGGGTTTAAGCAGTATTTAGACAGTGGCAACTTAGACATCATCACCTGCGGAGCCACGCATGGCTATCTGCCGCTGATGAAGATGTACCCAGAAGCCGTGTGGTCGCAGATAGAAGTAGCCTGCCAGAGTCACGAAGACAACTTTGGTCGTCGCCCATCTGGCATTTGGCTACCCGAATGCGCCTACTACGAAGGGCTAGAGCGAATGCTGGCCGATGCTGGTTTGCGCTACTTCTTAACCGATGGCCACGGCATCTTGTACGCGCGTCCGCGTCCACGCTACGGAGCATATGCGCCTATCTATACAGAGTCTGGCGTTGCTGCTTTTGGTCGCGACCAGGAATCTTCTCAGCAGGTATGGTCTTCTGAGGTCGGCTATCCGGGTGCGTCTGAGTACCGAGAGTTCTACAGAGATTTGGGTTGGGACGCCGACTACGAGTACATCAAGCCCTACGTTATGCCAAACGGGCAGCGCAAGAACGTTGGCATTAAGTATCACAAAATTACGGGTAAGGGTTTGGGCCTTTCTGAAAAGTCTTGGTACGACCCGTACTGGGCGAAAGAAAAAGCCGCAGAACATGCCGAAAACTTTATGCAGAACCGCATTCAGCAGACTGAGCGACTGCATGGCATGATGCAGCGTGAGCCAATTGTCGTTTCGCCTTACGACGCGGAGCTGTATGGCCACTGGTGGTATGAAGGCCCCTGGTTCTTAGATTATTTTTTCCGTAAGAGCTGGCACGACCAGAACACTTACAAAATGACTCACTTGGCCGACTATCTGCGCGACAACCCAACGCAGCAAGTTGCTAGACCCTCACAGTCGAGCTGGGGCTACAAGGGATTTCACGAGTATTGGCTCAACGAAACGAACACCTGGATCTATCCGCATCTACACAAAGCGGCTGAACGGATGATCGAGCTGGCTCGCCGAGAACCTGCGGATGAATTGCAGTGGCGAGCGCTCAATCAGGCGGCAAGAGAGCTGCTGCTGGCACAGTCTTCAGACTGGGCATTTATTATGAGAACTGGGACGATGGTGCCCTATGCAGTACGTCGAACTCGCGGGCATTTAATGCGCTTTAACAAGCTGTGGGAAGAGATTCGCGATGAGAAGATAGACGCTGGCTGGCTGGAAAAGGTAGAAGAGATTGACAATATCTTTCCAAATATCAACTATCGAACTTACCGCTCGCTGTAAAGCGTTCTGGACTATTCAAGGGGTCGAATTACCATTCTTTGAGCAGTTTGTCAGGTTTACCTGGATAAAACTGCTCGCTGGTCGCTTCTTGCCAAGAATAAGGAGAGCGCTCTGGGAAGGTGGCTGAGGGCAGTTTCGCCAGTGGCAATATCTTTTGCATTGACGTACGCATCTGCGATCGCCTCATCTGAATAAGACTTAAAGCGAGGACTATCCTTCAGTAGTCTGCTCGATATGGCCAGAGAAATTGCATACCTTGACCGTAGCGGTCGGCAGCTTCAAGCGGCGAATGAGTTCGGCTACCCATCATCAATATCAAGGCTCGCTGCTTTCTAGACTTAAGCTTTGGATCGATCAGCTTGAAATAACTGTGGCCGCCATTCGATTGCTGCTTTAAAGGCAACTGCTGTTTCTTAAAGACAAAAGGGGCAAATGCTTTTTCAGCACTTGCCCCCTTAATTTATTATTCAATTCGACCTTAGCTTTGCCACTAAATCATTAGAAGCTCATCTCAGCCGCTTGAACTCGCTCAACCTGCTTCTTCTTAAGAACCAGCAAGATCTGAGAAAGGCTAATCGCAGCCAAGAAAGCCATCAAGCCTTTAATGCGAGTAGGACTTTGAAGCACTAGCTCCTTCTCCGTCTGACCGAAGCCGCCTACGTTGGGGTTAGCCGTCAAAGGCTTGCCCGCTTCAACTGCATCGCCCGCATTCACCAGCAGCTCTGGGCCAACTGGAATCTCATCGGTAACGGTTGAGCCATCTTCTTTGTTGATAGTTACGGTGTAGCCGCCTGCATCGTTTTTATCAATAGCTGCAACCGTGCCTGTTGCCGTTGCATTATAAACGGCGTTGTTCGAAGCGTTGCCCGCTGGATAGACCTGACCGCGACCCCGATTACCACCTACAAAAACTAGGTTTTTGCCGAAGTGAACGTTCTTATTGGTCTTAGGGTCGGGAGAAAGCACAGGAACGACAATTTCCTGATACTGCTCACCAGGGAGCGGACCTACGATTGCCCAGTTAGGGTGCTCTTCGCTGTACTCCTGAAAATAAGTACCGCCGACTTCTTCTGCCATATCTTCAGGGATGCGATCCGCAGGGGCGATCGTGAAGCCATCGGGCAGCATGATGACTGCACCAACGTTGAGACCACCTTTACTACCGTCGCCTAGCACTTGCTGAGAATCCAGGTCGTATGGAATTTCTACAACGGCTTTGAAGACAGTATCTGGCAAAACAGACTGAGGCACTTCGAGAATAGTTTTCTTTTCGCCCAGGTGGCAGTTGGCACAAACGATTTTGCCCGTAGCTTCACGAGGCGTCTCGTAGTTCTCTTGCGCCCAGAAAGGATAGGCCGCAGCAGACTGAGGCATTGCCCAACTGCTAGAAAGAAGAAGTAAAAAAGCAGCTAGGACAACGCCCGCGCTTTTGATCCAGCCTTGAAGCTTAGATTTAATAGGTTTTAGAGTTTTCATGCGCGCTAGCAAGTTAACAGTTCAGTTGACACAAATTGATTTAAAAGAAGGAGTCACAACCTAAAGTTGACTCCCAGAAAACTACCACCAAGGCTTGTCGCCCGTGCGGAAGTCTGTTTCTGTCCAGTTGGTGAGCACTACATTGTCATCTTCGGTGACATCGGCATGTGCTAGGGCCAAAGACAAAGGAGCCGGTCCGCGAACCACTTTACCCGTAGCATCGTACTGAGAGCCATGACAAGGACACATGAACTTGCCCGCATTGACGTTCCAAGGAACCACACAGCCTAAGTGCGTACAGATAGAGCTGATGCCATAGCTTTCTAGACCGCCTTCTTCCTTAACAACCAGGTAAGTAGGATCGCCCTTTAGGCCCTGAACCAGCTCACGGTCGCCCGGCTGATGCTCAGCTAAAAATGCAGTCGCCACAACGTTATCGCCTAACGCATCTTTTGCGGTAACGCCGCCGCCGCCGCCGCCGCTACTCGGTGGAATAAAGTACTTAATAATCGGGTATGAAGCGCCTAAGACAGTCCCAGTGATGGTGCCAAAGGTTAGCAGGTTCATAAATTGGCGACGGCCTAAATCGGGGACATCGGGGTTTCCAGAAGCTTGGGTCATAGGTCAGCTGTCTAAACGCTACTATTGATATCTATTATTTAAAACTTCAAGACATTTCTGCTACTCAAAGCGCCACACCTATGCATGAATCTTTTCGTCACAGAAGTTCGTAGTTTCTTAGAATATTATTACATCGTTCAGAACCACCGCCGCCTTTTGCAACGCTTTTAGTTACTGTGTGTTTGATATTTCTAGAAGCTGAGCCCTAAATAAGGATAGTGCGATCGCCCATTAGCCAGCTCAAGGAAAATGTCTCTCGGCTAAGCCTGTAGAGGTTTTCAGGAGCCGCGTGCAAGATCGTAGGAATATTGCGATCGCGCCAAACTCATCAGCCGAGCCCCACTAAAAGAGTTTCGAATTAGCCATTCGCTAATGTAAACATATGTAAATGCACTCATATAATAGGGCAAATTAAACAAGACTTATGACTGGACAAGATCTGCACGGGCTAATCGTTGAGAAATGGGGATATTCCTACGATATTCAACTGAGAAAGCTGCCCCGAAAAATTTTCTTTCAGGTGATGTGGCGATATCTAGAGCAAGCGTCTTTTCCCATGAGCGAGACCGAATATATGGCCCACTTAGAGGAAGTTGCAGCTCACCTGAATGCATGGGGTGCTGTTGAGCAGGTTCAATCTTTTATGGCCCAAACCAACGAACGTCCGCGCCTAGGAAAAGCCGTGAGCATGCCGCTCAATTTAGGTTCAAGAGCATCTGAATGGCTAATAGACGACAAATAGTGCAGATGCAGATACTCATGTAGAGGCAAATCTTACAACCGCGCTAGCGCATCCGACTTTAAGAGTTTCTTCTAACGCCGGCCATCGACATTAAGCTGACTATTGCTAAAATTTAAGGCGATATTTTTTTTGGCCGAAGAGAAAAGCAAAAAATGAATCTAGTAGCAACGGCTACTGAACTGCTGACCTTTGCGCTTTGAGAGTATTTTTGTAAAATACTAATCACATTAGTAGATATAAAAAGATGACTCAGTAATCTTAGATACCGTCAGCTTAAGATCGGATTAAGCCGGTAAAGTTTGCGAATATGCCGTTTTTACAAGGTGACAACTCCGTTCAAAATTATCCGCTCGAAGCTTCTACCTCCACGTCCGCCTGCGTTTTCATCACACTTCTCGATCATAAAAGCTCGATCATAAAAACCTCTATTACAAATTCTCTATTTCGCACAGCAACTAGATAGAGATTACTGATAGCCTCTGTTCATTTGCGCTGTACCTTAACCCGGTTGCCCACCGTCTTAGCTCACTCTAGATCAGGTTCTGCCACCTAGCTCAACGGTTTACTCCACGGTAGCTGCAGCTTAAAACTTGCTTCTTCGAAGCCTTTTTAACTAACCAGTTGCTCAAAACTGAGAAGCTCGATTGAGAACTTTCATCGGGGATCGTACCCACGTTTGATCCCCGATGAAGAAAGACGTTAACAAGTGTTAAGGTTCTGTTGACCCACCCCACCCTAAGTTTTGAGGGACCACTGTGATCCGCTCTGCAACGCTGCCGCTGAAAACGGCGCTCTCACGCATCGAAACGAATAACCGACTCAAGGTTTTTTCGGGTTCATCTAATCGAGCCTTGTCCCGAGAAGTCGCTCGCTACTTAGGCACAGATTTGGGACCCATGGTGCGAAAGCACTTTGCCGATGGCGAACTTTACGTTCAAATTCAAGAGTCTATTCGCGGCTGCGATGTTTACCTTGTTCAGCCAACCTGCCATCCGGTAAACGATAACCTGATGGAACTGCTGATTATGATCGATGCTTGCCATCGGGCATCAGCTAGGCAAATTACGGCAGTAATGCCTTACTACGGCTACGCGAGAGCCGACCGAAAAACAGCCGGACGAGAATCAATTACGGCTAAGCTAGTTGCTAACTTAATTACTCAAGCGGGAGCCGACCGTGTACTAGCCCTAGACCTGCACTCAGCGCAGATCCAGGGCTATTTTGATATTCCCTGCGATCATGCGTACGGATCGCCTGTACTAGTAGAGTATCTAGCCAACAAAAACATTGAAGACCTAGTAGTCGTTTCGCCTGACGTGGGCGGTGTAGCTCGCGCTCGGGCTTTTGCTAAAATGCTGAACGACGCGCCGCTTGCCATTATCGACAAGCGACGGCAGGCTCACAACGTCGCAGAGGTCATGAACCTGATTGGAGACGTAGAAGGGATGACCGCTGTGCTAGTCGATGACATGATCGACACAGCCGGAACGATCTGCGAAGGCGCTAGAGTCCTCAGAGAAAATGGAGCACGCCACGTCTATGCTTGTGCGACTCATGCGGTATTCTCACCGCCTGCGGTAGAGCGACTTTCTAGCGGGCTATTTGAAGAAGTGATTGTGACCAATTCAATTCCAATTGCACCTGATAGGCAATTTGATCAGCTGACGATGCTGTCTGTAGCCAATATGCTAGGAGAGACCATCTGGCGGATCCATGAAGAGAGTTCGGTCAGCAGCATGTTCAGAGGGTAGGGGTTAAAAAGAAAGGGGACTGTGATCGTGCGATCACAGTCCCCTTTCTTTTGTATTATCTGTGAGTTTTAGCTATCGCTAGGTCAATGACGCCCAGAGGCATCGCTAACGTCTAAGCTAGAACAGTCAGACTTATCTATCGTCTAGAGCGGCGCTTGCGCTGGCGCTGTCTGGCGAGTGCTTTACGCTTGTGCTTCTCAGGAGGCGTCTCAAAGTAGCGGTTTTTCTTAATGTCTTGAAAAATGCCTGCTCGCACAACTTTACGCTTAAAACGTCTGAGGGCGGCTTCGAGATTTTCGTCTTGTCCGAGGACAACTTGAGCCATGTATGTTTCACCTCCTTAAAATATCTAGATTTAGCTCGAAGACCTAGCTTACCTTAAGGCTTGCATAGGTGGCAATGAGGAAGTTAGCTCCAGCCACCGTTAGCCGGTTTGCTGCGCTGCTCGCGGGGCTTAGCTTTGTTTACTCGCAGTTCGCGACCCATCCACTCAGCGCCGTCCAAAGCTTCAATTGCACCGTCTTCTTTAGACTCTTCTTCCATTTCTACGAACGCGAAGCCGCGAGGGCGTCCGGTTTCGCGATCGGTCGGTAGGGTAATGCGCTTGACCTTACCGTATTCGGAAAAAACCTGTTCGAGATCTTCTTCCTTAGCGCTGTAAGACAAGTTGCCTACGTAAATTGACATAGCCCGCTGGCTCTCCAAAAAATGCGATTTGATTAGAGCGTCGCTCTAAAAAGCTGTTTACTACAGATTCTATAGGCGACTGTCACTTGCCACTATCGACGAGCATCAGGGAGCTTAGAAGCGTAACTGGGCGTTCCTAGAACAACACTCATGTTGTTATCGCTTAAACAATATCACAATAGTTTGAACAGTTGAGTTAGGCACAAACGGTCAACAGTTTACAGATAAACGCATATTAGCCAACAGCTGAGTGTGCCAGTCTAGAGCATGTTTTGTTTGGGAAAAAGCTACCTAAAAGTTTCGTAAGTCAATAAACACAAGTAATACAGGGATCGGCACGGTATTAAAACTATGCAAAGATCCCCGATATAATACGAGGCACGGCTAAGTCATTCTCAAACCGTTACGGCTCCTTAGGAGAAAGAAACGCGGGCTGAGGTTTTACCTTTCGCAAACAATATTTACCCGAAAGAAGGGGTAACCAAAGCAAAACCGACCATGAATATCAGGTTCATCGTCGGTTTTTGGCAGCTTTTGACAGCTTTTGTTTATACAGAGAGCCTAGCGATTTTTTTGAGACCAAACGCGCGTTGGCAGTCCCCAAACGTAGATAAACCCTTCGGCGGCCTTGTGGTCGAACTTGTCGTCGCTACCGTAGGTAGAGAGTTCGTCTGTATAGAGAGCATTGACAGATTTACGTCCGGCAATAATGGCATTGCCCTTAAACAGCTTGACTCTGACCGTGCCAGAAACCCGTTCCTGAGTTTGGGAAATAAAGGCATCTAGCGCCGACTTTAGCGGGCTATACCAGAGGCCGTTGTAAATCATCTGGCCGTAGGACTGCTCGATATTACGCTTGTACTGAGTGACATCGCCCGTCAGCGTCAGGCTTTCCAAGTCTCGGTGAGCGTGAATTAGAACCAGTAGGGCCGGAGCTTCATAAATTTCGCGAGATTTGATGCCCACCAGCCGGTTTTCGATCATGTCAATTCGGCCAATGCCATGACTGCCAACCTTTTCGTTAAGCTGCGTAATGAGTTCAACGGGCGCAAGATTGTTGCCATTCAGGCTAGTTGGAATGCCTTTTTCGAATCCAATCTCGACATACTCAGGCTCGTCGGGCGTATCCGCGATCGCCTTTGTCATCACATAGATCTCTTCGGGCGGCTCTATCCATGGATCTTCAAGCGGGCCTGCCTCAATCGAGCGGCCCAGCAAATTACGGTCGATGCTAAAAGGCGAGGACTTTTTCACTGGAAAGGTGAGGCCAAACTTTTCACCATAAGACATCGCTTCTTCGCGGCTCATGCCCCATTCGCGAGCAGGCGCAAGCACTTTAAGGTCTGGGTTGAGAGCAGCGATCGCGACATCAAAGCGCACCTGGTCGTTACCTTTACCCGTACAGCCATGAGCGACAGCATCCGCCCCATACTTTTCAGCCGTATCCACTAGCAGCTTGGCAATGAGCGGACGCGCCAGCGCAGTAGACAAAGGATAGCGATTCTCGTAAAGCGCATTCGCTTGAATAGCCGGAAAGGCGTAGTCAACAACGAACGGCTCGGTAACGTCTGTGACAACAGACTCAGAAGCACCAGAATCTAACGCTTTTTGACGAATTGGATCGAGTTCATCGCCCTGGCCTAAATCGGCAGCTAGGGTAATGACTTCTTTAACACCGTACTCTTCTTTGAGATAGGGGATGCATACACTCGTATCCACGCCACCTGAGTATGCCAAAACAACTTTATCTGCACGGCCCATAGCTGTCTTTGTCCGAATATGAAGTGATCAGCTACATATTATTGCAGGCTATGTGAGCAGCAAGAAGTCCACAGATAGCTGAAAGAAATCTCGCGATATGGGCTGAGAATAGATAGCTCATTTTGCTGGCCTTCTGCGGGCTTGTTACAATAGTCTCTTTCCATACGGGCTGCTATGTTTTTCAGCGTTGTCATTCCGACCTATAATCGCCAGCCAATTTTAGAGAAATGTCTGCGGGCAATGGAAAGCCAGGTGCTGCGAGCAGATAGCGGAGTAGCGGGCTACGAGATTGTGCTGGTAGACGATGGGTCTACCGATGGCACGGTGGAATGGCTACAGGCGAATGCCGACGAGTTTTCGCATGTGAAGCTATATGAGCAAAATCATGAAGGAGCCGCGATCGCTCGTAACTTGGGCGTGCAAAAGGCCGAAGGCGACACCGTTATCTTTATCGACAGCGATCTGGTCGTGCTAGACGGCTTCTTGCAATACCACGCCGATGCCCTTAACAAAGCCTACAGGCAGGGCAACGAGCGTGTTTTCACCTATGGCCGAGTGGTTAACACCTGTAACTTTGACAAGCCCACATCCGAACCGTTTAAGGTAACTGACTATTCGCGGGCGTTTTTTGCGACGGGAAATGTGGCAATCGCCAAAAAATGGCTGCTAGAAGCGGGCCTGTTCGACGCTCAGTTTACGCAGTATGGCTGGGAAGATCTAGAGCTGGGCGTTCGGCTAAAGAACAACGGTCTCTCGCTGATCAAATGCCCGGAGGCCGTTGGCTATCACTGGCATCCTGCTTTTTCGGTTGAGGAGCTGCCAGAGCTGATTGACAAAGAGATTCAGCGAGCGCGAATGGGCGTCGTATTTTATCAAAAGCATCCTACGCTAGATGTACGGCTGATGATTCAGATGACCTGGCTGCACAGAGTACTGTGGGGAGGGTTATCTTTGGGCGGACTGCTCAATGAGAAGACCCTAGGCCCAGCGCTAAAGTGGCTAATCGACAAAGGTTATCCGCAAATTTCGCAGGAGCTGAGCCGCGTATTTTTAAATTGGTATAACGTTAACGCCGTTTACGCAGCCCACCAGGAAACTAAACAGCTAGAGGCCAAATAGAAGACCGGTCAGTAGGCTAAAACGCAGAACCAGATTAGAAAGCCAGATTAGAAAGCCAGGTTAGAAAGCCAATGTAGCGGGTAGAAAAGGGGCGATCGCATGACCGATAATCGCAGACTAGGAGAAGGGGACTTCGACCCGGAAGAGAGCGACAACAGTGGCATTGAACTCTTCAGAATGCTGGTGAAAGCAGGTGCGAAACCAGGCGATGATTTTTCGTATGATATGCAAACGGGAGCCGCTCAAATTAGCGATCGCGCCTTCGAAAAGCTTAGGGCCGCTTACCCCGAAGTAGACTGGGCCGCCATCAGCGAGCGAGTAGAAGTCGCCCCAGAGCTAGCGGCTAAGCATATCAACAATTATCTGGGTGTAGACTTTGTTACTCGCATTTTAGACCGCATCACTCGGCGCTTAGATGAGCTGCCCGCAGAGCAGACCACCTGGTATCTACAGCAAATTTTAGAAGGCGTAGAGCAGCGCACCTATGTACCGATATACGTACTGTTGCAAAGGCAACTACCGCTATCCAAGCAAATCCGACTTGAAACGCTATTAAGAGGACGAGCGGCGCCTTGTCACCTGTGGATGCAAGACCTCATCGAAGCAGCAGGCGGCGAAATTGATGACGTTAGCTTTGTAGGTGAAGATGCCGAGCTAACACAAACTGGACTTGCCTTACTAACTGCCGTTTGGGCGGGTGAGTACGAGGTTATAGAAGACGAAGACGGCGAGGAAGACGAAAGCGAAGAGGACAAAAGCGAAGAAAACTAGCGGCTTTCCGAAACTACTAGCATAGAGCCTTGAATCGTCGAACTGCGCGAAGCCAGATACAGCACAGCCGTAGCCGCATCCGCAAAATCAGATGAGATCACGGGTAGCGCTGGACTCGTTGCCTCAGTGCTCACGGCGGCTGGGCGAATAGGTTCGGGCACGTGGGCTACTTTTCCAGCAAGCGGCTCGACGTTGAACTTCGGGGAATTAAACGGCTTGACCCAAATCATGTTGGCGGTGACTGACTGAACCGTATACTGCTGCGCGATCGCACTGGTCATAGCAGCTACGCCCCCCTGGCAAATCGTAGTAACAGCGCTAAAGCGTAGCGCCGAAGACTGCCTCACCACGTTGATAATAGTGCCACTCGACTGTTGTAAAAAAGGCAGTGCATACTGGCAGCAAAAAAACGTTCCCTTAAGCGCCGACTCTACAATGCGCTCCCACGTTGATTCGGAAACATCTGCTAGCTCACTATCTTGAGCATAGTCACCGCTAATATGATTCAGTAAGATATCCAAACGACCATAGGTTGCAATCGTTTCATCGATCGCCGCTTGAACATCAACCAAAACACCGACATCAGCTAGGACAAAGCTGGCCCGTCCGCCACACCGCTGAATCTGTCGCACCGTCTCGCGCCCTTGAGGCGCACTGCGTCCGCAGATCATGACTTTGGCCCCAGCCGCTGCTAGCCGCTGCGCTATCTCAACGCAAAGACTAGACCGGCAACTGGTCACCAGTGCAACCTTATTTTCTAAACGCATACGCTAAAGAAAGACAGTGACAACGGGCAGAACTGATAAGCGGCGATCGCGCCAGGAATCGCCGCTCAAAACCTACAGAAAAAGGAATACAGATAAATCAATAACTTTGCGAAGCTTTGATAACTGTCAATAAAAAAGACGTAAAAAGAAACGTAGCTAAACTAGCTTTTATAAAATTAAGAAGTAGAAAAATTGCCGTAGTAAAAACTTATACCCTGTTTAGCGGCGGGTCAATGACCCAAGCATTGACATAAATTGAGCGCGCCGCCAAGTCACCCATGAAATTACGCCCTACCCAACTTGCCGATCTGCCTTTTGTACTTGCCGCTGAAAGCCATGCGGACAATGCACCTTACGTTACGCAGTGCGATCGCTCTTGGCATGAGCAGGCGATCGCCTCAGCCGACTACGCCCACTTTGTAGTAAAGCTAGACCAACGCACAATTGGCTACACCATTCTTGCAGGCGTAACCAGTCCGCATCGCTCGCTAGAAATTCGTCGGATAGTCGTCGTAGAGAAAGGCCAGGGTTACGGGAGACAGGTTCTGCGCCAGATCAAAGCCTTCACCTTTGAGCAGCTAGGGCACCACCGTCTATGGCTAGATGTTCTAGAGCGCAACCACAGAGCAAAAGGACTATACGTAAGCGAAGGCTTCGTAGTAGAAGGCATTATCCGCGACGGATTTAGGACGCCTACAGGCTACGAGTCAATGATTCTAATGTCTATGCTAGAAGACGAATATTAAAGACCGACATCTGTTTTCTAGCAGACGAGATACCTCACCTCTAAGCCATCACGAGCGCAGGCATTTTAGTCAGCACCTCTACGCCTGATTTTGTGACTGCTAAAGTGTGTTCAAACTGAGCAGAAAGCTGTCCGTCTTGCGTGACCGCCGTCCACTGATCGTCTAGCAGCTTCACCTCATACGTCCCCTCATTCAACATAGGTTCGATAGTGAAAACCATCCCTGGGCGAATTTTTTTGCCTTTGCCTGAAACGCCATAGTGAGGGATTTGAGGCTCCGCATGGAACGTACGATGAACGCCATGGCCGACAAAATCTCGCACGACCGAAAAGCCCTCACCTTCAGCATATTCTTGAATAGCCGCGCCAATATCGCCTACGCGTCCGCCCACTTTAACCGCTTCAATTCCGACCCACAGCGCCCGTTCAGTCACCTCTACCAATCGCCGCGCTTCTGGTGCAACCTCACCCACTAAGAAGGTACGGGAGCTATCGCCGTGGTAGCCCTGATAAAACGGCGTAACGTCAATATTGATGATGTCGCCTTCTTGCAGTATTTCTTTTTTGCTCGGAATGCCGTGACACACCACATCATTCACGCTAGTGCAGATAGACTTCGGAAAGTCCATCGCGCCTTGCGCACCCGGATAGCCCAAAGGCGCACTAATCGCCCCATGCTGCTGAGTCCATTCTTCAGCCGCGTCGTTTAGCTCTAACGTACTGATTCCCGGCTTCACCATCGGCGCGAGGTAATCTAGTAGTTCGAAACTTAGACGACAGGCTGGTCGCATGGCCTCTATTTCGCGACTAGAAAGCAGTGTAAGACCTTTGAAATTGTCAGATTTAAACTTCACAGCGGCTGGGTTTGTGCAGGATAAGGTATCTTCTTACTTTAGCGCTCAGCTCGCCTTTTTTGGGGAATCCACTTGGGTTATTGCCGTATAGATAATCGGAATACTCACTTGCAAGGTGTTAAATTACCAGGACTCCGCTAGCATCTTTAGTCAGCAGTTTTGGGTAGGTGTTTTCGGGCGAACAGCTAAGGCAGGCAGCTTTTGACGATACGAGTTTGGCTAGTTGGATTTGGGCTGCTATTTGTAAGTGTAGAGCTGCTGGATTGGGCCTTACAAATAGGGAGTTCGCAGCCAGTTGGATATTGGACGGTACTCGGTGGACTTGGATTAGCAGCCGCGAGTAATGCTCGGCACTTACCGAAGCGACAAGAGGCTAAGAGCAATTTGGAAAATGCACCAGAAGAATCCGTAGATTCGTTAAATACATTGCAAACAAGAGCTAATCCGCCAAAAGCCGGACAGTCAGATGCTAAGAGCTTAGATAGAACCTTAGATAAGAGCTTAAACACTAGTTCAAAAGGAACGGACCGCTCGGACGACTCGATCTCTTTTCGGGTGCGGTTACCCTGGCGTTAAGTTCGTCTTTAATTTAATTTGTCTTTAGATTTAGTCAGACGACATAAACTGCTTGACGCCCTTACGAATGAGCGATCGCGGGGCAAGGCGAGTAGAAAAGGTCATCAGTTTATTGGCTAACCCATGTACAGCAACGACCTGTCCCGATTGAAGCGCGTCGTAGCCAAACTGAGCAACCTCAGCAGCGGTCGGCAGCTTGTCTTCTGTAGCTTTATTAGCAAACGCTGCCTGATTCATATTGGCGGTCTCAATAAAGTCCGACTGGGTAGGGCCAGGACAAAGCACCGTCACGTTGATACCTTGATCTTCGGTTTCGGCTGCGATCGCCTCACTAAACGAAAGCACATAAGCCTTAGTCGCAAAGTAAACCGCCATCATTGGTCCTGGTTGAAAAGCCGCCGTAGACGAGACGTTAAGAACTTTACCTGAGCCGCGCTGAACCATGCCAGGCAAAAACAGCTTAGTCAAGTGAGTAAGCGCCAGCACGTTTAATAGAATCATGCCTTCAAGCTTGTCCCAGTCGGCTTTAGCAAACTCACCATAGTCGCCATAGCCCGCGTTGTTCACCAGCACATCAACCGTTAGTCCACTCTGCTGCACCTGGTCGAACAAAGACTGGGGTGCAGATCGCTCAGTCAGATCATAGCTAAACACCGCAGCTTGAATGCCGTGCGCCTTCGATAACTCGTCGCTGAGCGCTTGCAGCTTATCCTCGCTACGCGCAACCAAAATAACGTCGTGGCCAGTTTTGGCAAATACTTTAGCCAGCTCTAAGCCAATACCGCTAGACGCCCCTGTAATTAACGCTGTTGCCATAGCTAGAAAAGATAAACAAAGATTGGCTTTATTATCGCGAGCTAAAAATGCTGTGCACTCCTTCTTTTGAGTGAGCCGTCCCCAAAAAGAGCAGCCATTTAAGTCGCATCGAAAGGTCGCGTTCAATCCTGTTCAAAATCGCTGTAAGGCCCTGAAAACCGAACCCTACCGAATATCGGCATCCTCTACCAGCGGGTGAGGTTTGCGCCACTGTCTACAACCTCTTCCAGTTGGCATGATAAGGACATCGTGATTCGGAGATACTCCATGATTGTTCGTCGTTATTGGCAACCTTTCCAAGAAATGAACACCGTTAAACAACAGCTCGATCAGCTCTTTGAAGAGTTTTCGGGTGTAGAAACCGCTAGCACTCCTTGGACACCAGCGGCCACGCTAATCGAAACCGAAGAAGCGCTAACGCTACAGGTACAGCTCCCTGGCGTGAACGCCGAAGAGATCGACATCCAGGCTAGCCGCGAAGTAGTGGCGATCGCTGGCAATCGCTTAGCGCCCACTTTGGCAGAAGGCGAAACCCTACGTCGCAATGAGTTCCGCTACGGTTCTTTCCGCCGCGTTGTCTCCTTACCCGTCGCTATCGACCCTAAAGGCGTAAGCGCTGACTACGAAGCAGGCATTTTGGTCGTTACTTTGCCCAAAGCTGAAGATGAGCGCAACAAAGTTGTGAAAGTGAACGTAGCGGGTACGCAGCCGGCGATCGCCGAAACAACTGAAGCAACAGCTTCTAACGAAGGCAACACTGATGCCAAAGCTGATGCCAAACAAAGCTGAGGTCAAATAAGCTCACTGGCGACGCTCAGCTCATCTGCGATTTTCACTAGAGATCTTCTAGACAGAGATCTGTTAAGACAACGATTTTAGGTACATAGCTAGCGGACGATCCTTTGCGGTCGTCCGTTTTTTTGGGTTAATTTTCCAGGTGACTTGTGCGATCGCCATATTTTTTGGGTCACGCTTGTACAATCCCCTATGCTATTACCAGCCGTAGACAGTAGAGAACATCGCCCATGGCAAGCAGCAACATCCCTGCCATATCAAACCCCTCAGATATCCCTCAAATTGGCCTGCTGACCATGTTTCGTCTAGGCGTATTCAATATGGGCCTGGGCATTATGTCTTTGCTGACGCTGGGCGTGCTGAATCGAGTCATGATCACCGAGCTAAAGGTGCCTGCGCTAGCGGCAGCAGGGGCGATCGCCGTTCATCAATTTATGGCACCTGCTCGCGTGTGGTTCGGCCAAATGTCTGATGCTAAACCGCTGCTAGGCCATCATCGCAGCGGCTATATATGGCTCGGCATTTTGGGCATGTGGGCCTCTGCGTTTGTCGCGGTACAAATTATCTGGCGCATTGGAGAGTCAATTGAGCAGTCGGGCTGGGGGATTGGGGCCTACCCTTGGGTGGGGCTACTCGCCGCTGTTTTTGCCTGCTACGGGCTGGCGCTCTCGGCAGCGTCTACACCGTTTACCGCGCTGCTAGTCGATGTCTCAGACGATAAAACTCAGCCCAAGATAGTAGGCATTGGCTGGGGCATGTTGATGGTCGGAATTTTAGTAGGCGTGGGGCTGCTAGTGGCCACTACCGGTTCGATAGAAGGTGCAACCTCTGTAGCAGAGCTGCGCGGACCGATTAATCGACTGTTTGTGATAGCACCGGCTTTAGTCTGTGCTATCGCAGTCGGCAGCACGTACGGCATTGAAAGCCGCTACTCCCTGCTAAAGCAACGCTCAGAAGCCAGCGGAAGAGAAGACAGTCTAACGCTCAAAGAGGCCGTCAAAATTCTAGGTGCGAGCCGTCAAACTGGCTTTTTCTTCTGCTTTTTACTCGTTTTGAGCCTGAGCATCTTCACCCAGGATGCCATTTTAGAACCCTACGGTAGCCAGCTATTTGGCATGTCAATTTCGGCTAGCGCTCAGCTCAACGGCTACTTTGCAGGCGGAACGCTATTGGGCATTGTTTGCACGGCATTTCTTTTGGTGCCGCTGCTCGGCAAAAAACGCACCATCAAAGTGGGCTGTCTAGCGGCTGCGATCTGTCTGCTGTTGCTAGCAGCAGTTGGCCTTACCGCAAATCCGCTGTTACTTAGCGCCTCCGTTGGCCTGTTTGGCCTCGCTGCGGGGCTGCTCACCACCGGATCTATCCTGCTGATGATTGATCTAACGGCTGCTGAAACCGCAGGAACGTTCATTGGCGCATGGGGACTCGCACAGGCAATGGCCCGAGGAAGCGCTACGCTACTAGGCGGCGGGTTGCTGTCGCTAGGCAAAAATCTGACCGGCGCAGCCACTATGACAACCCCTACACCAGATAAACTTTTGCCTGCTTACGCGTTAGTGTTCATTGTGCAGGCCGTTGGGATGTTAGTTGCGATCGCCTTTGTCAGTAAAGTAGACATTCAAGAGTTCAAGCTCGATGCCAAAAGAGCTATCACCGCCGCACTAGAGAGCGAAATGGATTAGTCCAACGCGCTCTTTCAAATTCATTACTCATTACACACTACTCAATGACCTCTCCTGATTTTTGGGCCAAGGTAACCGACTTCACCCAAACAATGACCCACGAAATCGGCGAGCAGCTGCTCAAAGCATTCGGCTCGGCAACGGCAGAACAAAAAGCAGACGGTAGCCTAGTTACTCAATACGATAAATGGTCTGACCAAGAACTGCGCGATCGCATCTATAAAACCTTTCCCGACCACGGCGTCCTCAGCGAAGAAGCCGAACATACCTTTCCGAATACCGACTGGTGCTGGGTCATCGATCCAATCGACGGCACCACCAACTTTACGCGCGGCATCCCGCTATGGGGCATCTCGTTGGGCCTGCTCTACAAAGGCACCCCCGTCTTCGGCCATGTCTATATTCCATCTATCGGCGAACACTTTCACGGATTCTGGCCCGGCGAATCGGGATTAGAAATGCCATCAGGCGCTTTCGTCAATAGCAAAGCCATCCATACCGCACCAGATGTCCCTTCCGGCTCGCACTTCTTTAGTCTGTGCGCTCGCAGCATGAAGGTTTTGCAAAAGCCCTTTCCCTGCAAAATCAGAATGATGGGCGTCGCCACCTACAACTTACTCACGGTGGCCTCGGGCGTCAGTTTAGGTGCGGTAGAAGCGACGCCGAAAATTTGGGATATTGCCGCTGTTTGGGCGATTACACAGGCGGCGGGTGCAAGCTGGGTCAATCTCAATGGCAAAGCATCCTTTCCCTTAACCGTTGGAAAAGACTACAGCACATTCCCTTTTCCTACCTTGGTTACACGGCCAGATTTAGTAGAGAAGTTCGAGCCGCTGGTAAAAGTAATTCTATAAAAGATTACGAGCTCTCTGCTAAAAATGCCTTTCTACTAAAAATGCTTTTGTACTTGGAAAAGCAGTCGCCCCCAAAAACAGCAGCAGCTGAGCCACAACAATGCTGGGGCCAGATGGCAAGTTAAACGCGGCGGAGGCCAGCATACCGACAGCAGCGCTCAGCGCACCTAAGCCCGCAGATAGTAGAACGTAGCTAGTAAAATCGCGGCTGAGCGCCCTAGCAGCGCAGGCCGGAATGACGATAAACGCGCCTACCAATAGAACGCCAATGGCTTTAATAGAAGTCGCCACCACTAGAGAAAGCAAGACCATAAAAGCGTTGCGATGCGCTTTAATATTGACGCCACGGGCGATCGCCAAAGGTTCATGCAGCGTCATCAGCATCTGAGTCCGCAGCGTTAACCCCATAAATAGAGCGCAGGCGACCAGAAGCGCCCCGTCAACTATTAGATCCGACGGTTGCAGCGCTAAAATATCGCCAAATAGCAAGCTGTTGAGGTTGCCCTGATAGGTGCCAGACAGACTGAGCACAATCACAGAAATTGCCAGCGAAGAAGAATAGATCAAGTTCAGCAAAGCGTCTGTCCACAAATCCGTCTTTTCGATGAGATAGTTAAAGCCCAGCGCAAACAGCAGCGCAAAGGGCAGCACCACCACAGAGGGGCTAAGGCCGCAGACAATGCCAATACTAATGCCTAGCATCGTGGAATGGCCTAACGCATCGCTGAAAAAAGAAAGCTGACGAACAACTGTGAGGCTCCCCAGTAATCCGCCCGTAAGCCCGGTGACAATACCGCCAATAAGCGCTCTTTGCATAAACGGATATTGGAAAAGCGCGATCATATTTTCAAAATCTACAGCAGGCATATTCAGTGATGATGGCGATAGCGAACAAACTCTGAGCCGTAGGTAGCGCTCAAGTTCTCGGGCGCTAGCGTTGTCTCAGGAACGCCCTGACAGAGCAAACGGCGGTTGAGGCAAATCACGCGATCGCAATGCCGTCTCACCATGTCCAAATCGTGCGAAATTTGCAAAATCGTCCAGCCCTGCTCCGCCTTAAGCTCGTACAAAAGCTGATAGAAATCGGCCTCGCCCCGGACGTCTAGCCCAGCCGGCGCTTCATCTAGAATCAAGAGTTGACGCGATCGCACCAAACAATACGCCAGCAATACCCGCTTCGTTTGCCCGCCCGACAAATCGCTAATAAAGCGACTAGCCAGCTTACTTGCGCCCACTCTTTCTAATGCTGAACGCACCGCCAGCCGCCTAGCCTTTGCCCTAGCCCAAGGAAACTGAAGCCCCAGCTTATCCCACCCCAGCGACACCAACTCACTCACCGTCAGCGGAATGCGCCGATCCACCAAAAAGTTCTGCGGTAAATAAGCCACCTGATCGCGAATTGCCGATGGGATTTGACCATTTGCCAGCGTTTGGCCCAGCAGCTTTACCTGTCCTTCTTCGCAAGGTAAAATCCCTAAAATCGCCTGCACCAGCGTACTTTTGCCCGCACCGTTAGGGCCGACAATCGCGACATCAGTACCTGCCGATAAAGAGAAAGAGACATCTTGCAAAACCGGGCGGCGATCGCGACGAACAGAAAGACGATCAATCTCTAAAACAGAATTAGCAGATGGCAACGGCAAAGATTGAGGAGACATCACAGACATAAGCTAGGGTGGTTTTCTCTATGAAACTAGCGATCAGATTGAGCGAAGGCGGCTTCTAGATTCTCTGAATTTTGTTCCATCGTAGTGATGTAGTAGTCAGGAGAAAGCCCCTCAGGGCCGCTGCTTTCCATCGGGTTAAACTCACTGACCTGCGCATTCATCTCTTTTGCTAAAGCCGATAGCGAACTACCTGGCTGGGCCGGTTCTTGCAGCAGGGTTTTCAGATCAGAGCCTTCAACTGCTTGAATCACCCGCTGCATATCACTAGGCGTAGCACTCTCTTCGGGCACATCCACTAAGTACTCCACATCAATGCCATAGCTTCGAGCAAAATGTTCGGCAAAGTCGTGATGAGAAACAAACGTCTGACCGGCGTAAGGCGCTAGTGCCACGCTAATCTCTTTATCTAGCTGCTGAAGCTGCTGAATATAAGCATCGGCGTTAGCCGCATAAATTGCTTCACCCGCAGGGTCAACGGCAACCAGTGCATCTCGAATGTTGCCTACTTGCTGTATCGCCTTTTTAGGATCGAGCCAAATGTGAGGGTCAAACTCGCTGTGCTGATGTTCAGAACCTTCATGAGCGTCCGCGTCAGAATGACCGTCATCGGCTGCCGGGAGCGTAGCAATGCCTTCGCTAGAGTCCACCACAACCATATCGGGATTGTTCGCGTTATCAATTAGCCCAGTCAAAAAATCTTCGAGGCCCAGTCCATTTTCTACCAGTACATCAGCTTCAGCCAAGCTCTGCACGTCTTGAGGCTTAGCCTGATAGTCGTGCGGGCCAACGCCCGGCGGCAATAGCTGAGTGACTTCGGCGCGATCGCCCGCCACTGCCAGCGTAAAGTCAGTAATTGGCAAAAAAGTCGTGACCACCCGCAATTTCTCCGCCTCGCCCGCCTTCAAACCCACTGAATTTGCAGAAGTACAGCTAGCCAAAGGAAGCAAAGTAGCCACAAATAGCCCAGCCCAACCTGCTCGCCTTTTGTGGGCCGGGGCAAGCTGGTGAAGATTGCGAGTCATAGAAGTCCAAAGCATATGAATCACGGAAGCTGTGCTAGCGGGTATTTTTCTAAGCTCAATCAAACTAACACAGAATGATAATCATTATCAATTTTTACATTTAGGGTGCGTGGAGATAGAGATTGGCGGTCAATTCTTGCGCAATAGCATCGCCGCCGAACGATAGGTAATAAATCAAGGATAATTAAATCTCCTCAGCCCCCGTTCTGTTATGCCGAAGACTTCTTTCCTAAGTCGCCGCCTACGCCCGGTTCGTACGCTTTTAGGACTATTACTTCGTCGCCCGCTACTGGGCACCAGCGTTGTTCCACTGCTAAGCGATGGCCGGATAGTGCTCATTCTTCGCCGGGACGATGGGCTGTGGGGATTGCCTGGCGGGTTAGTCGATTGGGGCGAAGACATTCATACATCGGCTAAGCGGGAACTGCTAGAAGAAACTGGGTTAACGCTAACGCGCATAGACCAACTCGTTGGCGTTTACTCTCAGTCCGATAGAGACCCCAGATTTCATTCCGTTTGCGTCACATTAGCAGCGCAAGTAGAAGGCACCTTTCAAATAGGCGACCCGGATGAGGTGCTAGAGGTAAAAGCATTTCGCCCAGACGAGCTGCCCTACGGGCAGTTAACGCACGATCATGCCCGACAGCTAAAAGATTTCTTTGCTGGAAAAACGATTTTGGACTAAGCAGCACAAACCTAGGCGACCGCTTGCTTTCTCTTTCTAGGTCTTACCGAGGCAGGTTCTACATCTACGACCACCTGTTCAAGCGCCGTCATCCGCCCGGCCTGCGTTATCGTATTCACCTGATACACCAGCGCGTTGTCTACATCAACAGCCGTAAGCCAGCCGCTTTTAGGATGATAAGCGCCCGTATCAATATCTAGCCAACCAGCCCCTCGGGCCACTTCTCCAGGCTCAACCCCCGGCAAGGTAAAGGTAATGGTATGGCCCGTAATCACTAGCTTGTCTTTAAAAAATGGGTCAGGACTGCGGTGAAAAACATCGCGAATCCAGCAAAGATCCATTTGGGTTTGATCGCCTAGGCTTTTGCCAGGATCTAAACCAGCGTGAACCAAAAAGATGTCGCCCAAATCAAGGTAAAGCGGCAGTTGCTTTAGCCATTCCACATGATCTAACAATAATTCTGTGTCGGGATAGCTTGTGAGCGTAGGCTGTCCGCCGCTGTGTAGCCACCCTTGAAAAGCGCCTAGGTTTGGATTGTCGTCTGGAAACGCGTTGAGCAGCAGATGCTCGTGGTTGCCCAACACACAGGGGTAGTTATGCTCGCGCACATACTCCACTACTTGAAAACTTTTAGGCCCCCGGTCAATCAGGTCGCCCACAAAGTAAAGGGTGTCATCATCGGTTAGCGAAATCATAGCCACTAGCTGCATTAGGCCATCATAGTGGCCGTGAATATCTCCGATAAATAGGCGGCGGCTCATGCAACGGCTCAAAAAGCTTATATCTCTATTATGCCTAACTAATCGCTTGGGCCATCATAAGTAAAACAATTGATATCTATATAGTCCCGTTGAGGCAGTCCCCTTACATCTGGCAAAAAGACCTGATCCCCACTAGTCCTCAACGGTTTCCAGCACGAATCCTGCATCCTCAATCATCGCAAAGTCTTGCTGCGCAGACTGACCTGGCGTTGTGAGATAGTCGCCCACGAAGATGGAGTTGGCTGCGTATAGGCCTAGGGGTTGAAGCGATCGCAAATGCACCTCTCGTCCGCCCGCTATCCGAATCTCCTGCGAAGGCAATAGCAGCCGAAACAGACACAAAATTCGCAAACAGCGCTGCGGCGTCAGCTCGTTTCTATGAGCAAACGGCGTACCTTCAATCGGAATCAAAAAGTTCAGCGGCACACTAGTGACCTTTAGCTCGCGCAGCGAAAGAGCCAGATCGACAATATCTTCATCCGATTCGCCCATCCCAAAAATTCCGCCAGAACAGGTTGTCAGCCCAGCTGATTGAACCGCTTTTACAGTAGACAACCGATCTTGAAAGGTATGAGTCGTACAGATATCTTCGTGATGCGCTTCGCCCGTATTCAGGTTGTGGTTGATGCGATCTACGCCTGCGGCCTTAAGCTGACGCGCTTGCGCTTCATCGAGCAGGCCAAGCGTTGTGCAAACGCGCATAGGATACTGAGCTTTTACGCTGCGCACGGCCTCTAGCACGCCTTCAAATACTTTCTCAGAGGGCGATCGCCCAGAAATCGCCATGCAAAACGTACCTGCCTTCATATCGTGCGCCCGCTGCGCTGCTGCCACAATTCGCTCTTTTGCCATCAGCGGATACTTCTCTATTTCCGCATCTGATATTTTAGACTGGGAACAATAGTGGCAGTCTTCCGGACACAGACCGCTCTGCGCATTCAGCAAAAAATGCAGTCGAACGCGATTGCCCCAATACTGACGGCGTACCCGATAGGCCGCCGCGAGCTGATCGAGAATCACCTCATCTGGAGCCGTCAAAACAGACAGTGCCTGGGCGCGAGTCAGCGGTTCGTTCATCAAGGCCTGATCGGCAAACTGTTGCCAGGAGAAAACAGCTCCCAAGACACCATTCAAGACGCCGTCAGAGGCAGTCTCAGTAGAAGACTGAGAGGGAGAGTAAGCCGCATTTACCATAAATTCTGTTGCCATTTGGCCTGTTACTGTTGAAAATTCTACCAAGATCTAGGGACTTACTCAGCCAAGAAACCATTACCCTTATCCGTCACGGCCCGCCAGCGGTGTCGATTCTTCAGCGCGTCCAAGGCCACCAATTTCGGCAATTTATAGAACGCTACGATGCGGCCAAAATTTGTCGCCGTGCGCAGCCTCCGAGACTTGTGCAGCAGGTAGTTGCGGGGGCCGATGTGGTACTCACTAGCCATCGACCTAGAGCGATGCATACCGCCGAGCTATTAGGAGCCTCAACGCTCGTCACCATCGATCCGCGCTTTCGCGAAATAGAATTTCCCGTCGATTTTCCTACCCGGTTTCCAAAGCGCTTTCAGTTCTCAGCGCTAACCTGGACGGTCATGGCATTAGCGCTATGGCGGCTAGGCTATGGCACTCGCTGCGAATCATTTGCGATCGCCCAGCAAAGAGCCTACGCCGCCGTCGATTTGCTAGAGCACCAGCTAAAACAACCTTCAACAGAGCGGCCTCTAGTAGAAGGGCCACCCGGCCATTGGGCACAAGAGCCTGATTTGAGCGGTGAGATATTTATAGAGCCGGTCAAGCCTCGCTCAATTGTTCTGGTTGCTCACGGTGGCATCAATAAGCTCATTGCTAAAGAGCTGCGTCTTCGAGGATGGCGCGGCCCTAGACTGCCCCGGAGTTGGCACTGGGGCTGTACAACCTACTGCCGATAACTACTGTCGATAACTACTGCCGATCAGCAGCCCGTAGGTAACATCGTTCCAAGATATCTATCTGAATGGCCCCCGCCTAGCCGCAATCTCCTAGCTTTTTCTGCATTTATGTAGAGGCAATCGCGCCTCAAAATCACCAACTATATAAACACCGCCGCACCGTTACGACGATTGTTTCAACTGAGCGGCACGCTGTTTTCATCTAGGGCCAAACCATAGTGCGGCCTGTTTATTTTATGTCTGAATCATCCAACAACCCTCAACCAGCCAGCGCTCAGTCCGAGTTAGGAAATGAAAGGAGCCTGATAGAAGTGAGCTTAGCGGGTGCGATCGCCCTTGCCAAAGACGGCAAAAACCTTCCATCCGCCACTGAGCAGTTCGAGGCCATTTTAGAGCAGGTGCAGGCCGAAAGCGCCACGGGTGCAACGCTACTCCGGCAGCTCTGGCAAGAATATGTTTCTATCCAACGCTCTGCCACCTTCTGGGAAAACATGAGCGATGCCGAGAAAGAGCTTTCTGAAAAAATGGCCGAAAGCAACGTACAGCTACAGCGCAACTACATGCGTCTAGTTCAAGAGCAGTAGGCGTTCTATGATCTCAAGTGCCGCACCTTAGAAGCTTTTGCTTTAAGAGCCTTACTGAGATCATTCCGAAATCACGAGCTGACCATCGACAATCTGTACAGCCTCTGGCGCAATTCCCTGCTGCTGTAGCAACGCGCCAAGCTGTGCTTCTATTTCCGCTTGAGAAATACCTAGCTGGTTGGCAATGCTGCCAACAGGCAACTTCATTTGTCCAATTTTAAGATGCGTATCATCTAGGCTGAGTGCACCGTCCACAACTGCTGGGCGACCTTCTAAGCCAATGTAGACATCACGGTCTGCCAGCATTGGAAACTTCTGAGTCAGCTGGGCTACCGCCTGTCGGCCTTCTGCGGGCAAAGCTTCCAATGGAATCTCTGAAAAATTCATCACTAGGCCACTCTCAATCCGGCCTTTATCAATTGAAGTGTTAACGCCTTTTGCCACGTCTAGCAGCGGCGCATAGGGCTGGCTCGCAATGGCATCTGTCACCATTTGGTTCAGCTCGCCCGAAGAAATAACCACATCTCCCGGCGCTGGCTCAATAGCCGCTGCATCACTAACCGTTGAACCACTGACCGGCTCAATAACAACCGCATCAGAACTATCCGCCTGATTTCCCGAGTACCAGTCGGGTAAAGAAGTGGTCTGCATTGCCGTGTAGCCAACGCCCCCGCCAATAGCAGCAGCAGCGATCGCAAGTCCGACAAACAACATTTTCATAGCGAGAAGGCCTTAGTGAAATCGAGAGAGTAGATATCGCTACCAGACGGCTCAGCCATAGAGTAGCTATTTCTATCTTCAAGGTACAGATTGCTCATTCCGGCAATAGCGATCGCTGTGACACTTGATCTTCCCGTTCGTACATACGCGCTCAGAATACTTTTAAGGGCAATTTTTCGGCTGCTATTTCAGAGGCAATTTGCTTTGCGATTCTTAGACATGCCGCTATCGGCGCATTAGTCTTGATCGCCTGGCTATTGATATGTGTCCAGCTAGCCTGAAATCCCTGCTGCTGTAGTCTTTCGATGAGCATCTCCACAGGGGGAATATCTATTTTTGCGCGTCGCCCAATCTCTGCAAGGGGATAAAAGTAAGGCGGTAACGCATTCTCAGATTGCATTCGCGCTAGAGGTTCTAAGGGCAGCGATCGCACAATTGCCAGCGCCTGCATCCCGGCTAGCCAACTAGCATCATGCAGCGGCCCTAACCACATTGGCCCGCTCATCGCAGGCGTAGACTCAGGCTGACATTCGCAGACAACTCGCCCTAGCTTTTTCCAGGCCACCGTCTGAAACTGCCCGCAGTCGTGACAATAGGCTAAAAATCCATAGCGCTCTGTCTGCCAAGCGCGTCGGGTAATTCTCACCATCACCCGATTTACCTCACCGCTGTAAAACGAAAAAATAGGCTCAGCGCAAAGCCCCTTCGCCGCCGCCTGCTGCATAACTGTACCTAACAGTAGCCTTAACCCCTGCTCGTGCACCGCAGGGTGAGAACGCGCATACGCCCCATAGCTCTGCAAAGATCTGTCCGTCGCTCGGCCACTAGTCGCTCGGCCATCCGTGCTCGTAAGATAGAGCAAGCCGCCGATTTTCACTGCCCACAGCGCCGTACTGAGCGTCGGTGTCGGGCTACCGAAACTATCAACATCGATCAGATCGTAAAAGTCTTGGCGAACGTGGCAGTCAAAAAAGACTGCGTTAGCGTCTTGATGCGTAATTTTGTAACGCTCAGCAGATAGGCTGTGGCTCAGGTTGGATTGAATGAGCGATCGCAAATCTCCATTTCCCTCATTCGCCCATACGTAGTCTGCACCGGACTCCAACACGTAGCGCAAAGACCGAACGCCACAGCCACTCATCGCATCCATTACACGTAGCTGACCTTGCTGCGCTCGGTAGAAAGCTGCCGCCAAAACCGCTAAATCTCGTCCGGTGCGGCTGCTAGCGCGAAAAAAAGCGTCACCAGTACAGAAATGCGCTTTGCCTTCTTGCTGCCAGCTTGTTTTAGAGAAATCTGAAGGCGTCATACCAATACAGCCAGGAGTACAGTCAGGAGATGATTTGTGCGATCGCCTGCTCCAGCTCCGCCTGACTCCAGTGCGTAATTACGAACACCTCTTGAGCCGACTTACTCTTACGCGCAATTAGCTTGTACCCACCTCGAATAGTCACCGATATCCTTAGCCGCAGCCGAGGCGAGTTAGACTTCACGCGTGAAATCACCGCTGGCGTAATCGTTTGAATCTCTGGGTACTTAGCCAACTTCTCTAAAAGCTTGATCAAGCCAGGAATATAGGTAGAGTGCGTAATCACCAGTCGAGCCTTGTTAGCACCCCCAGCCGCAGCCTTCTTAGAAGCCACTATTTTGTCAGATTTGCCCTGAGGCTGAGCTGAACTATCTATAGAAGACGGTTGGCTAACCGACTCATGGTTAGGCCGAGCCGTTTCTTTATCTTTTTTGAGCTTAGCCTTCTTCTTAGAAACGCCCTTGCCAGTCCCTTTTCTGCCCACATTCTCAGCCACCCACTACGGTACTGATTGTAAGGTATCGCTTGCAGCGGACGAATCCCTAAGCTTTTTCCAACGGAGCCATCGTCAGACCCGCTCGAATGAGCTGCGAATGATAGAGCTCCGCCTGCTCCAAAGGCCCTGTCCACACAACGGCCTGCCCCTGATTATGAATTTCGTGAGCTAAGTCCCAAGCCGTGTCGCCATCCATACCAGGAATGTAAGTTGTCAGCGTAGCAACCACATGCTGAAACGTATTGAAATCGTCGTTCAGCACGATAATTTTATAGTTTGGATACTTCTCTTTGACAACGCTTTTGGCGCGCTCTTTTACCGCCGTAGGCGAAGCGGCAGCAGCTCGAATGGTTTGTTTAGTCGCAGAATTCATGGCTTGCTTAAAGATGTTTTTGCCTTTTGTACTTAGTTTTGTACTTGAGTAGGATCTAATTTTAGGGGGCGATCGCAGAAATTGCGCAAGCCTAGAGGCCGATCTCTTCGGCAAACCCGAAAGAATTATCGTAGCAACCGTACACAAACAAGACAAAGCAGCGCGATCGCTCGAAAAACGGTGAGGTTATTACATCTTTTTTGGGCCAAACAACAACTGCATAATCAAGTTGTTGAGAAGTTTGATTGTGAACCGGACACCGGCTTCTTAACGTCCATATTAGCGAGTGCTAACCATGAAGACGCAAACCAGTTCACAGTCAACTTACAGCACATTTTTAAGCGATCTAAAAGATCAAAAAATACAACAAGTATCTATCAAGCACGACCACCTAGAATATCGGCTAAAAATGGCGCTAGGCGGCAAGCGCTACTCTACGCAGCTACCCACAACACAGACTGTAGATGAGTTGAAAGCGCTGCTGAGCCACCACAAAGTACAGCTCACCGATCTCTCTGATCATGCCACGAATACGGCAGCTAGCTTAGTGGGCCTGCTACTTTCTACCGGCGCATTAGTCGGTGCCTTTGCCTGGCTCAGCAAAAGCGGCGGCATGAGTGGCATTAGCAATCCAATGGGCAGCACTGGCAAAACTAAAGCCCGCGTGTACAACAACAACAACACTCAGTCGAAAGGCAAGGCAAAAGCGACGGTTACCTTCGCTGATGTCGCAGGCGTAGATGAAGCTAAACAAGAGCTGAAAGAAGTTGTTGATTTTCTAAAAGACGGAGACAAATATCGCAAGATTGGCGCAAAGATGCCAAAAGGCGTTTTGTTAGTAGGCCCACCAGGAACAGGTAAAACCTTGCTAGCCAAAGCGGTCGCTGGCGAGGCAAATGTTCCTTTTCTAAGCGTTGCGGCCTCCGAGTTTGTAGAAATGTACGTTGGCGTAGGCGCTTCTAGAGTCCGCGACTTGTTCAATAAAGCGAAAAAGCAGGCTCCTTGCATTGTCTTTATCGACGAGCTAGACGCCATCGGTAAGTCTCGCGGCGGCAATAATCCCAACGGCGGCAACGATGAGCGGGAGCAAACGCTCAATCAGCTCCTCACCGAAATGGACGGCTTCGATGGCAACGCTGGTGTCATCCTGATTGCAGCCACCAACCGGCCTGAAATTCTAGACCCCGCCCTGAAGCGAGCAGGCCGCTTTGACCGGCAGGTCTTAGTAGATCGTCCCGATAAAAGCGGACGGTTAGAGATTTTGAAAGTGCATTCTCGTCATGTTCTCATGAGTGAGGATGTAGATTTTGAGACACTGGCTTCTCATACATCTGGTTTCGCAGGCGCAGATCTCGCAAACCTGATTAACGAAGCAGCTTTACTAGCAGCTAGAAACAACCGCCTAGCGGTCATCATGGCAGACTTCAAGGAAGCCATTGAGCGAGTAGTGGCTGGGTTAGAAAAGCGATCGCGCGTCCTCACGACTCAAGAGCGCAAAATCGTCGCCTACCACGAAGTCGGTCATGCCTTAGTGGGAGCGCTCATGCCAGGCAGCAGCCAAGTCTCGAAAATCTCCATCGTCCCGCGCGGCAAAGGAGCCTTGGGCTACACTATGCAAACCCCCGAAGAAGACCGCTTTTTGATGCTAGAGGACGAACTGCGCGGCCAAATTGCCACACTTCTCGGCGGACGCTCGGCAGAAGAAGTCGTTTTTGGCAAAGTTTCTACTGGTGCT
>Ga0115546_1000385_pt1 | contig 30963 bp, 12 predicted proteins | sample COGITO_mtgs_1004_FD_87186 | JGI IMG/M metagenome (GOLD analysis project Ga0115546, IMG submission 87186) | Pelagic marine microbial communities from North Sea - COGITO_mtgs_100413 | ecosystem: Environmental > Aquatic > Marine > Epipelagic | place: Germany:Helgoland, sampling site Kabeltonne...
TGCTAATGCCCGTTCTAAAGCAGTGTGGTTCAGCACACCCTGTAACCGCACGCCGCCGGGGAGATTGTAGGCGGTGCTCTGTGGCTCTAGCGCTTGGAGAAACCACAGCCGCTGCTGGGCAAATGAGAGAGGGATGGAAGTGCGATCGCGCGCAATAACCGGAATCGGGTGCGTGCTGACAGGCGTCATACTAACAGAAGCCATGCTGACACTAGCTTTAGCAACGCGAGTAACGCGATCAACCTGTTGCAATTCAATTTTCTGTTCGATCTGCAATTCGATCTGCTGTGCCAAATTCGCCAGCGTTGCCGACTCAAATAAAACGGTCAGCGGAATCTCTACTTGAAACTCAGTTTGCACCCTCAGCATGAGCTGAGTTGCCAAAAGAGAATGACCGCCAATCATAAAGAAGTCGTCTTCAACGCCGACCCGGTCGAGCGACAACAGATTTTTGACGATATCGACCACTTTGGCTTCTACCGGGGTACGCGGTGCAACATACTGCTGGCCCTGGCGAAGATCGTCTTGGTCGGGAGCCGGGAGACTGCGCCGATCCACCTTGCCGCTAGGCGTGAGCGGAAACGCCTCTAGCACGATAAAGACCGCAGGCACCATGTAGGCAGGCAGATGCGCTTTGACGTGCGATCGCAAATCAGCAGGCGTAGTTTCTTCAGAAGCAGCCGCAGGACTCACCACATAAGCCACCAGTCGCTGGTCACCCTGCTCACTTGGCTGAGTCATCACAATTACGTCTTCGACCTGCGGCAAAGCCGCCAGCACCGACTCAATCTCGCCTAGCTCAATGCGAAATCCCCGAATCTTCACCTGATTGTCAATGCGATCAATGTACTCTAGCTGGCCATTTTCCCGATATCGCACCCGGTCGCCACTCTTATACAGCCTTGCCCCTATCTGTTGATTAAAGGGATGGGGAATAAAGGCTTTTTCGCTCAGATCGGGGCGGTTAAAGTAGCCTTGAGCCAAGCCTGCTCCACCGATGTATAGCTCTCCAGGGACACCGATAGGAACGGGCTGCTGCGCCTCATCTAAAACGTGAATCTCCACATTGGGCAAAGGCGTGCCAATCAGAACGTTGGTGGTTAGCTCGGCGTCGTTTGCGCTGCCAAGAATTCGGTAGGCCGTGGTGACGACGGTGGCTTCGGTCGGGCCGTAGGTATTGAGCAAGGTGATGCGATCGCCTACCCGCTGCTGCCACAACCGCACGCTTTTAGGAGAGACTTTTTCACCGCCAATAATTACTAGCCGGAGCTGTTTGGGCAAAGGCTGCTGCGGATTGGCATCGAGTTCGCTAACGAGCTGCTGCCAGTAGGCCGTGGGCAAATCTAAAATGCTGAGCTGCAACGCGTCACAGGTGCGCAGAAAATCACCAACGTTAGCAACCATGTCTTCCGGTCGCAGTACCAGCGTTGCGCCCACGCACAGCGTCGGAAAAATCTCTTCAGCGGCGGCGTCAAAATTAATGGAGGCGAACTGAAGCGTGCGATCGCTCGCCCTAAAGCCATACCGCGAAATCGCCCCTTGAACAAAATTGCTGAGCGCGGCGTGACCCACCGCCACACCCTTTGGCTGTCCGGTAGATCCTGACGTATAAATCAAGTAGGCCAGCGCATCCGCGTTGGCTGAACCATCAGACGAGCCATCAGACGAGATATTGGTTATCACATCTTCAGCTAACAGCGTTGTGGGCTGAGCCAAAATCTTCTCGCGATCCAGGTCATAACAAATGATCTGATAGCCTGTATCGCCCGCAGTGGAAAACTTCTCACTCAGGTAGCTCTGCTGCGAAATGAGCGCCTGTATCTGAGCGTCGCTCACAATGTAGTCTAGCCGAGCCTGCGGGTAGTTTGGATCGAGCGGAACGTAGGCAGCGCCCACTTTCAAAATGCCGAGAATAGAGATCATCAAATCAAAAGAACGCGGCAGGCAAAGGCCAATCCGCTGCCCTGCCGTAATGCCGAGTGTTCTGAGATAGTGGGCTAGCTGGTTAGAACGCTGGTCTAGCTCAGCGTAGGTGAGGGTTTGGTTGTTCCAGGCAAGTGCGATCGCATTTGGACTCTGCTGCGCCTGCGCTGCTATCTGGTCATGAACAGGCCGCTGAGTGGGCTGAGATAGCCGCTGACGATTCCAGCCGTGATTGCCCCAGCGGCTGAGCTGCTGCTGTTCGGTTTCAGGTAATAGAGATAGCCGCTCAATCGGCATTTCGGGCGCTTCGACCAGACTTTCTAACAGCTGCTGAAAATGGGTCGCCATACGTTCAATCGTCGAGGCTTTGAACAGATCGGTGCTGTACTCCCACTCTGCTCTTAGCTGCCCGTCTGTTTGGTTGAGCCACAGCGTTAGATCAAACTTTGAGACCTTGAGATTGACCGCCATCGGCACCATGTCTAATCCGGGAAAGTCAGCGGTTTCTTCGGCCACATTTTGAAACACAAACATAGTTTGAAACAGCGGTGTATGGCTGGTGTTTCTAGGAAGCTGAAGGGCTTTGACAATCTCTTCAAAGGGCACGTCAGGATGGTCGTAGGCCATCAGCACCTGATCTTTAACGTGGGTTAGCAACTCTTGAAAGGAAAGCTGCTGTGAGAGATTGAGCCGAAGCGCGAGGGTGTTGAGAAAGAACCCAATTAGCGGCGTCAGCTCTGGGTAAGGACGATTGACCAGGGGTGAGCCGATGACAATATCGCGCTGGCCGCTGTAGCGAGAAAGCAGCAGGCCGTAAGCCGATAGCAGCGTCATAAACAGCGTCACGCCCGAGGACTGGCTAATCTGGGTTAGCTGACTAACCAAGTGAGATGGCAGCACCTGCCGCACCGTGTCACCCCGATAGGTTTTGACCTTGGGGCGAGGATAGTCGGTAGGCAGCGCTAGACAGCTTGGCATATCCGCTAGCTGTTTTTTCCAATAGCTGAGCTGACGCTCGCCTGCTGGGCCTTGGAGCCAGTTGCGATGCCACTCGGCAAAGTCGGCGTATTGAACCTTGAGTTCCGGGAGAGAATGAGGCGAAGGCTTGTGACCGTTGACATGGCCATTAACACTCGTCTGATTGAGTTCGGGATGAACGCGATCGCAATAGCCCTGGCGCAGCTCTTCTACAAACACCCGGCCCATTGACCAGGCATCAGAAACAATGTGGTGAATGGTCAGCACCAGCACAGCGATGCGATCGTCAATTTCTAGCAGAACGACGCGGAAGAGAGGTGGCTGGGTGAGGTCGAAAGGGCGCTCTATTTCGGCCTGAGCCAGCTTTGCGGCGGTCGCTATGGGTGTTTTGTCCGATCTCAAATCAACGGTTGCGATCGCCCAGTCAACCGCCGCGTGTATCTGTTGAACCGGCTGATCGTTTTGAGTCGTAAAGCTGGTTCGCAGGCTCTCATGACGATCCACGATTGATTGAATGCTTTGCTCAAAGGCGGTGCGATTTAACAGCCCTTCTATTTTTAGAACAATCGGAATGTTATAAGTTGCACTTTCTCCCTCTAGCTGGCTCAAAAACCACAGCCGCTCTTGGGCATGGGAAAGTCGCAGCGCCTGAGTTCGGTCAGCAAAGGTGACGGTCAGAGGTTTTTCATCTGACTGGTTCTTATTTTGTTGTTTCTTATCTAGCGGCTTCTCGTCTGGCTGTTTTTTGGCAAATACTTTAGCCGCCGCTGCTTCGTCAGCAGCTTTGTCACCAGATGACGAGGGTGTCGCTCTTAAGGGAACATCTGGCAGCACACTAGCGGGCGTTGACTGCACATTACCTGCCACCCGGTCTAAGGCTTGTAGCTGAGCGGTCATCACCTGAGACAGCGTGTCTAGCTGATGCTTTAGCAAATCGATTGTCGCGGCTAGCTCAGAGGCTTGATTGCTGCGATCGCTATCTCCCGAATCCATCGCGGCTTGCTGCGCGAAAGAAGTTTCTGACAAGACTTTTTCTAGGACGCTCTTTTGATTGGCCATTTCGGAATCAATCACTTTAGGGCTGGCGACTTCATCGATATCAGCCAGTATCCAATCAGCCAGCGCCCAATCAGCGGGCAGCGTTTCGTCTAGATGATCGGCGATCGCAGCTAAATGAGAGAACCTAAAGAGTTCGGTGATTGAGAGGCTAATTCCATAGGTGCGCTCTAGCTCATGCACCATTTCTAGCAAGCTGATAGAATCTGCCCCCATTTCAACAAGCGAAGCGTTGACGTCAATATCTAACGGGGCCAATCGCAGCATCTGGGCCACTTGAGCCTGCAAATGGGCCACTATACGAGCTTGCCGAACAGATTCAACAGGGGTTGCCTCGCTCGTGGCGACCGAGAGTTGAGCTGAGAGTTGAGCTGAGAGTTGAACAGGGCCGAGCGGCTCTAAGCGAGTGGCTAAGGGTGTCTGTGAGCTGTGCTGACCATTGCTATGGCCGTTGCCATGACCGTTGTTGTTTCTATGGTTATGGTTACTGTCGTGAAGGCGACCATTGACACAGGCGATATTCGCCGCGTGTGATGTAGATGCTACAGAGATAGGCACTGTATAGATGGACGCTGCGGAGATAGGCGCTGTATTGGACAAGTAGGGATAGTGGGGCAGATTGGCATTCTTTGCCCAGTAGGATTTTCGTTGAAACGGGTAGGTTGGCAGGCACTGACGCTTACCCGGCAGCTGCGCTTCAAACGCGTCCCAATCCACGGCTATTCCTTGGGTATAAAGTGTTGCTAAACTCTTCGATAGGTTGCTCCAATCTCCCTGATGCTTTACCAAAGAGGGGAGCCAGCTAGGATCCGGATCGAGATCGCAGCGCTGCCCTTGGCGAGAGAGCACAGGATGAGGCCCAATCTCAATGACGATGCGGCATTTGTTTTTAACCACGCTATTGAGCCCATCCACAAACCGCACGGCTTCTAGCGTATGGCGCTGCCAATAGTCAGCGGTGAGGACGCTACCTTTGGGGAACACGTTTCCGGTCAGGCTAGATACCAGTGGCAGGCGCAGTGGCTGCATTGAAACTTGCCCGAGGGCTTCCCCTAGCGGGCCAATCATCGGCGCAACCAGAGGCGAATGAAACGCCTGCGAAACGTTGAGCGATCGCACCTCAATCTCTTTCTGCGTAAATGCCGCTACTATCTGTTCAACTGCGGGCGCTGCGCCAGAGATAATAACTGTCTGAGGGCCGTTAATCGCCGCGATCGCAACATCAACGTCAGCAGCCTGTATGGCCTCTTTAACAACGGCTTCTGTCGCAAAAACAGCCGCCATTTTTCCATTTTCAGGCAGCTCGGCCATCAGCCGCGCCCGTTTGGCCACCAGCGGCAACGCCTCTTCTAGGGTAAAAGCACCCGCTACGCAGGCCGCAACATATTCACCCAGGCTGTGCCCCATCACCAGGCTAGGTCGAACGCCCCAAGATACCCACTGTTCGGCTAGCGCATATTCTAGGGCAAAGAGACATGGCTGGGTATATCGGGTTTGATCAATTGTAGAGAGAACGCTGGATTCAGGCGCTGCTGAGGTGGTTGTAGCGGTGGTTGTAGCGGTTGTTGTAGGGGCGTAGATAATCTCGATAATTGAGCGATCTAGGTGAGGCTGCAAAATGCGATCGCACCGATCCATACAGGCTCGAAACAGTGGCGAACTTTCGTACAGCTCTCGGCCCATATCGAGATACTGTGAGCCCTGACCCGTAAACAGAAAAGCGATTTTTGGCGCAAGTCCGCCTGTTAGTACTTGGTGCTTGATTGTGGGCATCTGCGGCCCTTGCAAAAAGTCTTTAAGCTGCTGCTGTAGCTGCGGGGTTGATTCGGTTGCGATCGCCAGTCTGTGCTTGAAATGAGTCCGTCCCGTATTTGCGGTAGAACAAATATCTGCCAGCGTTGCAGTTGGATGCGTCGCCAAAAAAGTCTCGTATCGCTTGGCCAGATCGGTCAGCGCATCGGCCTGCTTAGCAGAGAGTAAAAAAGGCCTGACGGTCGGACTTGCCTGTTCGCTAGCCGAAATTTCTGGAGCGGACTCATCGGGTGCTTCTGCTATCACTAAGTGACAGTTTGTGCCCCCAAAGCTAAACCCATTAATGCCTGCAACTCGCGCTTTGCCACTGCTTGCCCAGGGCTGAGGAGTCGTCGGAATGCCCAGCGGCGTATTTTCTAGCGCAATGTATCGGTTGTTTTGCTTAAAGTGAAGACTCGGCGGAATAGCTTCATGCTGTAAAGCGAGCACCACCTTAATTAACGATGCGATGCCTGCGCCCGCTTCCAAGTGGCCAATATTGGTTTTAACCGACCCAATCCAGCAGCGCTGATCGACAGGGCGATCTTTCAAAAGAACAGATTTAAGCGCCTTAAATTCAATTGGATCGCCCAGAGAGGTGCCCGTACCATGAGCTTCAATGTAGTCCAGATCAGCGGGCTGGCAGCCCGCATTGGCGATCGCCTCTTTAAGCAGCGCTTGCTGAGAAAGGCTGTTGGGCGCGGTAATGCCGTTGGTGCGACCATCATGATTAATGGCTGAGCCTTTTACAACTGCCAAAATGCGATCGCCGTCTCGCTGCGCATCGCTCAGCCGCTTTAAAACAACAACGCCGCAGCCTTCTCCTCTGACATAGCCATTGGCATCGGCATCAAAAGCTTTGCACTGGCCATCGACAGACATCATGTGGGCCTGAGAAAAAGTCACCGTAATCTCAGGAGAGAGCATGACATTGACCCCACCCACCAGGCACATATCCGACTCACCAGAGCGCAGGCTTTGGCAGGCATAGTGAACCGACACCAGGCTAGAAGAACATCCTGTATCAATCGAGAGATTAGGGCCTTTGAGATCGAGCAGGTAGGCAATGCGACTAGCCGTGATGCAGTTAGCCGTGCCCAGCGCGCTGTAGGGGCCAATTTCAGCGACATCGCGGGTTATTATTTTGTGATAGTCATAGCTGCCGACACCTACAAACACCCCAGTTCTTGAGCCTGCCAGCCGAGCTGTTGAAATTCCGGCTCGCTCCAACGCTTCCCAGGCTACCTCTAGCAGCAAACGCTGTTGAGGGTCCATGTGCTCTGCTTCTCGAGCAGAAATTCCAAAGAAGACCGGATCGAACTGATCTACCCCGTCTAAAAAACCGCCCCAGCGGGTGTTCATTTTACCGACAACAGAAGATTCAGGATCGTAAAACGCATTCACGTCCCATCGATCTGCCGGAATCTCAGTAACAGCATTTTTTCCCGACTTTAACGCCGCCCAAAATTCATCTGGATTGTTGCTGCCAGGAAACCGGCATCCCATGCCAATAATGGCAATAGGATGACTGCTTTGATTTTCTATACGACTAACAACACTGCTCATTTATATAAACGCTGGATAGTAAATGCTGGACAGTAAATGCCGGATCAAACGAACGCTGGATAAATAAAATGAATCTAGGGTAAGCAACACGATATGGGAATGGTTGCGGCTGGCGATATTTAGCGGGTATGAATGGCTAGGGTTTCTGCCAAATGACTAGAGAGAGCCGAAATTGTTGGATAGTCATAAACTAGGGTGGGGTCGAGCTCGACTGTTAACCAATCTTCTAAGTCTCCGGTCATGGCGACGGCTGCTGCTGAGTCTAGGCCATAGCTTTCAAAGGGAAGCTCTAGGTCGATTTCGTCTGGCGTTAGATTTAACAAATCGCAAATATAGCTAGCTAGCCACTCTTGAAGCGTTTCTAGCGTGATTTCAGGGTGGGTAATGGGTGAGGAAGAGATTTCAATAGAGTGAGACATGATGACCTGTAAGGCAAAATAGGGGGCTGAATAACTTAAGCAGACTGATAGCTCTGAGCGTAGAGCTATTGAACGGATGTCACTGTCTCTTTGCCAATTAAAGATTTCACGATTGAAGATCTCACGGTAAAGCGGCAAGCAACGGGGTAATAAAAGGCGCTGAAACCCAGATGAGACTAGACACAAAGCGAGGGAGCCATAAAACTTGAAGCCTGAGACTTTAACTTCAACAGGAAATTCAATAGGGCTAGACTTTTATAGGTCTGGGCTTTTATAGGTCTGGGCTTTTGAAGTGGTTCAATCTGTGGCAAAGCTTGCTTTAAATAAGATTTCTAGGAAGCCGCTCAGATGGTTTTTCGATAGCGTTTTGATGGATCAAGCTCATGTTATTAATGGCCCTCTCTATATCAGTCTCCAAAGATTTATATTTGTTCCGCAATTGAGGATTTTCACACCAATCTTCAACAATTGTTAGCCGGTTGTTAAGAAAATCACCTCGACAGGCAAATCGTCGTTTCTTGCCGCTAGACGTTTTTGGCAAGCTGCCGGTTTTAATCAGCGCAATGGCATAGATCTGTAGCTTGTGTTCTGACGTAACTGCCTGCTTAATCGCTCGAAATACTTCAGGCGCGGAAAGTTTGCGCAGGTGCGATCGCTCCACTTCTTGAATCACCACCAGTCGTTCTTCACCGTTTACCTCAACAGAACAGGCAACGCCACAGTCTTCTCGTAGTGAGGGATGGCAGGCCGCTACCGTCATCTCAATGTCTTGGGGATAGTGATTTTGTCCGCGAATGATGATGAGATCTTTGATGCGGCCTGTTACAAATAGCTCTTCGGCTTGTAAAAACCCCAGATCGCCAGTGCGCATAAAAGCAGGGGTGCGATCGCCCGCTTGCCGAATTGTCTGAGCCGATAGCTGCGATCGCTGATTGCCAGCAAGACTATCTAGGCCGAGGCCAAAAGACTGCTGCGTTTTTTCAAAATTGTTCCAATAGCCCTGAGCTATATTAGGCCCAGAAACCCAGATTTCTCCGACAGTTCCCTCAGGGCAAATGCTTAAGGTGTCAGGATCAACAATTAAAAGCGTCTCATCTTGCTGCCGCCTGCCCGAGCTAACCAGAGTCCGACAGTTTTTAGAAACGCTATTGTCCGAGCTGCCTTCAACTACCTTTTCAACCATCACAGCTTGTTTTTGCTCTAGCGCATCAGCCTCTACTGATAGCAGCACCGGCGGTTCGCTTGCCAACCCGCCAGTGATAATTAAGGTCGCTTCGGCCATCCCATAGCAAGGGTAGAACGAAGACATCCGAAAGCCATAAGGAGAAAACGTTTCCGCAAAGCGAGTGAGCGATTCGCACCGGATGGGTTCAGCCCCGTTAAAAGCCACGCGCCAGTGGCTCAGATCCAACGTCTCTAAATCTTCGGGTTTGACCTTTTTTACACACAGATCAAAAGCAAAATTTGGGCCACCGCTGGTGGTCGCCTGGTAGCGAGAAATGGCTTTGAGCCAGCGCATTGGCCGCTGTAAAAAATGTACCGGGGGCATCAAAGTGCCCAAAAACCCGCCGTAGAGAGGCTGCAAAATGCTGCCGATTAGCCCCATATCATGGTAGGGCGGCAGCCACCCAAGCGCATGACTCTCAGGGGTATGGCCAAAGAAGCGGTAGATAGAAGCCGAGTTACTTAAAATGTTGCTGTGGCTGACGATCACGCCCTTTGGATCGCCTGTCGATCCGGATGTATATTGTAAAAATGCGATGCTGTCTGCGCCTACTGTTAACCCAGATATTGACCCGGCTGTTGGCCCAGATATAGATGCAGAACCTTGAAAAGCACTATCGGCAACAACTGCATCTGTTGTTAGCCACCGGATATTAGCGAGCGGAGTGTTAACCTCCAAGTTTGCCTGCAACATGTTGCAAATGGCCGCTGAGGTAAGTACGGCAGCCGCCTTGCAGTTATCAACAATTGAGTTGAGCCGCTCCATTTTTTGATTGCGCCGAGGCGGGTAGGCCGGTACGGCAATGGCCCCGGCACACAGGCAGCCTAAAAATGCGCTGATATAGTTAATACCTGGCGGGTAAAACAGCAGAACCCGCTCGCCGGAAAGATTGTTGGCTTGAAGATAGGCTGCGATCGCACAGGCCTGTTCATAGAGCTGACGGTAATTTACCGTAACATCAACTGTATCCCCCTCAGAGAGAAAGGCATAGGCCATTTTACCGGGCGTTGAATCTGCCCGATAAGCCAAAAGTTGAACAAGCGTCTCGATGTGGGATGGAACTGGGCTCTGGGAAAAATCGGCAGGCATTATACAGGTATTTGCACTAAGGATGTATTTGCACTAAAGCTCACAGGAAAAAACGGAAAGATGCAGCCACTTTTAAGCGTTAATGAGATCAGCGCTACTGAGAAGATCTCGATTCTCGTGATTTGACCAGCGATCGCTTCGGCACTTTTAGATCCCAAGCGATCCCAAAGAATTCCATACTCCCAATCATCCAGCCGCCAATGTCAATTTGCCACCACTCCAGCCCAATTACCGGAGACTGCGGAAACGCATGGTGGTTGTTATGCCAGCTCTCCCCAAGGTTTAGAATCGCCAGCCAAATATTGTTACTGCTATGGTCACGGTTGTTAAAAGGCCGGGTGCCAAAACGATGACCAACAACGGCTATGCTCCAGGTAAAGTGCTGTACCAAAAACATCCGTACCAGCCCCGCCCACAAAAAGCCCTGAAGCGCACCGATCCAACTCAAGGTAATCAGCCCACCCAGAATCGTAGGAATAACAAGAGAAAGTCCGACCCACCAGAAGTACAGCTTGTTGATTTTTACCGTTAGCGGATCGCGCATCATGTCTTTTGCAAACAGCGCCGGGTTGGTCACCTTGCTAGTCAGCATCCAGCCCATATAAGAATGCCAAAAGCCGCGCATGCCCTTTAAAGATCCTTGTTCGCGCATGTGAGGAGAGTGCGGATCTTCGGGGCGATCGCTGTACTGATGATGACGACGATGAACAGCTACCCAGTTAATTGGCGGGCCTTGAGCGGCCATCGATCCTAGGATTAGCCAAAGGGCATGCATAAAGCGACCGGTTGCAAATGCCTTGTGTGAAAGATAGCGATGCAGGCCAACCGTCATTCCTGCAAATGCAAAGGTGTAACAGATCACCGTCAGCACAATAATGCTGGGCTGAAGACCAATGAGCCAGAGGCTTGCGATCGCAGCGCCTGTGCCTACTAAGGGCAATAAAATACTAGCGATCGCGACGCGCTGCTGCAATTGATGCAGCCGAGGATTCTCAATAGTGATACGAGGGCTAGCTGCCTTTACCGGTTTAACGGGGATGCTCAATGCTCGCTTAGACACCATTAGCTTGCCTCCGCTTTGACTGTTTCATCTGAGCATTTGGCACCCGCAAATCCCACGCCAATCCAACTTTTTCCAGCGCTCGAATAAACCAGGCTCCCAGGTCAATTTGCCACCATTCCAGCCCGTGAAGCGCTGAATTTGGAAACGCGTGGTGATTGTTGTGCCAGGCTATTCCAATTGTAGGAATTGCCAGCCAAATGTTGTTGGTACTGTTGTCATCTGTTTCAAACGGGCGCTGTCCAAACAGATGGCAAAAAGAATTAGAGCTCCAGGTAACGTGATGAACCACAAAAATGCGAACCAAGCCGCCCCACAGAAACCCTTCTAGCCCGCCTATCCAGCTGTGGGTAACCCAGCCGCCAATTAGCGTGGGGATCGCTAGCCCTAGCGCCACCCAGCCAAAGTACCAGCGATTGATCTTCGTAAGCACCGGATCGCGCAGCAAATCCTTAGTAAATACTGCGGAATTAGTGATCTCTCCGGTCAGCATCCAGCCCGTATGAGCGTGGTAAAAGCCTTTAAATCCTGAGAGCGCAGCTTCTTCTCCACAGCTCTTTTTTCTATAGTGAGGAGAATGCGGATCGCCCGGCTGGTCGCTGCTAGGATGATGACGCCTGTGGGTCGCACTCCAATTGATCACAGGGCCCTGGGCGGCGGTAGATCCTAAAATAGCCAGGCCAGCTCTTACCCAGGGATGTGCCTTGTAAGCCGAGTGCGAAAACAGGCGGTGAAAGCCCACTTCTACACCCAGCTGATTGAGCACAAAAAAGCCAACAAACAAGGCTACAGACACTGGCTCTACTCGCCCTCTAATCACCCAAAGCACGAGCGTAAAAACAACACCTAGCGACGGCAACAGAATGGTCGCCAGGCTAATCCGCTTATGAATCTTGCTGAGCTGAGGATGGTTGATGGTGACTCGCGCAGTCGTTCTTACATCAGTCGCTCTTACGCCAGTCGTTCTTACACCAGAAACACTTTTCATACCTGAGCCTCTCTCGCTTTCATGGATTTAGACGTAGGGCGCTTAATATCCCAAGCCAAAGAAACGCTCTCTAAGGCGCGAATTACCCAGCCACTGACATCAATTTGCCACCACTCCAATCCGTGCAGGGCAGAATGAGGAAAGGCGTGGTGATTGTTATGCCATCCGTCGCCCAAATTAACAACGGCAACCCAAAAGTTATTGGTACTTTTCTCTCCGGTTTCAAACGGCCTTGCTCCGTATAAGTGATTAATAGAGTTGATGCTCCAAATTGCATGATGCACCAAAAACATCCGCACAAAACCGCCCCACAAGAGCCCTTGCCAAACGCCCAGCCAAGTTGATGAGATCAACCCGCCCAGCGCTGCTGGTATTGATATGCCAAGCACGACCCACAGTAAATACAGGCGGTTAACCTTCATCAGTAGCGGCCTTTTTAACAAATCTTTTGCATAGAGGACATTCGGAAAAGATCCCTCAAACAGCCATCCTATATGGGCTCTAAAAAAACCTGATAGGCCGCTCAAAGCGTCTCCGCTAGAGCTGAGGTGAGGTGAATGTGGATCGTCTGCTTGATCGGTGTACTGATGGTGACGGCGGTGATTACAAACCCAATGAGTCATATGACCCTGGGCCGCCATAGACCCTAAAATAATCAGCGCGGCCTCTAGCCTCGGATGCGCTTTAAAGGCAGCATGTGAAAACAAACGATGGTAGCCAACGTTAATTCCCAGCGTCGTTAGCACATAAAAGATGGCACATAGTGAAATAGCCAGCCAGCTAACAGGCTGATAAAAAGCCTGAACAACAGCAACAGACGTAAATAGGGTCGGCACTATAACAGCAGCGTAGCCAAAGTACTTCTGCCCAGTTTCCAAACCTTCGCTTTTCATCGTGGCGCTACGTCTGAAGGTCTTGTCTTCTTGCCGAGCACCGAGCACGCGCTGTTGTGGATGCACGCGCTGATGTGTGTTTTCGCTATGAGGACGACTACTAGGACGCTTATATTTAGATAACATATAGATAATTTTTGCCTACGAGGTAGAACACTAATACTTTTCTGACTCACCTCAGATAAAGCGGCTAAAGCTCAATCTATTGCTGAAGCGGTAGAATTCAACAAAAGCGAGAAGTGGGCCTATCTCGCTTCTACGAGCCCTCACTCTTTATCAGCTCAGTATTCTGTTTAGTAAATAAATTAAGCGCGATATTCCAAGAGCATTTCACGACTAGGCACAGCAAGCAGGTAGCTAACAGTCAGGTAGCTAACAGTAGATAACTAAAGGTAGCTGAGCACAGCAGGCAATGCCTGACTGAACAGCTTGCCCTACTCAAAGCCTCACTCAAAAGAAAATTCCTGATTATTGTGAACTCTTAACCATGAACTCTTGACCACGAATTCTTTACCATGAACTCTGATGCGATAAGAACTTTGAGCCAAGCCAGAAGATTTCCGCTGGCCCTGATAATAGACTGTTCTTAGCTGGCTTTAATATAATAAGAAGTCATATTTTGTAAGACAGTTCACAATCGAATAGTGAAAGGTCTAACTCACAGCCTAGATCAGGGCATTATGAGAAATAGCTAGCTGTGCCCAAGGGTCGTGTTGGTCAGTCGAATCCTTGAGCAAAATATTTATTGATTGGGCAACGTCTTATTGACTAGCGTCTTACAGGGCAAAGTCTCATTGAGAAAACTCATGGAGCACAGTCTCACGATCGCTGTGTAGCCCAACCTCTTTTGGCTGTGTAAGCGTAAGATTTTGTTAGATTTTGAGTGTGGTTTGCCTATATCATTGTTTTTCGCTTCTAAATTTTCATACATTTTTTTGATAGTCGCTATAATTTCTACTGTGCGAACTACCAATGCGAACTACTAGAAATACTATTACTGCGCGAACTACTATACGAACCGAAATGACAAACCAAGATCTCAATTGAGATTTGAATATCTTTGGGCTCATTTCCTGCTCTCCCGTGTCCCTTGGTGCAAAATATTAGATGCGAAATATTAGATGCGAAACATTAGGGATAAAACAGTAACCGGACTTGTCTTAAAGGTTTATATCTTTGATTCTAAGAGGCTCTGTTCGTTAGGCTTTATGCCTATGTATCGTCTACGGTAACAGACTGCGTATTTTCTAAGCTGAGCTGGATAGGTGACGACAAAGTGTCTATCAGTGAAGTGTCTATCAATGTCTGTTATCGCGTTCGTATGGCCAGTTTTCTAAGCGGGATTGAAAAGGGCCTGAAAGGAGATTGAAAAGGGATATTGACAGTTAATTTTCAATGGTTTTAACTGATTGCTCATAGGCATCTTTATGTGATGGCTTGTAGCTTTTTCCATTTTGATAGATCTTGGCTGCATCAATTTGTTTAGATCTTTGTCTAGATCTAATTTTAAGTTTAATCGGGTTTGCATCTCTAAAATTAGTGGAACAAACTTAGTGGAACTGTTTCGTTCTTTTGAAAGTCTTATGCTGGCAAAGCGCAATCTAGATTCTGTCGAATGATAGCAAGCATGGCTAGTAGAGAAATTACGTAAAGAGACCATAATCTATTTGCTTATTGATTCACAGTCACTTCATATCAAGTGACTATTTGCCAGCCATATATGATGGCAGTATTAATAGGCAATGTAGAGCTAAGTATTAACTCTTAAAGAACAAGATGGCTAGAGAAAATGGCAAACTTCAATTTTACGTTTCAGCCTGGAATGTCGTCGGAGCAGATTTTAGGCTTTGAGATGGCTGGTCGTGTTTGGGGTCAATATATTCAAGACGACGCAGTTTTTAATATCCATGTAATGGCCACTAATGAGTTGCCATCTTCAGTGGTTGGCGGGTCGCTGCCAATCTTTGTTACTACGGACGTTGCAACCGTAAAAAGTACGCTGGCTAAAGATGCGACTTCTGCTGACGATGCTACTGCGATCGCAAACCTCAATACCACTTTAGATGCCAGCGGCGTCGCTCAGTACAGCGCCGTTCTCAACGACACCCAATATCAATCAAGCGAACTCAGCATTACCCGCGCAAATGCGAAGGCATTAGGGTGGGAAGATTTGGAGACGCCTGATGCAGTCGATGGCTATGTTGTCTTTAACAACCTCAGTGGCAGCGGCTTCAGCTGGGACTACGATTTCTCTCGTCTTTCAGACTCTTCTAGTCAGCAGCTAGACTTTTTGGGCATGGCGCTCCACGAGCTAGGCCACGTCATGGGCTTCACCAGCAGCGTAGACACCGCTGATAATGTTTCTACGTCAGCCAATCAAAGCCCGCTCTCACCATTCGACTTTTTCCGTTTTAGCGATCGCACCACTCCCGTCCCCATCCAGCCTGATCTAAGTCAAACCTCACTGCTCGACCTTTTCCGCTACAGCGAGCCCAGCGCGAATCTCAGCGCTCAAGAGCTAACGCCCGGTGAGAGCGCCTATTTCTCAATTGATGGCGGCAAAACTTCACTTGCATCCTTGTCAACCGGTCTAGTTGAAGGCGACGACGGCGTCAAGAGCTATCAGGCCAGTCACTGGGCTCCTCAAACACCCACAAACGATACCCGCACCAGCACCAGTCTGCTATCACAATTTCCTTCAGTTTTCGACTTCATTTCAAACCCACTCACCAGCACTGTTTCTTTAGCCACCGGCATCCTATCAATCCCAGGAGCCCTACTCGGCCAGCAGATCATTACGCCGACGGCAGATCCTTCACAACGACCTGTCAGCTTGGGCATCATGGACAATGCAATCATTCCTGGGGTTCGATCTAACATCTCTAATCTAGATCTCCAAGCTCTAGATGTTATTGGCTACGATATCAACAAGACTTCATCGTCGCTAGATTACGCCACCCTGCTAACAGATACTCAGGCGCTCCTAGCTCAAGAGCTGAATATAGACATCAACAGCCTAGCGGATGCTCTCGCCACCAGTTCACTGATTACCGATCAGCAGGCAGCTCTAGACGATCTTTTAGAACGTCGTCGCAGCAGTGCACCGACCAGGCGGCAGACTTTCTTTCAAGACACCGATATAGAGGTAAAAGTATCTGTTGATACGTCTGTTGATACGACAGTATCTATTAGTGCACCTGCTATTAGTGCACCTGCTACTAATGCACCTAAAAGTCCCGCTGTCTCTAGCCCAGTGCAAAGCACAGAATCTGACTTAGATACTGTCGATACCGTTGCACAAGATGAGCTGCTTGGAGGTGAGGCAACAAGAGCAGCGGTGCGAAGTGATGAGAACAACTCGAAATGGGAACAGGCTAGCACCGATCTGTTTTTGTCAGGTAATTCTCAGGAAAATCTGACAACAAAATCTAGATGGAATAGTAGCATTTTTATTCGTGATGCGCTCTTTAGAGACAACCTGAAAGACAGACTGAAAGGAAGTCAACTTCTTTCCTCCGGCGCTGCCACCAATACCGCCGCTAGCACTGTTAACAACAGTAGCAATGAGTTCCAAGGCAATGACCTTGCAGATAATTCTATAACAGATAGCCCGTCGATTTTATCTAGTCGCCCTCGTTCCTTTCTTTCTGGTTTTAGACAGTGGTTTTAGACAGTGGTTTTAGACAGTGCTTCTAGAGGTAGCGGTTCTTGCTAATCCTCCATCTGTTTAAAAGCTATGCCAATAAAGCCATGTCAATAAAGCCATGTCAATAAAGCCATGTCAATAAAGCCATGTCAATAAAGTGTATGCGCATGGATCATCCTCTTCAGACATCACCTGTTACCTGTCTAGCTAGTACGCTCGGCTCACTGCTGGTCATTGGGGGTGTGGCCCCAGCTGCGTTTGGCCAAGTCATTCCAGATACGACTGCTGGTTCTGCTGCCGTTTCTACCAATAACCTAGTTACCATCACGGGTGGCGTTCGTTCTGAAAACACTTTGTTTCACAGCTTCGATCAGTTTTCTGTCGATTTAGGGCAAACGGCTCGGTTTGATAATGCTTTAGATCTTACTGCGCTGATCGCGCGGGTCACCGGTGTGCAGCCATCTGTAATTGACGGAACATTGGCAGCTCAAGGGAACGCGGATGTATTTTTGCTCAATCCCAACGGCATTGTTTTTGGGGCCGCATCTCAGCTCAATGTTGGGGGGTCTTTTATTGCCAGCACAGCCGATAGTGTTTTGTTTGACAATGGCCAGCAGTTTAGTGCTGTTGTGCCTCAAAGTGCGGCTCTGTTGACGGTTAGCTCACCCGTTGGGCTGCAATATGGTGCTCGCTCTAATGGCGATGTTCGTGCTAATGGCATTGATGTACTGGGTGAGGGGCACGGGTTTATCATCGACCCGTTTACGCTAGAGGTTTTGCCTACTCGCCCGAGGGCAGGATTGCGTGTGCCTGCTGGTAACACTTTGGCGCTCTTGGGTGGAGCGGTCACGCTCGACGGGGGCAGCTTAACTGCTTCAGAGGGACGCGTTGTTCTTTTGGGGGCAGGGCAAGGGGATACGCTCGCCCTAGAAAGAGATCCGCTTGGTTGGACTGTACAGCAATCAGATACAGTCTTATCTGATATAGCTTCGTCTGATGTTTCGCCCTTAGCTGATGTGGCACTGCTCAATGCCTCATCTGTTTTTACCAGTGGCGGCGGTGGTGGCGCTGTGCAGATTGAGGGACGCCGCATTGATCTGTTGGATGGGTCTACCCTGTTGGCCAATACATATGATACGGACGCGGGTCGTGGCGTTGTTTTAAGCGCGACAGAAGCCATCAACGTACTGGGCGCAGAACTGGATCCGATTACGGGTGAGGCCTTCTTTCCCACCAGCATTTTTTCTGAAGTTGTGATAGACGCCCCTGGCGATGGTGGCGACATACAGCTAATGGCACCCTCGATTTTGGTCGGGGATGGGGCGCAAGTTTCAACTAGCGTGTTTGGGGATGGCAAGGGGGGCAATATTACAGTTCGAGGCGAGGTGGTAGATCTGCAAGGAGGCACCCCGGAGTTTGGCTCTAGCGGATTTTTTCTCAGCGTTGCCGATCCATTTGCTAGAGGCAGTGGAGGAGACTTTACGCTTCAGGCCGGTCGGTTACGAATGAGTGATGGAGCCATCATTGATAGCAGTAGCTTTGGCTGGGGCGATAGCGGACGAATTACCGTTGATGCCAGTACGGTTGAGCTGATCGGAAGTGCTGATTCGCCTGATCCGAGTGGAATTTTGTCTCAGGTGGAAGGAGCGGGGAACGGTGGCGATATCACCATTAGCGGAGACGTTCTCAACATTTCAGCCGGTGCTAGTCTATCCACCATTGTGTTTGGCCAGGGGAATGGCGGCAATATCAATGTGCTGGTCGATCAGATTAGTATCAGGGACGATTCTTCAGATTCAGCTTCGTCTGTTGGCGGCATTTTGTCTTTTTTAGAACCAGAGAGCCAGGGACAGGGCGGCGATATTGACGTGGTTACTCGAAAGTTAACGATTGCCGAAGGCGGAGAAATTAGCAGTTTGACCGCTAGCGATCGCCCGGCTGGCAACGTGACGATTCAAGCACAGTCAGTTGATTTAGTGGGCGTAGATGACTTTTCTACAGGAATTTTCTCTTCTGTCGCGGCGGGGGCGGCGGGAACTGGCGGAAAAATTGACTTGCAGACTGAAACCCTAACCGTGCGGAATGGGGCTCAAATTGTGACGGGCACTGTAGGACAGGGTGATGGTAACGATTTGCAGGTAGTGGCCGACGCCATTACGCTCGATGGACGCAATAATTCTGGCCGCAGCGGTTTGTTTGCCAGCGCATTTGAAGAGACCGGCAACGGTGGCACCATTATTGTCAAAACAGACACCTTGGATATCCAAAACGGAGCGACGATCAGCGCCAGTAATTTTCCTAGCTTTGACGGTGCGGCAGCGCCTGGGCAGGGGGCCGCTGGCAGTATTAGTATTACTGCCGACACCACTCGACTGCGAGACCAAGGCACAATTACCACCTCTACGTTTACCGGTGACCAGGGCAATATTCGCCTAGAGAGCGATGTGATTTTACTGCGTAATAACAGCGCGATTACAACCAATGCCTCCCAAGCGGCAACGGGGGGAAATATCAGGATTTTGAGCGATTTTCTCTTGGCGGTTCCTGGTGAGAATAGCGACATTACGGCCAACGCGCAGCAGGGGCAAGGTGGACGGGTGGATATTACCGCCCAAACGGTTTATGGGCTAGCCGCTAGCGATCGCCTTACCCCTAGCAGTGATATTACGGCGAGTTCCGACGTTGGCCTTGATGGCGAGGTCGCAATTAATTTGCTGGCCATTGACCCTAGTAAAGACTTGGTGCCGCTGCCAAATGATGTGGCAGATAGTTCTGACCAGATTGCGGCGGGGTGCGTGGCGAACCAAGGCGCTAATTTTGTGGCAACAGGTCGTGGCGGACTGCCTGCTGATTTGGCTCAGCAGGTACAGAGCCTGACTTTGCTCCCGGCGTTTGAGCGCACAGCCGGAGGGGCGTTTGGTGAGGGAATGCCGTTCGCTGAGGGGATGCCTCCTACTGGTAACGACGCTGCTTTAGTGCCTGTCCTAGCAGCAGCCCAGATAGAAGCTCAGACAGCAGCCCAAACAGCAGCCCAAACAGCAGCCCAGACAGCAGCCCAAACAGCAGCCCAGACAGGCGCTCAGACAAAACTTCTAGTAGAAGCCCAAAGCTGGACGGTTAATCCAGATGGGACGGTGGCGCTGGTCGCTGGTGCTGATGCAGAGTCCGATGCCCAGGTCGCCTGTTTGGGCGGGGGTGCGGTATGAATCGCTGGCGTATGAGGCAAAAGTTGGTGAGGAAGTGGCGCTATGGGTGGCTGCTTTTGATGACGTGCCTGCTTTTGATATTTGGACAGTATGCTGCCGGAGTCTATGGCGCTGACGGGGCCTATGAAGTAGCCTATGAAGCAATAGATTCAGAAGCTGAGCTGTCTACTGCTGTGCTTGGCGTGAGTGACTATCTCGATCGGGGGCAAGCGCTCTATGATGCTGGCCAGTTTACAGCTGCGATCGCAACCTGGGAAAAGGCGCTAACCCTTGCGCAAAATCAACCGCAGCAGCAGGTGATCGCACACAACTACCTAGCCATCGGCTACCAGGCGCTTAGCCAGTGGTCAGCCGCTGATGAGCACATTCAACAAGGGCTCGCGCTTCTAAAAATCTCAAACGCAGATCAGGACGCAGCCTTTTTGACCGCTCAACTGCTCAATACGCAAGGCAGCAATCAGCTACAGATGGGGCAAGCTGCGATCGCGCTAGACACCTGGCAAACGGCGATCGATCTTTATCAGCACTTCAGCGCCGTTGAAAGTGCCCTACCCCTTGCCCGTACCCGCATCAACCAAGTCCAGGCCCTGCGAATCTTAGGCTTTTATCGTAGGGCCCAAACTACCTTGACCGCAGTGCGTACAGATCTAACAAATTTCCCTACCCCAGCGATGAAGCTGAGCGTACTGCAAAGCCTCGGTCAAATCCTCCTGCGTACGGGTGACTTAAACCAGGCCCAGACGGTGCTAAGTGAGGCCCTGACTCTGGCAAATACGCCTGAGCAACAGGCCGCCATACAGCTCAATCTGGCGCAAACAACTGCTGCGCTTGGCGATACGCAAGCGGCGCTAGCTCTCTATCAGCGCGCGCGCAATCAAGGCGCGATCGCCACCCAGCTAGAGGCCTCGCTCAATCAGCTAGCTTTACAGCTTGACGCTAGTGAAGATCCCGATTTCTCTTGGTCTGCGGTTAGCCAAACGCTAGGCCAGATCTCTCCTCAGCTCTCCGCACTGCCGCCTAGCCGCTGGGGGATAAATACTCAGGTCTATCTGGCCAATCTGCTGGTTGATACGGTTGGTATTCAACGGCTAGAGAACGTAGAACTCTCTGCTGAAGTCATTGGCCAGCAGTTAGCTCAGGCTATACGCCAGGCTCGCGGCCTGCAAGATCGTCAGGCAGAAGCCGCTGCTTTAGGAGAGCTAGGGCACCTTTACGAAAAAAATCAGCAGTGGGACGCAGCTCTCGATCTAACTCAGCAGGCTTTAAAGCTGACCTCTAGTGCTAGCAGTAGCTATACCAGCGCTCAGCAGCAGTGGCAGCTAGGCCGCATCCTCAAGGCTCAAGGTTTGCTAGACCAGGCTAGAGTGACCTACGGCAACGCGGTTGGCCAGCTAGACTTACTGCAAAGCGATATTGTGGCGCTCAACCCTGATGCCAAGTTTTCGTTTCGCGATCGCATTGAGCCCGTCTATCGAGGCTATGTGGAATTGTTGTTAGAAAATATCGAACAGCAGCCCGACGCGACCGTTCGACAGCAGCGACTACAGCAGGCTAGAGATACGATGGAAGCACTCCAGCTAGCCGAGCTGCAAAACTACTTTAGAGAGACCTGTCTCACCTATCAAACCCGTGAAATTGAGTCCATTGATCCCCATGCGGCCATTGTTTATTCCATTGTGGTAGACAGCCATCTAGAGGTCATTGCGTCTCTACCCCATCAGCCGCTTGCTCACCACAGCGTAGATCTCAACTCTACCGATCAATCAGCGCTGTTACAAGCTGTGCTCAGCAGCTTACATCCGCTAAGTCCGATTGACGCCATCGTGCCGTTTGGTCAACAGCTTTACGAGTGGCTAATTGCACCGATTGCGCCCCAGCTAGAACAGCAGGCGATTGAAACACTGGTGTTTATCCCTGACGGTTTTCTGCGCGATATTCCGATGGCCATTTTGCATGATGGCAGTGGCTATTTATTAGAGCGCTACAGCCTTGCGCTAACGCCTAGTATGAAGCTATTCAATTCTCGTTCTTTAGAGATTCAATCCTCGAAGATATTAACCGCAGGGCTAACCCTATCGAGGCAGGGCTTTAGCGCGCTGCCGGGCGTCGATCAGGAGATCAGCCAAATTAATCAGCTAGCGTCAACCGATACGCTAATTAACGATCACTTTACCAAGAACAACATTGCAGAAGAGTTCGAGAAAAATAAGTTTTCAATTGTTCATCTTGCCACTCATGGTCAGTTTAGTGCGTCTGCCGAAAATACCTTTTTACTGACCTGGGATGGCCGTATCAACGTTAAAGATTTGAGCGATTTGTTTCAAACCTCTCAAGATCGAGAGGCCCCAATTGAGCTGCTGGTGCTCAGCGCCTGCCAAACTGCCCAAGGCGATCGCCAAGCAACCTTGGGCATGGCTGGCGTCGCCGTCGAATCTGGGGCCCGCAGCACAGTGGCCAGTCTGTGGAGAGTGCAAGATACCTCCACTTCTATACTCATGGGTGAGTTTTACCGGCTGCTGATTGACACTCAGCAGCCTAGAGCCAAAGTTTTGCGCGACGCTCAGCTCACGCTTATGAAAACTCCTAGCTATCAGCATCCCTACTACTGGGCTCCTTTTGTCATGATTGGCAACTGGCAATAGGGGGCCTAGTCCTAGAGCAGGCGAGAACATCACCCGTTTAAGAACACTATCAGCTAAAAAACATCACCAACAGCTTTAAACAACTCTTAGAAAACCGAAAAACCATGCCACTATTTAAAAAGCCATTTCTACTCGCCATTACCTTTTTCCTGACCGCTTCAACGCTTCCTGCTCACGCCGACCAATCTATTCGGGCGACCGACCAGGCGACCACTGGTCAATCGGCTGGCCAATCGGCTGGCCAGTCCCCTGTGCAAACACTTTTGAGTGTACTGGCCTCAACCTTTCAGCCGCCCGAAGACGATGCCCCCCAACAAACTGTACCCGCCGGATCTCGTGATGAAGCTCGCTGTGGTGGCGACAGCGCCTCTATGCGCCCGCTGATGCCTGACGCTGACTATGGTTTAACCGCTTCAGAACGTCCGGCGCTGTGGATGGAAATGCCTGATACTCATGCTCAGGAGGTTTTGTTGGTATTTCAAACAGAAGGCGGAGACGACTATGCCCGCGCCCAGCTCCCTATTCCACAGGCTAACGATCAGGGATTTGTTCAGTTCCAGCTGCCCGAGACGGCAAAGGGACTGGCTCAAGGCGAAAATTATCACTGGACGCTCAGCATTCTGTGTGAGGGCTACTTAAGTCCTAATGATCCCTTATTTAGCGGCCAGATTAAACGGGTAGCCCCTTCAAAAGAGGTCGCCCAAACCCTAGCCAATACTTCGGTCGCAAATCAAGTCGCGATTTTGCAAGGGGCTGGCTATTGGTACGACATGGTGTCTTTACTTTTGCAAAATCAGTACGCCTTTAGCAATATGGACGCGCTGTCGCTTGAACCCGATTATTCTCCAGACCTTTGAGCCGCTGCCTGGAGTAGTCTAGTTTCCATCTTTGTAATCAGCTGCTGTTGACGCAATCCCTCGCTCTGCTTCAAATATTCCAGGGCGATTTTGGTGGCGGCAGGGTAGTTGGCGTAGTGCTGCATTAGGGCGCTGACTGTGTGTTTGATCAAGGCGCGCTCAGCTTGGCGATGGGTAATAATTGCAAAAATGCTGCTGCTGAGAACTAGGCCCAGTCCGGCTGGAGCCATCAGAATCCACAGCCCGTACGAAAATGAGAGATAGCTGATACAGACAAGGCTAAGACAGGCAGCCAATAGTGCGATCGCGCCTATCCAGACCCGTCGCCAGCTGTTGCTGCCCAGCCAGCCGCCCAGCAGCACCCAAACCACAATCCACCCGTAGTTAACAGCAGACGGCCACACCGCCATCATTGGCCGATTGTCTAAGGCTGAACTGAGCAGTTGATGAATAATATTGGCATGAACAAACACCCCCGACATCGGGCTGGCCATATTGTACAGCCGACGACTGTAAGGCGTCAGCAGCAGATCTTTCACCGTCAGCGCATTAAAACCCAGCAAAACAATCTTGCCTTTAAAGGCATCACCAGGCAGCTGATCGTTCATGACCGATCGCAGACTGTGCACTTCAAAACTAGATGCTTCGCCGTGGTAGTTCAATAAAATTTGATATCCTCCTGTATCAGCATGTCTATATCCCTCCGAATTCTGCGTGAGCGGAACAATTACCGACTGCCCTAGCTGGATGCGATCGCTATAAAGCTGAGGTTCAATGCCCTCTTCGGCTAAATATCTCAAAGCCAGCTCCAGAGAAAAACTAGAATACAGCTCGCCCTCAAAGCTAAGCGTCAGCAGTCCTCGTCGGACAACCCCATCGCCATCTAAAACCTGATCGGCAAAACCGTATTGCCCAGCAGCAGTCAGCGCCGGAGGAGCCTGAACAGCGCTACCAACAACCTGATTAATTCCAATTAAATTCGGCGTCGTTCGATACAGCTCCGCCAGCTCCCCAGAGCCCGGCGATATCGATAGGTCGCGAAAAATATCTATCCCAATCAGCCTCGGCTGCTGCTGTTTTACTCTATTCAACACATCTACCAGCACCGCATCAGAAAACGGATATTGACCAATAGATTGAATATCGGCATCGTCTATGGTTACTACCGCTATTCTGGGTGCCGCAGAAGCGACTGGTCTTGCCTGGACAAAAGCATCAAAGATCGTCCATTCCAGCGGCTGTAGCCAGCCAGTCCATCTCAAACCTGCCAGCAGCAGCAATAAACTCAGCGTGACCGCCATGGCAGAACGTTTTTGCCACAGCGGAAAAGAAGAAGAAGACTGTTCTTGCCGGGCCTGATAGCGCGCCCTCCCCAAGAGCTGCCTAGCTTTTTCTACTACTCCAAGGGCAATCTGAGCCTGTTCCCGCTGAAATATCTCAGTGGCTAAATTTTCTTCTACAGACCGCTGAGCCTGTTCTTGACTGGCATTCAAAAATCGATAATCTACATCGCTAAGATATTTTTGATTCGCCCAGGCCAGGGCTTCTTTTAGCATTAGCCCCGTTAACAAGCAGTCAGTATCGCGACAGCCAGAGGCCATCCAAAGATCGATAGCAGCGGCATAGGGGCGCAGCAGCGTCAGCTGTTTTTCTAACCAATCGTAGTCAAAAATCCTCTGATAAATTAGATTTTTGACACGCAAACGTCCCTGCTGTTCAATCACCAGTCCTGAGAGCCGTAGCTCTAGCTGGTCGCGACTGCCATCGACAGCTATGGCTTCACCCATTAATATTCGCTGATACAGCCCTAATAGCTGAGCGGCCCGTAAATTATCGTGCAATAGCCGATTGCGAATAGTGCGCAGATGTTCCGGTTCATCTTGAGACTCCCAATGCTCTAGAACATGCTTTTCGACTAGGGCGGCAATATGAGGCGTGTATAGGGTCTCTTTATCTTGAACCTGATCAACCACAATCTGGCACAGTTTCTGGGTCAAAAACGGCTGTCCCCCTGTCCAGTCCAAGATTTGATTGATAGTCTCAGCTGGGTTTTCTACATAGCCCACCAACCCCCTCAGCAAAGGGGTAATGTTGTGACTGTCAAATCCAGCCAAATCAATAGAGCGTCCGATGTTGAGAGTGGTGCGCTGCTTATTAAGGATAAAATCAGACGGTGTTGCCACCCCTAGTAAAACAAAAGTCAGACGGTTATATTCCGCATTGATCGCGCGGCGGTTATAGTACGCACGCAGCAAAGTAAAAAAATCGTCGCATGAAAAAGAGAGACTAAGTGTGCTGTCAATTTCATCAATAAAAATAACGATGGGCTGCTGGATCTGAGCTAATAGAATCTGTTCTAAAAACAGCTCCATGCGTTTTGCTAAAGACACCTGGCTGACTGTTTCCCACCAGGTCATAAAGTCTACGTCTAGCTGAAAGCCTTCAGCAAAATCGTGTAAGATGCTGGCATACCACTGCTCAGGCGTAATATGTTGGTTTCCTAGCGTGGTCAGATCAACCGCTATGCAGCAAATTCCCGCTTGGCGCAGACGAGCCATCGTATGGATTTGCAGGCTCGACTTTCCCATCTGCCGAGAGTTTAAAACATAGCAAAACTCTCTTTTAATGACGGCTTGGTAAAGATCTTCATCAGCCTGCCGCTGGACGTAGCTAGTGGCCTCTGGGGGCAGGCTACCCCCTACTTGATAGCCCACTTGATAGCCCACTGGATAGTCAGAGCCGAGCGGCTGGTAGTCAGAGCCAAACGGCTTAGAGCTGGCGGGAAAATCAGAGCTGGCGGGAAAATCAACCATGAACCGAACCGTGAACCGAAACCGTGAGCTAAGAGGTAGGGTTAGAGCCTGCCCAATAGCGAACCAAAATATTGACGATACAGGGCGCAGCTAGGTGTTGCATCCTGTCCCTGCAATTTCACCATTCCCAGACTCTCTAGCTGAAAGCCCTGTAACGCAGGCAAGGCAACGGCTTGTTCACTCGTCACAACCTGCTGAAAAAGCGGAATCAGCTTCGGATATTTTTGAATCAGTCGAAACTGTTGGCGAAGGTGCTCGTAGTCGATGCCTTTAGGTGTTGTTGCATTTTCAATAACCTCAAAGAGTGATACAGATCTCCCTACGACCCAATCTAAAGTAAAGCGAACCAGATCGGGCTTGCCGCCTACTAATGCCATTAGCGATGCTACCTCATCATCTGTCCATATCACTGCGTAGCGGTTGGCCAATTCCATAACTTGTTCGGCCGTAAAGTAGGGCAGCTCGATCGACAAGCCTACGTTAAATGGTGACTGATGGTGGTGTAGGGGAATGTAGACTTCGGTTGAATGAATAACCAGTAGCTTGAGCAAGTGCCACGCGTCGCTTTTGTTGCTTTGCTTAGCCTTTTCGCACCAGGCTCTAACTAGGCCCAAAAAGTCAGTCGCAATCATGGGATGATCAAACAACACATCGACATCATCGAGCGCTATTACCACTGGCTTCCCTAGCTGCGGCAGCAAAATGCGACTAAAGAACTGCGTGCAGTTGTAGTTACTACCAAAGATAGGTTTCCAATGTTGTTCTAAATCGACAGCGATGTTGAGCTGATCGCAGATGACTGCACAAAACCACTGAAGAAACCGATCTAAATCGGAAAGAATATGCCCGTCCGCTAAACGCAGATTCACCACAACTGTATGGTGCTGATGCTTTTTGACACAAAGTAAAACCTTTGTCATCAAAGACGTTTTACCCATTTGCTTTGGCGCTTTGATACGGAGCAGTGCCCCCTGCTGAACAATGGCCTCATAGCAGCGTTTTTCAATAGGAGGCCGCTCAATGTAGTAATCTTCTTGGCTAGTTCCATCTGCTGCCGTTATGGTTAGGCACGTTTCAAGAACCTGCAGAGGCGGCGTGCCCACTGGAGCAACTGAAGTAATAGAGGGGCTAAAGGCGTTCTGCTCAGCAAGGCGATTCTCTGCAAAGCGGTTTTCAGCAAGGTGGTGCTTGATAATGGCCTGAAAATTGCTTTTCGCTACTTTTTCACCAAACACTTTGGAGAGCTGCTTCCAAAGCTGTGCCCCGATGCTGCGAATATAGATTGCATCGTAGTCTAGAGAATCGGCGATCTCCTGGTAGGACTCTCCTTTCCAACACTGAGAAAATACAGATTCTTGAATGGTATTCAATCGCTCAGGCCATACGGCCCGACGAACTAGCGTCAGTGCCACAGCCAATGAGTCGTTATTGTCTTTTTCCAAAATATTCGATAGCTGTATCTAATGACTCTAAGTGTACACTAGTATATTTTGGCTCCGTAGTTAAACAGTAGCTAGACTAAACAGTAGCTAGACATCAGAGCAGCTAGGACAGAGCTAGGACATTGGCTAGATATTGCAGTTAGACGCTCGCATTTTGGAAAGGTTTCTTCATGCCACTTGTTATCTCACTTCAAGAAGAACGTCGGACTGCTCCTAGTCTCTTCGCTCCTTGTCTTTCCCCTCCTAGTCTTTCCCTTAGTCTCATAGCTGCATCTCGTAGCTGCATCTCATAGCTGCATTGAGAATATAAATATATTTGTGAATATATTTAACAGATCGCTACACTCTAAACCGAAGCGAGTGATACCACTATTGAGCCTTATCCTATTGAGTACTACCGTTGAGTAATACTACTCCAACTCTACTAAAAGGTAGATAACTCATTTCAATGGAATCGCTAAGATCAAACCTAAAACACTCTGAATTGAAACACTCTGAATTGATGTGAGCTAATTAGCGGCTTTGGCGATCGCACCTCACACAAAGAAACGAAAAAAAATTGAACACCCCTTACCTTGAACTTAATGAATAACACCCCCTCTACTGGCCCTGCACAATGTCCTTTTCGAGGAACTCGCGTAGGCGGCGCACTCGGATCTAAGCCACAAACTGACGACTGGTGGCCCAATCGATTGCAAGTCGAGCTGCTGCATCAAAACTCGCCTCAGGCTAATCCGCTGCGAGACTTTAATTATCCAGAAGCGTTTCAGAAAATTGACTATCAGCAGCTAAAGAGCGACGTCAAAGCGCTGCTGACAGATTCAAAAGAATGGTGGCCAGCAGACTATGGCAACTATGGCCCTCAGATGGTTCGCATGGCGTGGCACGCTGCGGGCACCTATCGAATTGCAGACGGTCGTGGTGGCGCAGCAGAAGGGATGCAGCGCTTTGCCCCAATTAACTCGTGGTGGGACAACGGCAACACCGATAAATCACGGCGGCTGCTCTGGCCAATTAAGCAGAAGTACGGCGCGGCGCTGAGCTGGGCCGACCTAATGATCTTAGTCGGCAACTGCTCGCTCGAAATCATGGGTCTAAAGACCTTTGGCTTTGGCGGTGGTCGTATTGATGCTTGGGAAGCAGATCGCGCTACCTATTGGGGGTCTGAGTTCTGGAACGGCAAGCCGTTGGGAGAGGGGAAAGAAGCGGTCAAAACGGAGACCAAAGAGCTTGTACATGCTGGCCATCCTGACAATATGGTTACCCGCGATATTCGCTGGGTCGGGAAGCCAGACGAAGAATATTACGACCTTGAGAACCCACTAGCCGCTTCGCACCAGGCGCTAATTTACGTTAATCCAGAAGGGCCGAACGGCGAAGGCGACCCCCAAGCCTCGGCAAGAGACATTCGCGAGACGTTTGCGCGGATGGCTATGAATGACGAGGAAACAGTTGCGCTGATTGCGGGTGGTCATGCCTTTGGTAAGAGCCACGGGATGGTTGCACCGGACAAAATTGGCCCAGCACCAGAAGGTGCGCCGATTCAGGCGATGGGACTAGGATGGCAAAACCCAGAAGGAACCGGGTTTGCTGAATACACGATGACAAACGGAATTGAAGGATCGTGGACGCCAAACCCAACTCAGTGGGACAACAGCTACCTAGAAAACCTCTTTAGATATGAGTGGGAGCAAACTAAGAGCCCAGCTGGTGCTATTCAGTGGACGCCTAAGGATCCCGATGCGCCGAAGACGCCGGACGCTCACCAGCCGAGCGTTGAACATGCGCTAATGATGATGACTTCAGACATCGCGCTGAAGGTGGATCCGGCCTATCAAGAGGTCTGTAAGCGCTTTTTAGATGACTTTGATACTTTTGGCGATGCGTTCGCGCGCGCTTGGTACAAGCTAACCCACCGGGATATGGGACCCAAATCTCGCTATCTTGGCCCAGAAGTTGCCGCAGAAGATTTGCCTTGGCAAGATCCGATTCCGGCGCTTGACCACGAGGTTGTTAACGAGGCGGATATTAGCTCTCTTAAGGACAGCATTTTGGCTAGCGGGCTCTCTGTCTCAGCGTTGGTGTCAGCGGCTTGGGCTTCGGCAGCAAACTACCGTGACTCTGACAAGCGCGGTGGCGCAAATGGAGCGCGCGTCGGTTTAGATCCTCAGAAAGACTGGGCAGTAAACCGTCCGCAGGAACTCAGTGAAGTTCTATCGACGCTTGAGCGCATTCAGGCAGACTTTAACGGCGCTCAGTCGGGCGGCGAAACAGGTGGCAAAAAAATCTCGATGGCTGACCTGATTGTTCTCGGCGGCTGCGCTGCGGTTGAAAAGGCGGCGAAAGACGCTGGGGTTTCTGTTGTTGTTCCGTTCACGCCCGGTCGAATGGATACGACTCAAGAGATGACAGATGTTGAAAGCTTTAACTGGCTAAAGCCGGTTTCGGATGGTTTTAGAAACTATCACAATGAGGCAATTGGCTATAAGGTAAAGGCAGAGCGTATCTTCTTAGATAGGGCGCAGCTTTTGACTTTGAACGCACCCGAATGGACGGTTCTAGTTGGCGGCCTTCGCGCCCTCGATCAGAACTGGGATTATTCAAAGCACGGCATCTTTACAGATCGCCCTGGCGTTTTGACCAATGACTTTTTCCGTGTTTTGACCAGCATGGACTATGAGTGGAAGCCAGTCGATAATCGTGAGATGCTCTTTGACATCTGCGATCGCGATACAGGTGAAACGAAGTTCACGGCAACCCGCTGCGATCTTATCTTTGGTTCAAACGCAGAGCTTCGTCAGGTGACTGAAGTCTACGGTGCTGATGACGGCCACGAGCGTATGGTTAATGACTTTGTTGCCGCTTGGAACAAGGTGATGATGCTTGATCGCTTTGACATTTCTGCCTAAAAAAGCCTGCTAAAAAGGCCCATTGAAAAGGCCCGCTAAAGGAGGCTGTTAAAAGGCCAAACCATTAAAGGGCCAAATAAGGGTAGCGCTTTGGACCAATCCTGATAAATCTTGCCAAAATTCGGCAGTTGATATCTGGTAATTGGCCGAAGCGCTATCCTTTTGTTTTTCAAAGGTCAGCCCTTCTGCGAGCTGTACTTTCTGAGGAAAGACAATAAAGAGCCTGCCCTCCTTAACTGCCCTCCTCGATCATCCTCTTCAACTGTTGAGCCGCATTACCTCAAGCGTATGGCCTTAGACGTATGGCCTCAGACGTGTGGCCTTAAACGTATGGCCTTAGGTAGTTTCTTACAAAGAAGATACCGTTAAATGAGGGCAAATGAGAATATCCCATTTGGGTAGGAGTGGATGCCGTTCCAATCGAGCCTCAATAGGCTCCATCTGTTGTTTTGTGAGCGAA
>Ga0115546_1000389_pt1 | contig 30648 bp, 29 predicted proteins | sample COGITO_mtgs_1004_FD_87186 | JGI IMG/M metagenome (GOLD analysis project Ga0115546, IMG submission 87186) | Pelagic marine microbial communities from North Sea - COGITO_mtgs_100413 | ecosystem: Environmental > Aquatic > Marine > Epipelagic | place: Germany:Helgoland, sampling site Kabeltonne...
ATAGCAAAATTCCACAGCCGCCAATAATTCCACTTCGTCTCGCCGCTATAGCGGGCGTCCCGGTCGTACACCACCTCTGTTTGCCGGTAGCCCACCCAAGCGAATAGCCCCTTCATAAACCTTGTGCGCTCAGGCAGCAGCTTGAGTACATCAACAACTCGCCGATCGAGCAGCCGAAAATCTCCAGTATCTCTTGGAATCGGCACATTACTCATTCTCTCCATAACGCGATAAAAGTTGTTCGCCGTCATCGTCTTCAACCAGCTTTCTCCCTGACGCGATCGCCGCCGAGCATAAACCACGTCATAGCCCTCTTTCCACTTGGCCACCAAAGCCCCAATCAGCTCTGGCGGATCTTGCAAATCAGCATCAATCGGCACGACCGCTGCGCCTACCGCGTAGTCAATTCCTGCTGTCAGCGCCAGCTCCTTGCCAAAATTTCGAGAAAGCGCCACTACTTTAATTCGCGGATTGCGCCGATGATGATCGCCCAACCCATTCAACGTATTGTCCTGGCTGCCATCGTCCACACAAATAATTTCGTAAGGCAAACCCAAATCATCCAACACGCACTCTAGCCGTTCAAATAAATAGTCAATGTTCGATTCTTCGCAATAAAGCGGCACCACCACAGAAATTTCTGCGTCAAAAGCGCTGGGAACCGTTGAAGATAAGGCCATGTCTGTATATGTCATATCTGTGCCTAAACGATCGGGCTATAACAGAAGTGCTAACTCAGTTCGATCTCGTTAATTCGATCTCTTTAACCTCATCTGAATTAGCACTCACCAACCCCTCACTTATCTATCCCGGCCATGCCCCATCAGCTACTCTCTCCGCCGTCAGGACTCTTGCAAATACCCGTCAGCGTGCCTGCAGTAGCTGATACTGATTCATCTTCTAGCCAAACGCGATCGCTCAAATTCTCTTTAGTCATCCCCACCTACAACGAGCGAGGCAACGTTGCTAAACTCATTGCCCAGCTAGCCACCTTGCTGGACAAACTTATCCCAGCAGAATACGAGCTTATCCTCGTCGATGACGATAGCCCTGACCGCACTTGGCAAGTCGCTCAAGATCTGACCGATAGCTATCCGCAGCTACAGGTCATGCGTCGGCAGAAAGAACGCGGCCTTTCCTCAGCGGTCATTCGCGGCTGGCAAGTCGCCCGAGGCGAGATTCTAGGCGTCATAGACGCAGACCTTCAGCATCCGCCAGAAATACTGCTAAAGCTATTACAAGCTGTGCTTAACGGCGCTGATTTATCCGTGGCCAGTCGCCATATAGAAGGTGGTGGCGTCAGCGACTGGAGCATTATTCGGCGGTTTCTATCTAGAGGTGCCCAGGTATTAGGACTGATTATATGTCCGTCTGTCGTGGGCAGAGTAAGCGATCCCATGAGCGGCTATTTTATGGTTCGGCGCAGCGCGATCGCGGGTCCCGTTCTCAATCCACTAGGCTACAAAATTCTTTTAGAAGTCATCGGCCATGGCACCATTCAAGAAATCGCCGAAGTTGGCTACGTCTTTCAAGAACGAGAATCTGGCGACAGCAAAGTAACCTCGAAGCAATATATAGACTACCTGGGTCACTTAGTCAGACTGCGATCGCACAGCAAAATGACCAAATCCCGTGGAGCTTTTCCAACCGGTCGATTCATCCGCTACGGACTCGTCGGCCTAAGCGGCGTTCTAGTCGATATGGCGATCCTCCACTTGCTTAGCACTCAGCTAGGCTGGGGCCTTACCCGCAGTAAAGTCATCGCCGCCGAAGTTGCCATCGTCAGCAACTTCCTGTGGAACGACGCCTGGACATTTGCCGACCTGTCGAAAAAGCAAAAGGGTGGGAGCGCCCGCTTCAAGCGCCTACTAAAGTTCAACACCATATGCCTTATCGGCTTGGCGCTAGATGTTCTGCTGCTCAACATTTTCTACAACATAGTCTTTCAGCAAAACCTAAGATACGTCGCTAACCTAATAGCCATTGGCCTAGCCGCACTTTGGAACTTTTGGATCAACCTTAAGCTCAACTGGCGCACTGCGGCCGTACTAAGACGCAGACCGTACTAAGACATAGGCCACACTCTAAGACGTAGGATCCATCAAGAAATGGCTGAACATCAGTTATTCTGCCAAATGTCCAGCAGCGCCGTTGCTCTCTCCACGCCAGGCGCATTATCAGTTTTCTTATAGAGTTGTAAGGCTTGTTTTAGGGTATCTATCGCCGCATTGCCATTCCCCTGGCCCCAAAGCGCGAGCCCCAGGTTGTAGCGAACGCCCGGATCGTTAGGAAAAGCGTTGATCAACCGACGATAAGCCAGTACCGCTCGCAAATATTGCCCCCTCGCCAGCAGCAGCTCACCCATAGCAGCCTGCGCTCCTAGCAAGTCAGGGTTATATTCAACGGCCTGCTCAAACTGGTTCAGCGCTTCATTCATCTCACCGCGATCGCGAAAAATCTTCCCCAACGCCAAATGAGCATCCGCGTCTCTCGTGTTCAACCGAACAGCCTGCTGCAAGGCCCCGAACGCCCGAGCCTGGTCGCCCTGCTTTAGCCAAATGTTGGCTAAGTTTGCATGTACGCTGCTTCGATTTGGATCTAGCGCCAGCGCTCGCTCCAACGGTCTCAACGCCGCATCATAATCGTCTTGAGCTAGATACAAAAGACCAATGGCCTCGTAAGCCTGCGCATTACTAGGCGCTACGCTGACCGCCCGCTCATAAGCTTCTCTAGCCGCATCGTACTCTTCCAAGCGCAGCAGAGACCCCCCCAACCCAATCAACGCATCTGCCGCTCTAGGATCGATATTCAGCAAATCGCGATAGGCATCTGCTGCCTGTTCGTAGCGCTCATCCATAAACAAGCTGTGAGCTAGGCCGTAGTAAAACGGCAAATTTCGAGAATCGCGATCCAATGCCAAACGGTAATACTCTGCGGCGGCTTTAAAATTTCCCTGCTTTACTTCTAAATAAGCAATGCCTGAATAAATTCGCGCATTCTCCCGATCTACCTGCGTAGCCTGCTGATAGAGAGCGATCGCCCCCGAATAATCACCAGAATCCACTTTCTTTTGAGCATCCCCTAGCAAATTAGAAAGTCGCTCCGCCTGCTCATCGGTCAAATCAGTGCGCGGGTCTTGTGCAATTAAAACTTGGCCCTGTAGCGCACTGCCTGTTAGCACTTCAGCCGATGCTAAAATTGTCGTATTCGCGGCGTCCGCCTCTACCGTAGCGCCCATCGCCTCTGTCCCTACCAGCACGCTTGCGCTAGCCGAACCAACGATTACCCAAAAAAGCGCGAACTTATTCACAGACGAATCTCCTAAGAACCTAAAAATAAGCAAAGATAAAGCAAACATACTAAAGACGCAGCCGTCTAAAACACCGTTCCCCAAAAGCAGCTCAAGGTCTGACCAATGATTCTATCAACAACCGATTTCATCCAGGGACAAAACATTCAAAATTACTTAGGCGTCGTCACGGCCGAAGTTGTCTATGGTAGCAATGCCCTGCGCGATTTCTTTGCGGGTATTCGAGATGTTTTAGGCGGCAGAACCGGAGCCTACGAGCGCGTTTTTGAAAAAGGTCAGCAAGATGCCCTCCAAGAGCTAGAGGCAAGAGCCAAAAAAATGGGAGCAGACGCCGTGCTAGGCGTTCAGATCAAAACAGACACTATCAACGTAGACGGTCATGGCGTACTGATGTTAATTACGGCTAGCGGTACAGCCGTCAAAATGTAGCTGATAAAACGACGCTTTATCTAAACGCGGTGGAAGACAACCGACAGATTATTAGCAGGCATCTCAACGACACGAGCCAGCCTAAAGCCTTGTTCCTCAGCTAGCTGAACGACAGCCGCTAAGTCTCTAATTCCCCACTTAGAATTGCGATCGCGCAGCATCAAATCAAAAGCCTGATTGCTCTCTACGAGCGGCTGGCCTGCTTGCCTAAATGGGCCATACAGATACAGCACACCGCCCGCCGACAGCACTCTCGCCGCGCCCGACATTAAGTGGCCGCACATTTCCCAAGCAGAAATGTGGATCATGTTGATATTTACAATTGCAGTAATCGGCAGCTCAGCGAAGTTATCGGCTTCAACTGGCCAGGGGCGATCGCTCACGTTCAAGTTCAGCGGTGGCAAGATCAAATTCCCTGCCGCTACAGATTCTCCCCACGCCTGAATGCTCTCTCTAAGTTCAGGCACCTGCTCAGTCGGCAACCAGCGCACATCGGTCAAATTAGGCGCTAAAAAAGCAGCGTGCTCGCCGGTTCCACTGGCAATCTCGAGCACAGTTCCAGACTTTGGCAGCACCTGCTGAAGCACGTCTAAAATAGGCTGACGATTACGCTCAGTTGCCGGTGCGTACTGGCGAAGATTTAGCATCGGCAACTAGCTTCGAGCCTCAGGCAGTTGACCCTGACTCTCAGCGACGTAATGCCCAAGCGTAGTGCCCAAAAAGGAAAGCGCAATCGGGCCAACAAAAAAGCCTAGCAGCCCATACACGTGGAATCCAGGGACAAGAGCAGATGCCAGCCAAAAGCAAAAGCCATTCACCACCAAAGAAAACAGCCCAAACGTTACAAACGTAAGCGGGAGCGAAACCAAGCTAATAACCGGCTTAATAATCGCGTTAACGACGCCAATGGACACTGCGGCCAGTAAAGAAGCCGTAATGCCGTCAATTTTAATGCCAGGAAGAAAGAAGTCTAAAATCAGAAGACTAACAGCCGTAACCAGCGCGGGCAGCAAAATTCCTAACATAGGGCAATCATCTCCAGATTTTTCAGATTCCTCTGATATTGCCAGCTACTCTGCAAAGCTACATCCGCACTCCGATAGAGCGATCGCCTATTCACAGTCAAATAAAACGAACAAAATCGTAAGATAAACCCTACCGGCTCACCCTATAACCCCAAAGAACCCGCAGGCGAATTTAGCAGCATCTCAGCCGTTCGGTAATAAGTCGCCCAGTAGTAAGTTTCAGGTCTAGCTCGCCATTCATCTCGATCGACTCGAAGCGCCAAAATGGGCACGGTAACGCCATCGCCCTCAACCACTACCGTAACCGACACATTAGTAATCAATAAATCCTGATCAAAACTACGCTGAGCGCCCGCTCTAGCTGCCATTTCGGCTCGGCGTAAAAGCGTGTCATAAGTCTCTCCCGCCTCCCGAGCTAGAAACAAGTCCAAGCGAGACGTGTACGCTTGAGAAGCCTGCGGAGCAATCAAAGCTTCCGTCAGCCAAACGCCCGTTCCGCCAATTAAAGCCGCTAGCCCTGCTGACAAAACAGACCCTCGCCAAGAGCGAGCTAGGCGTCGTTTGCTTCGGCTAGCGCTGCGAGTTTCCACATAGCTATGGCCAGAATAATAATCCATACGCCCCGCTGAACGTCCAAAGACACGCTCAGACCGACGAGACTGATAGCAAAGTGGCCACATACAATTTAGATCAGAACGATTGATTCACCTATCAAGTTTCCCAGTTTAGAAGAGGCCGATACACTTTGACTAGCCGCTTTTTTAATCGGTAACCTGATCGAGCGTAAATAATTTTCTGGCAGATAGTCAGTCAATGGCCTACATTGATTAAAATTCGCTTGTCTAAAGTCTCGGAGACCGCTCATGGCTAACTACTGGGTCATCACCATCGGCATTAATCAATATCGGCATATCCAGCCTTTGATGCATGCCCAAAGCGATGCGCTGTTCGTCCATAAATTCTTCACCGAAGAAGCGGGAACTGCAGCTAACCGCTGTGTTTTGCTCAGCGACTTAACCACCTCCGTAGGCGCACAGGTCGTCTATCCAGACAAGCCTGCGATCGCCCAGTGGATTCAAACTATCACAGCGCAAATTAGTCCCGGCGATGTTCTCTGGTTTTTCTTTAGCGGCTACGGCACTCAGCTCGAAGGCGCAGACTACCTTATGCCCATCGACGGCGACCCCGATCGAATAGAAGAAACCGGCATTGCCCTTTCCGACCTCATCGACACCCTAGCGCAACTCCCCACCGACAAAGCGGTTTTAGTCCTAGACATCAATCGCTCGCAAGGCGCATTAGCCGGACATACCATTGGCACACAGGTGATCGAACTGGCTGAAAAAAGGCATGTTGCAACCCTGCTCTCCTGCCAACCAGAACAGTACTCGCACGAAACCCTAGGCGTTCGCCACGGACTGTTCACAGCGGCCTTACTAGAAGCCCTACAGCAGGGACACAGTACGCTCAAACAAATAAGCGACTATCTGGCAAAACGCTTACCCGAGCTGTGCGAACACCACTGGCGACCTGTCCAAAACGCAGTCGCTATCATGACGGACGAACAAAAAATTGCCACGCTTGTTCCGGCCCTAACGACTAGCCTGAATTCAATTACCTCAGCAGCAACCTCATCAGATCTAGCCAGCAGCGGGTCAGATAGCAAAACATCAATTAGCAAAATGCCCGATAACAGTCTGGTAGCTCAAACTGAAAGCTCATCCATAGCCGCCGCCGTTGGAGTAGGTGCGATCGCGGCCAACAATCACCTCAGCGGACGTCCCTATACCGAGAAGTCAACAGGTACTAAGCCATATCAGGCAAGTCAAACGTCCAAAGAAACAATAGGAAGTGCCCTAGATAATAAAAACGAAAGCATCGACGAACGCCTCCCTAGAAACCCCAACAGCAGCGCCATTGTCCCCTACGAAACACAAAAGTTTGACGATAAACCCAGCGCTATCAACGGCGCGAAGCTTCGCAACTGGGGTTTGCTAGCCCTAGCGCTATTGATGGGACTAGTTCTACTCAAACAGCCCTTCGTCAAAGCCGCCTGGGACAATCTCATTGATAAGCTAGAAGTCGCGACTGGCTGGAACTCAGACTCAGAAGAAGGCGATTCAGCAGACGCAGACGCTAACACAGCAGCCAGTGCTGAAGATCCTGTGGCTGAAAATCCCAGTTCTGAACAAACAACCGCTATTGCCACCGCGCCATCAGCCGAAAATTCACAGTCAGAAACAGCCACCCCACCACCCGCCGCAGACAACCCTGGAGCCCAAGCAGAGACTGCCGCTAGTAACACCACAGCTTCAGAAGACGCTAAAGCCAGAACCGCCGCGCTCATTGCACAAGCCAATGCAGCTTTATCGAAAAAGCAGTACTCAGAAGCTTTAGCTACTCTAAAAGAAGTGCCTAAAGATCAGCGCGATAGTACGTTCTCCAACATTTTAATCAAAGCCAGAGTTGGCGCAGCCGAGGCCGAGCAAACCAACGCCGCCCTACTCACCGACGCGCTCACCGCTATTCAACCCGCACAAGCCTCTCAGTTTACAGAAGCGATCGCCAAAGCCAGACGCATCCAGCCCGGCGAACCCATTTACGAAGAAGCACAGCAAAACATCAAAAGCTGGAGTCAGACTATCCTTGACATCGCTGAAGGTAGAGCCGCTAGCGGCGCACTAGAAGGGGCGATCGCCGCCGCTCAGGTTGTACCTAGAGACAACGCTGAAGCCTATCAAAAAGCGCAAGGGAAAATTTCCTATTGGCAGCAGCGTCAGCAAAGCAGAGCCGCTATTGAAGTAGCCAAAACAATTCCCAAAACCGGTCAGGCTAGCACCTATCAAAAGGGCATCGTCAAGCTCAGAGAAGTCCCCATTGAACATCCAGAATACGAAGCCGCTCAGCGCTTAGCCGACGAATGGAGCGATCGCATCTTCAGCATCGCGCAAGCCCGCGCCGCCCAGGGTAGAGAAGAGGCCGCAATTCAAGCCGCCCTTTTAGTCCCCGCAGGTACAACCGCCTACGAACCCACACAGCAGGCAATACGTCGCTGGCGAACCGAAGCCAAAAGCAGCTAGCTAGAATGCTGCGTCGCACAGCGAACGCCCGTTAATCCATCAACCGCCGCTTGCAAACGCGACTCTAGCTGATGCTGCTGAGCCAAAAGCTGCTTGCACGTCTGATATCGCGCGATCGCACTACTGACCGCCCCCATCTGCTCGGGCGGGCACACCTGCGACTGCACCTTACCTTCATCGCTCAGCCAGCACAGTCGATACAGCGCTTCAGCAGAACTACAGTCTCGGCTCTCGTGAAAAGCACGAGAAGACTGCCTAAGCTCATGATGCTCGAGCGCTTCTACATACTGCATCAGCGCATCCGCATCACCATGCCGCAGCAGCGTAGTCTCGGTGCACTCACCCACTGGCTTAGTCGGCGGCGCAGCCTCCAAAGAAGACTCCAGCCAGCCATCAACCATCGGCCCCTGTGCGTGGAGACTATCAATAGCCTTAACCACCCAGCGCAGCTCCGCCTGCCATCCCAACACAGACCGCTCAATATCTTTCAATAGCTTAAGCGCCAGCGCTGGCTTCACCTCATGCCGATTGCTATAGGGTGAAACCACAGCCATTGCCGGTAGCAAAACAACAGATGACTGCGACGAGGAACGGCTTGAACTTCGGTTTGAACGCTCTTTCGAATTTTGAGTAGCTTTTGGAACAAGCATATCTAAAGACGGATAACCTACAAGCAGCAGCGGCACAGAAAAAACATCTTAGAAGGGTTTATCTTCTCATAAAAATGAGCCTCAAACAGCGCTACCGGTGACGTTAATTCGCTCAAAGGGTACTCTAGAAGCTAAACTCCCAGCAGCGAAATGGCTAAACCCTTCCTAAGATATTTGCCCGCCAAGCTAAAACCGCTAAGCGCACCAGCCGTATGGATACCGCTAACTATCTTCACGCTGCTCAGCGTCTTGCTGTGGGAGTACTACCAAAATCCAGACTGGTTCGAGCGAGATCCCATCACCAACGCCAACCCAGAATCAAATCTAACGCCAGAAGAGCAGGCCAAGCTCTCTGAGATTGACACAGTAGACCTTTTACTTAAAGGAGCGCAGGTGTCTGGCCCACTGCTAGATCAAAAAATACGTCAAAACCCAAATCAAAAGGCTTCAGACAAAGCGCTAGCCCCCGATACTCTCAACTCAGTTGATGGTGTTGATTCAGAAGCCCAAACGGCCAATGGCGATCGCCAGCTTGCTAACCGCAGCAATCCCTTTGGAGCCTACGCCGCAGACTATAAATTTTCGGGGGCAAATCAGTCTAGAACAACGTCAAGATCGCCCAATAGCAGCCCAGCCTCTAACAACGCGCCCTCCACAAGCTCCTTTAACTTTGGCACTACAGAAAGTTCACCGCCAGCGATCGCACCTAACGCCCTTTCAGAAGCCATCGACCGACAGGAGGCCATCAAAGCCAGCAAGGCGCAGCGCAACGGCGCTAGCCCATCACCTAGCGACTTATCTCAGCCTGCTAGCACCACCCCAGCACCTGGAAACATATCCGTTCCATTTATTCGAACAACGCCTGCAATGTCTCCGCCTACCGGCACTACCGGCTACAACCCTCCAGCCACCGCCGATCTTCCTAGCTTCAACCTAGCTCCTACGCAGCCCACTCGCAGCGCGCCCATTGCACCAACGTCCGCACCGGCTAGATCACTCTCCCCTGGGCAAATTGGAACAGTTCAAACGCCGCCCATTGCTAGGCCAATCCAATCCAATCAAATTCCGACTGCTGGCACAATCTATACAGCGCCTAGATCCGCTCAGCCGGAGCAAAATCGCCGGGCTAGATAGCTCAACTTCAATACCTAAAGCTCAAGCTAGAAAAGCTTTTGCGCCACAAAACACGCTATCAAAACCGCTCAGCTCTTAATGAAGTGCCTTGCTGCGCAGGCACTTTGCAACCTCATTGAGAGAAGATATTAAGGGCGTTTATAAAGCTTTGAAGCCCAGCGACTCGACCTCTCAATCGTCTCTAAATAGCCTCCGTGATTTCAAACTAAAGACGGCATTTTTTAAGACTTATCGTCTTTATCCTTACAGAAAAACTACTGAAGCCCGTCCCTATTCAGTTTATAGTTTTAATAGCTTCAAGGAGCATCCATACCTCACCATCTAGCTAACGCCGAATCTTTAGTTCGATACCTAACTTCTTGACCAACCGCGCTAGTTGCAGAATGCAAAAAATTCTAATTGTTGACGACGATAATACGCTAAGAGCCGCACTGACGCGGTACTTAACAGATCGTGGGTTCGCAGTTCATAATGCTGCTTCAGGGATTGAAGGGTTTGCTAGCTTTATCGAGAACGCGCCCGATTTAATCGTTTCAGACGTCGTAATGCCAGAAATGAACGGCTTCGAACTGTGCGTCAAAGTAAGAGAAGCCGAGCTAGGTCAGTTGGTGCCCTTCATCTTTCTCTCTGGCCGCTGCGACCTAGAAGATCGAATTCAAGGGCACAGCACTGGCGCAGACGATTATTTAGTTAAGCCTTTCCATCCAAGAGAACTGATTGCCAAGATAGAAGCTCAGCTCGCTCGGGCCAACCGCATTCATTCTGAAATTGAGCGGGCGCTGCACCAGCCAAAACCCACTGCTAACCAGCCGCCTCGGATGCCCCTACCGCTGACCCCTGCCGAAGAAAAGGTATTTTGGGAAGTGGTACAGGGCTTCACCAATAAGAAGATAGGCGATCGCTTGTTTATCAGCCCTCGCACCGTACAAACGCACCTAAGCAATATTTTAAGCAAGCTATCGTTAGAAAACCGCTCGCAGCTTATTCGCTACGCTTTTGAGAATGGACACAATCCACCCCAAAAAGTAGAAGAATCTCCTAAAGACCACGCTCAAAAGTACAGCAGTCAGCCCAGTACACAAGCAGCTTCCGCAAAAAATTAACCCAGCGCACTGCTAGCAGGCTCTATATCAGGCATCACCAATGCAGCGATGATAAGCAACCCGTCAGATACAATAGTCCAGTATTCATCTATTATTGTGAAGCTAACTTAAGCGCTGCGCTGTTCGATCTGTTACCGTCAAAGTATGTATCCCAACGCTACCGAATCCCCCGATTCCGCTACTCGTTCCGACCAAAGCGGTTTAGACAGCAGACCAGAAAATAGCTCAGAAAAGATTGAATCGCTAGCGGCAGATTTGCGCGCCGACAGCTTTAAGAAAAGGATTCAGGCCGTCCGCAATCTAGCGGCTTTGGGCACAGCAGAAGCAGACCAGGTTTTAGTAGAACTCCTTCAGGCATACGGAGAAATTGATCCAGGCAGTAGCCACACAGAGGATCAAATTGCGGTCTGTGGTAGCGCCTATCAATATCTGTGTATCGCCACCTCACCGATAGCCCAATCATTTGTAGAACAAACCTCCGCTGGCATTGTAAAAGTAGTTTCAGATCGCAACGTAGACTACGATGAGCTCCAGCAACTGCTCATTCAACAGAATTATCAAGCAGCAGACAAATTAACCACTGAACTGATGTGCGAAATTGCTGGAGACGACGCCATTAAGCGTAAATGGGTATATTTCACCGAAGTCAGTCAGTTTCCTAACGCCGATATTCTTACCATCGACACGCTTTGGAGAACCTACTCCGAAAACAAGTTTGGCTGGAGCCAACAACGTAATCTCTGGCTACGTATTGGCCAAGACTGGGAAAAGCTGTGGCCTCAAATCAATTGGAAATCCTCAGAAGGCGCTTGGACTCGCTATCCCACAGAATTTGTCTGGGATTTGGCCTCAGCCCCCATCGGACACCTACCGCTATTCAACCAGCTCAGAGGCGTTCGAGTGATGAATGCCCTGATAGAACATCCCGTTTGGTCTAAAGGTAAACAAAACGGATAGGTAAAGCGTTAGAGATGGCCATCGTCAGGGGCTATGCAGAGTAAGAACAGCAAACCCTAAGCTTTGAAATTCGGTTGAGAATGAAGCATGGGGTTAGCCGGAATCGAGCGATATTCCTGCCGCCAGCTTGGATTAACTAGCGTCTGAGCAGCGTCTAATAGCTGATGAGGATGGTCAATAAGAAAAGCAGGCTTTTGTGCCGCTAGCGCCTCCCGGCTACTAAACCCCCAGGCAACTGCCGCCACCAAAATACCGACTTGCTTAGAAGCGTCGATATCTCTCGTTTCGTCTCCGACATATATAACCTGAGAGAAATCCAAATCGCCCCTTTGCACAATCCGCTTGAGTACCCGAGCTTTACTCAGCAGACCTACGCCACCTTGCACCGACTCAAACACGTTTTCAATCCCGTGCCGTGCCAGAAAACCTTCGATATTTCGCCGAGAGTTAGAGCTCATAATCATCAAACGATGGTTGTGAGCCAACAAGTCTCTTAGCGTTGGCACTAGATCTCGCGCAATTGGCACAGAGTCAATTTCAGCAGCCATCTCTTTGCGTACGCGGCGCAACAAAAAAGGTAGCCTAAACAGCGGCAGCTCAGACTGCTGCAGCATCTCCTTAGTGCTTAACGACTGATAGTACTTAAGCTTTTCAGGAGTAGTTGTAGAATAGCCATATTCCGGAGCAATGCGGTTAGTGATACGCACGATTGTTCCTAAAGTGTCGGCAATCGTGCCGTCAAAGTCGAAAATTAGAAAGGCCACTTAATTCTAGAGATTGAGCAGGATAAAGCCAAAGCACACCTCATCTATCATACGGTAAAGCTGTTTTATCCTCCGCATCCTTCCGTCCGCATTTTTACGGCAGACTAACGGGTTAATTGATACTAGTAGCCGGGCGTGAGCTGCGTTACCGCTAATAGCAGCGATCGCACTACTTCCAGCGCCCCGAGCGCAAAATACTAGCAATTAGCCACAGCCCCAAAAAAGAAGCCGCCGCAAACAGCAAAGCGCTCAGCCCTTGGAGCTGGCTCGTCTTCTGCCCCGTAGAAATAATAGCCGCACCAATAATAAGCGAGCCAACAACCGTACTAAAGGCTCGCCGATTCGCCGATCGCTCCAAGCTGCGCTGTAAAGAATCCATGCCTTGAACTGTCAAATTCCACCGCAGCGTTTCATCGCTCAGTCGATCTAGCAAAAACCCCAGCTGGCGAGGCGCTGAAAGCGAAAAATTTCGAAATTCTAACCCAGTTCGCAAAAAAAGCTGAGCCGGATCGTTTCCCACCAATTGCTGGCGGAACAGGTCCACCATCAAAGGCTGAATCTCGTCCATTAAATTGATATTGGGATAGAACTGACGAGCAGCCCCTTCTAGATTGGCCAAAGACTTAGTAAACAAACCGATATTGGCAGGCCATCTTAGATGGTTGCGCACACCCGTCTCAATCACAGCGCTAAAAGCTTCTGCCGTATTAAACTGACCCAGCGTCAGCCCATAATACCGGCCCAATAGGCGGCTGTAATCGCTTTCTAATCTCACTAGATTTACCGGCTTCAGCGGTTCTGTCATCTTCAGCGTCAGCTGCGCACACCGCTGAGCATCCGAACTTACGATCGAGAGCACTAGCTCCGTTAAAATCGCTCTAGTTTGCGGATCGATTCGACCCATCATGCCGCAGTCTAAAAGCGCAATGCGGCCATCATCAAGATAAAAGATATTCCCTGGATGAGGATCGGCGTGAAAAAAGCCGGTGACGAAATACTGGGCCAAAAAAGCCCTAAAAAGCAGCGAAGTAACGTCTGCTCGCTTGCTCTCACTTTTTGATGGCAACAGTTTCTTAAAAGGATTATCAGTAAAGGTGCTGCCAAACGGACTGTTCACCGGCTCGCCCGGCAAATCTTCGGGTTCATCCACCGGTAGGTTAGCCAGAAGCAAAGGGCTACCGACCAGCCATTCCATCACCAATATTCTGGAATTAGTCAGCGGCCAAATAATTTTGGGTACCGTCAGCTTCTCAGCATCTACCCACGAACTATTCTCCATATCGTGGCGCAGCTCATCGGTGTAGCGAGCCTCAGTTGTAAAATCTAGCTCCGCCGTCAGCGCCGACTTAAACTCCTCGGCCAGCTCAATAATGTTGTATCGCTGCCCAAACTGCGTTACCGAAACCAGCTTGGCAAGATCTTTAATCAGCGCCATATCGCGCTCTATTTGCTTATCAATGCCGGGGCGCTGCACCTTAACCGCAACGGCCTGACCGCTTTTAAGCACCGCCCGATGAGTTTGACCAATAGAGCCAGCCGCGATCGCAACATAATCCATCTCAGCAAACACATCTTCTATCGTCCGCCCCATCATATGCTGACGCATATAGCTCTCAATTTGCACCGCAGGCACCGCAGGCACCGTAGACTGCAAAGAACTTAGCGCCTCGATATAGCGAGAAGGCAGCAAATCTGGGCGCGTACTTAACAATTGGCCTAGTTTCACATACACCGGCCCTAGCTCAATCAAAATATTGCACAGCACCGCAGGCGAAGGTAGCTCCGGCTCATCTGAAGCCTTGCCCAGAACCAGCTGGCGCATATAGTCCCAGCCATTGCGCAGAAAGACCTCCACGATCTCCCGCTGTCTGGAGAGCAACGCAGGTGTCAACATCGACGGAAGAGGAGAACTGGGCATTGAGACAGCTACATAGTAGAGATTGCTTAAATGCTAACAACTTTGCAGCAAGTTCAATAGCACCTAAAAGACAGTCTTTCAATAATCAGCGTTACTTATGACGCAGTGTTAAGTAGACTCAGTAGAAAGTTGAGGCTCCACGCTGACTTTAATGTAGAGTAATATCTATGGAAAATAAATTTAGATAGATATTACTCTATGGTTAATTGAATTATCAATCCTAACTTCTTGACGCAAATTTTCCGCCGGGAATGTTCCACCACAAAGGAGCACGCAAATGCAAATAACAAACAGAATTAATCTCAAACCCTTTAAAAAAGATCTAAAAGATCTAACGGATAGCCTCACAGCCATCGTCGAGGCACTGGCCTTTCGGGAGGTTTGCTGTGTATAAAAGACATCGATTTCTGTCTTGTAAGCACACTAACTTTTGAGCAGCCTAATGATTATTTTAGAAGCTTTTATTTTGGCCACGATCTTCTGTGGTTTTCTTGGCATCATCTTAAAGCAGAATCTGATGATGAAAATCATCTCTATGGATGTGATGAGCACGGGTATCATCGGATTTTATGTTCTAGTTGCAGCTAATCCAGGCTTGTTCGCTCCGATTGTGGTGGTTGATGGAACTGATAAAGGGACTGAGGCGATCGCCTACGCAGATCCTGTTCCCCAAGCCGTTATCCTTACCGCCATTGTCATTGGCTTTTCTATTCAGGCGCTGATGCTCGTCGCTGTGATGAAACTTGCGCGGGATAACCCAACCCTCGACTGTCGGGAGATTGAGAGGAGCGCGCTGCGATGAACAAACTAACTATCATTTGGATAGCGCTGCCGCTCTTTGTCGGGTTTAGCATTTATCTCTTGCCTCAGCTCTCTCGAATTCTCGCATTGGCTGTTTCGCTGGTTTCTCTAGCGTATGGCTTATGGTTTGTATTCGTACCAGAGCCACTCACTTTAGAATTAGTCGGCAGCTTTGGCGTAAGCCTGTTTGTAGATCAGCTTAGCGGTTTTTTTATCCTGACTAACGCAGTCGTTACCGCCGCTGTTATTCTCTACTGTTGGTCTTCTGATAAGGGTTCTTTCTTCTATACGCAAGCAATCATTTTGCATGGCAGTGTCAACTCAGTTTTTATCTGTGCTGATCTCATCAGTGTCTATGTTGCGCTAGAAGTGATTGGCATTGCCGCTTTTTTGCTGATTGCTTATCCCCGAACAGAGCGTTCTATCTGGGTGGGGCTACGCTACCTGTTTGTCAGTAATACAGCGATGCTGTTTTATTTACTGGGCACAGCGCTGGTGTATCAGGCCAATCATTCTTTTGCCTTTACCGCGCTAGAAAACGCACCGTCAGCGGCGATCGCACTCATCTTTCTCGGACTGCTGGCGAAAGGCGGTATTTTTGTCTCGGGTTTATGGCTACCGCTCACCCATGGAGAATCAGAGTCTCCGGTATCGGCCTTACTCTCTGGGGCTGTTGTCAAAACAGGCGTTTTTCCCCTCATCAGGTTTGCGCTGATACTGCCTGAGCTCGATCCATTGGTCCGGCTATTTGGCGTGATGACGGCCTTATTCGGCGTAGGGTTTGCTGTATTTGCCAAAGACACCAAGCGAATTTTGGCTTTTCATACCGTTTCTCAACTGGGCTTTATTTTAGCTGCGCCAGCAGTTGGCGGATTCTACGCGCTGACCCATGGTCTAGTCAAGTCGGCGCTCTTTCTAATTGCGGGCAAGCTGCCCAGTCGAGATCTTAAAGTCCTGCAGAAAAATCCAATTCCAACATCGCTTTGGATAGCATTAGCGATCGCAAGTTTCTCTATCTCGGGGTTTCCCTTACTTTCTGGCTTTGGAGCAAAAGTTCTCACTACCAAAAATCTGTTGCCCTGGCAAGTCATCGGCATGAACATCGCCGCGCTAGGCACCGCTATCTCCTTTGCCAAATTCATTTTTCTTCCCCACGCCCGCCAGCCAAAAGATCTAGAAAGTGCGGCCTCATCTCCAGGAACTGGATTTTGGCTGGCGATAGTGCTTTTACTTGGCGGCCTAGTTTTTTCAAACGTCTTCTACTACGATGCCTACAGCCTCCAAAATGTTGTTAAACCGCTAGCGACGATTGGCGTAGGCTGGCTAGCCTATATACTTGTTTTTCAGAAGCTTTCAGTTAAGCTACCTCGCGCTGCCGAGCAGTTTGACCACCTGATCGGGACAATGAGCTTGACATTAATACTGTTGTTTTGGATAGTGCTGGCATGATTGGCTACCGGGACTTACTGCTGCGGCTCACTATCTGGTTCTTGCTCACGGCAGATCTAAGCTTGGCAAACATTATTTTAGGGGTTGCAATTGCGCTTCTACTACCCACCTTTGGCCCGCGCTCCTACATAAAAGCAGCGGTGCTACAGGACTGGCTACAGATTTTATGGGAAATTTTAGTGGCGATTCCAAAAGCCTATTTTGAGGCATTTGAAATGATTCTGCGGCCACATCGGCACGAAGACATTACGCCAGAACCTAGCAAGCCCAGACGCACCCCAGGGTTGCTCTTTCTAGACATATTTCTGATTACATTTACGCCTAAAACTATCGTAGTCAAACACCATGAAGAAGGCTGGAACGAAGTCCACTGGGTAAGACGAAGGAAAAAACGATGAACGTACTGCTACTCGCGATGATTTTGGCGCTGCTAATTCCCATTTACGAGGCTTGCAAAGACGAAGATATTTGGCAAAAGATGCTGGCTTTTGCCAGCATTTCTACTAAAACGTCACTCATGATTTTAGTGATTTCGACCCTGCGCAATGACTGGATGATTGGGCTAGTCGGCGTGCTGATCTTGAGCTTGGGCAATGCCTCGCTGATGCTGCTCGCGCATATTCTGCGGCGGGCAAGCCTATCGGGAGGAATCACAGAATGATCGATGTTTTAAGCAATATCTGTTTTACCGTCGGCATTGTCTTTTGGTTTTGGGGAACTTGGCCGCTGCTGGGAAATCGATCTGTCCTATTCAAGCTACATTCGCTGTCAGTGTCAGACACGCTAGGATCGATGGCTATTGTGGTTGGGCTATTCCTGCGATTACCTCGCGAATGGCCACTGCTGCTGCTAGCGCTAATCTCTCTAGCGATTTGGAATACAGTGTTGGGCTACGTGATAGCGTATTGTGCCAGCGGGAGAGGGCGTTATGACTGACGAATTCTATATTATTGCGATTACGGCGCTGCTGCCGCTAATGGCCATATTGCTGGTGGTACAAACCAATCCATATTCGGCGCTGGTGATTAGAGGCATTTTAGGTGCGATCGCAGCCTTAGTCTACGCCATGTTTGGCGCCGCCGATGTCGCCCTGACCGAAGCGCTAGTGGGCACGATGCTCTCAATTACGCTGTATGCGATCGCCGTTCGCTCATCGATGACTCTGCGCCTAGGAATAATTCAACAGCCCGACCAGCCGCTGTTGCCACCGCCGCAGTTAATGAGCGCTATAACATCAGCCTTCACTCAGCACAATGTACGCGTCGAGCTGTTGCCCCATCCCGACCAAGAGAGCCTGATCCATGCGCTCAACCAAAAAGAACTTCATGCCATCTACGAAGCATCAGGCTCGCTGCGGTTAAGAACGCAGTCTCTATACAATATTTTGCACTCCAAAGTACCGACCGATACAGCGCTAGTTCTGTCGGATACTCAGAGCATCCATCCGGAGAAATCATCATGAAGTGGCTTTACGTCGCAGCTAGTTTGGCGCTGTTTATAACGATGCTGATATATTCGCAGCTCGACATATCCGCAGCCACAGAACTGACAGCGAAGCTACCAATTGCCGAAACCATCGCGCAAGAAAGCAGCGTCCCTAACGCGGTCACCGGCATTATTTTCAAGAACCGACTCTACGACACCATTTTTGAAGTCGTTGTTTTTACCATCGCCATCATGGGTGTCCGCTTCCTGCTAGCCGACGAACAGCCCTCTCACACCGTTTACCAGTTTACCGACCAGCCCTCCATTGTATTAGCTAGGCTAGGAGCAACGATTGCTGCGCTAGTCGGTATAGAGCTAGCAATTCGCGGACACCTGAGTCCCGGCGGTGGCTTTGCAGCAGGCGTTGCCGGAGGTACGGCCATTGGGCTAGTGGCCATTACATCTCCCTCAGAATGGATGGAAGCAGTATATAAGCAATGGCAAGCCTCAGCCTGGGAAAAAGTATCGGTGCTGTTGTTTATTGCGATCGCCCTTCTCTCCCTCTTTGGCCTAGCGCTACCACCCGGCATTCCCGGCAACCTCCTCAGCGGCGGCTGGATTCCTATCCTCAACACCTTAGTTGCCATCAAAGTAGCCCTTGGATCGTGGGCCACCGTCCTAATCTTTGTCCGATATCGCGGACTGCTGTAGATTTACTGTTGTAGATTTAGAATCTAAAACCCACGCTCAGGAGCATCCGCCATGGCTGGCAAACTTACCACTCACATTCTAGACACCGCCCAGGGCCAACCCGCCGCAGACGTAACCGTCGAACTATTTCAAATCAGCCTGTCTCAGGACGCAAAGCTGATCAAAACCCTAACCACCAACGCTGATGGACGCACCGACCAACCATTTCTCACTAGCGACGAAATGGAAAGAGGCACCTACGAACTACGATTCGCGATGGGTGGCTACTTCACTAAGCAGTCAGAAGCGCTCCCCGATCCGTTGTTTTTGAACATTATCCCAATCCGCTTTAGCATTGCCGATACTAGCAAGCATTACCATATTCCACTACTCTGCTCGCCTTGGTCTTACAGCACTTATAGAGGCAGCTAAATTAGATAGAGGCAGCTAAATTAGAGGCAGCTAAACAAATTCAACGACAATCTCAGCTATACCAAGTATCAGAAAAAGCTAACGTTGTTGGCAACATGAGCTGTTAGGACACCGAGTCACCTAGCCGCTTTCGCTCTGCCAATTTCAGCATTACCTCAGCGTGCATCTCTCGCGTAATCGGATAAAAGTAAACCAGCACAACGCCACATAGCAACAGCACCAGAGGCACCGGCCCCATAAAGAATCGAATCGCCGTCAGCGCCGAATCGGTCTGTACCGGCAAATTCTTATCAAAGCCAGAAGACTCTAGCGCTAAACCAACCAAGAACAATCCCAACGCCAAGCCAAACTTCTGCAACAACGTCATAAACGCGTAGTAAGTCCCTTCTCTACGGCGACCCGTCTTCAGCTCATCTAGCTCAATCACGTCCGGCAAAATTGACCAAGGCACCACGTAAGCCGTCGCCACGCCAAAGCCCACGATCGCGCACAGTCCAAACATAATGTTGTCCTGATCCGGCTGCAAAAAGAACAGCGCAATTTGCACCAAAATCCAAACACCGGCTCCTAAAAAGTAGAGGTTCTTCTTACCCACCTTGCGACTCAGCGCCGCGCAAACAAACATCATGACCACCGTCACTACCTGCACAACCACCGCAGGCAAACTCTCACTCACACCCATCCAATACTTCGCGTAGTAAGGAATAATCGTCGCGGTAATCTGTAGCGCCAACCACGAGAACAGATAAATCCCGATGACAAACAGAAAAGGCTTATTACTTGCCACCACTTTAAGCTGATCGACAAAAGACTCATTAGGCGTATCAGCGATCGCATTCAAATCCCCATCCATCGCCTTCGCTTTGGCCTGCACATAGCCAAACGTCCCAAAAATAAACCAATAAATCGACAAAATCGAGATCACCCCGCCGACCAATCCCAGCGCCATATACCGCTGCCCCGGATCGGCAATTAGCGAATTAAACACCCCCGCCGCCACCAAAATCAAAATTCCGCCCGTCACCGAAAACGCCAGTCGAAACGAGGTCAAAGACGTGCGCTCGTCGTAGTCTTGCGTCATCTCAGCCGTCAGCGTGGTGTACGGCAAATTTGTTGTTGTAAAGAAAATCTGAAAAATCGTCGTAATGACTACGTAGTAAGCAAACAGCGTCCACTGATTTTCGAATCCTGGCACAATCCAGATAAAAAAGTAAGACAGCCCAAACGGAATCGCCGTTAAAAATATCCACGGATAGCGCCGACCCCAGCGCGTTTTAGTGCGATCGCTCAATATCCCCACCAGCGGATCGTTCACCGCGTCCCAAACCTTTCCCACCGCCAGCACAGAGCCCGCAATCACCGGACGCATTCCCGCCACATCCGTCAGAAAAAACAGCAGAAAAAACGCCAGAAACTGCGACGTCAGCCCCGCTCCAAAATCACCCGCGCCATAAGCTAGCTTCACCGGCAGCGTCAGTTTAGGCACAGGATAATTCACCTTAGCCTGCGGTATCGCATCCGAAGGCAAATCCGCATTAGATCCAGACATCGTTAAGAACCCTGTATAAATAGATAACTAGCAAAAGACAAGATAACTAGCAAAATTAAAACGCGATCGCGCTATGGCAGACCTTCACGTATCCTGGTCAGATTATCACCAAGACATCGAGCAGTTGGCCCTGATGGTACACCGCTCCGGCTGGGATTTTAATCAAATTGTGTGTCTTGCCAAAGGTGGCCTCCGCATTGGCGACATCATCTGCCGGATCTCCGACCAGCCCTTAGCAATTCTCTCCACCGCCTCTTACGGCGGCGAAGGCAATCGCATCCGAGGCTCCATCACCTTCTCCAAAGACCTCAGCATGACCACCGCCAACCTCGGCTCCCGTATCCTCCTAGTCGACGACCTCGTAGACTCTGGCCAGAGCCTCAAGCGCAGCATCTCCTGGCTCCACAATAAATACGGCTTTTACATCGACGAAATTCGCACCGCCGTTCTCTGGCACAAAGAATGCTCCGTCATCGTTCCCGACTACGCCCTGCACTACCTAGAAGACAACCCCTGGATCCATCAACCCTTCGAGTGCTACGAAGAAATGGACTGGGCTAAGCTAAAAAAAGCGCATCCGCAATAGACGATTCAGCCGAATAACTGTAAATTGCTATACACAGAGATGTCCTCAAGGCTCTTTGATACCGCTAGAAACCGGCCAATCGCTCAGCAACCATCGTCTGCCACAAACCTATTGACCTTGAAATCTACTAACTCTACCCGTAGTCCAATCAACATAGCGTCTGTGAGTACTCCCCCCAACCAAGATATTCCCGCTGCTCAGCGGCAGCCGTCAGCGTCTCCCGCCGCGCCCGCTATCACCCAAAAGCGGCCCAGCAGCCGGGGAAAAACATTTGGTTGGTTAGGTCTAATTGCGATCGCTGCACTCTGCGCTTGGCAATGGCAGCCCATCAGTCAGCAAGCCACAGCCCAAACCCAGCGTCTTCAACAGGCCATTCGACAACGCGCCCAATCTACCAAAGCCCAATCTACCAAGGCACAATCCGCCAAAGCCCAATCCGCTAAGGCACAGAAAGCCAGTAAGCCAGCTCCAACCGCTTCTCCCCAACCCCTTCCCACCTCAACCCCCAACCTTCCCCCCCTCCCCACCATCAGCTCTAATCCCGTTGCCACTTCAGATCAACCGGACCAGCTGCTCCATCACCGCCGATACGCAGAAGCTAGCCCTGCTGACCTCGTGCTTCTCAACCCCACCAGCCAGCTCAAACTTCAGCCCTCCGTTCAAACTGCGGTTAACGGAATGATCGCCCAGGCAAAATCCGAAGGCGTTCAGCTCGGCATCGCCTCCGCCTTTCGCTCCATCGAAGATCAAAACCACCTCTTTTTTGACGTAAAAGCCGAGCGTGGCGAAAGCTCCGAAACCCGCGCCGAAGTCAGTGCCCCTCCTGGCTATAGCGAGCACCACACCGGCTACGCCGTAGACTTCATCGACGAAAGCAAACCCGGCACCCACACCGAACTTAGCTTCGAAACCACACCGGCCTATCGGTGGCTAAAGAAAAACGCCCCGGCCTACAACTTCGAAATGTCCTTTCCTAAAGATCCCAACTCTCCCGTCGGCTACGAACCCTGGCACTGGCGCTACGTCGGCGATCAAAAAAGCCTAGAATTGTTCTATCAAGAACAGTCTTCAGAAAAGCCGCCAGCGCCCACACCATGAACCCCACGACGCTAAATCTGCTATCCATTTCAGTCTTTGCCTTCGTGCTGCTGAGCCTAGTAGGACCGCTGTTCAATATCTCGCCCGCTGTGGTCGCAACCTTCACCACCGCGATCGCCGGTATCTTTGCCCTAGATCGTTTCGTCGCCAAAGGAATTGGCGGCAACTTACTCATCGATGCAGTGTCCGGCCAGTCCTCAGACTACCGCCAGCGCATCATCCATCACGAAGCCGGTCATTTTTTAGTGGCCCACTTGCTCGGCATTCCGGTACAAAGCTACACCCTCAGCGCCTGGGAAGCGCTCAAAGCCGGACTCCCCGGCTTAGGCGGCGTAGTCGTAGACACCACCGCAATGACCTCAACGCTAGAAACAGTTGGCCCCGACTTTGAACCCGCTGAAAAGTCCGACGCTGAGCCAGCCAGTCAAGTAGCCAGTCAAGTAGCCAGTCAAGTAGCCAGTCAAGCGGTCACAGCGTCAGAGCAGCCTACGTCAAAGCAGCCTAAGACTCAAAAAAGCGCCATTCCTACCCGACAGCTCAACCAGTACTGCATCGTTTGGATGGCCGGTATCGCCGCCGAAACCCAAACCTACGGCAACGCCCAGGGCGGAGAGGACGACAAGTTTCGACTAAAACAGCTCTGGCAGCAAATTCCGCCCGACGCTAGAGCAACTGCCAACCCAGAAACCCAAACCCGCTGGGCACTTCTCCAAGCTCAAACCCTCATCGAGCAGCAGCAGCTTGCCTATCAAGCTTTGGTCACCGCCATGACCCAACGCGAGTCTGTCGAAACCTGCATTCATCAAATCGAGTCCAACCGCTCCCCACTAGACCAGCTCGATCCCAAACCAAGCCTCGCAAGCTGAGCGTAGCCGAAGCTCACTCGTCACTCACCACTCGATTGCGTCCCATCGCCTTTGCCCGCAGCAGATTCTGATCGGCCCGATGCAAAAAACTAGCCCCACTCTCATCGTCGCTAGATCTAAGCTGCGTTAAGCCAATACTTACCGTAACGTTCAACGCCTCTAGCCCATTGGCCAACGCATGTAGCTTAAAGGGTGTCCGCTCAATAGAATGACGAAGCCGCTCAGCAATCGTCCAGCCCTCTTCCAACTCGGTATTGCCCAGCGTCACGACAAACTCCTCGCCGCCATAGCGAAAAGACGTATCGTAAAAGCGCATATTACTCAAAAACCGCTGAGCCAATTGCTTGAGCACGTCATCGCCCACCAAATGACCGTGGCGATCGTTCACCCGTTTAAAGTAGTCAATATCTATTACCATCAGCGACAGCGGCATAGACTTCGCCAGCGCTACCCTAACTTGACGCGGCAGCTCCATGTCAAACGCCCGGCGGTTACTCAGCTGCGTCAGGGCATCGGCCAAAGCCACCGCCGACAGCCAGTCATTAATTCGTGAAAGATCGCGATAGCGCTGCGCCCGATTCAGCCCGATATGAATATGAGCTTGGATCAAGCGCTGCTGACTCTTGCGGAACGAAAGCTGCGGCACCAGTGAAGCACCGTTACTCACAGCGTTACTTACTAATTGTCCTGCCTCTGGCATCGCTACTAAACTTTCGGATTCTAGGCAAGCAGACGGCAAAGCGCTGCCTCTATCCGAAAGTCGCCATAGGTAGGCATCGGCTCCAGACTCCAGCGCGATCGCCTTCTCTTCCACATAGAGTTCCGATAGCTGATCGACAGAGTAAACGACGCGCTTCATAGTCAGCGGCTTCAACCGACGATCATTCCCATTGTCCTGCTTACTAACTAACTGCCCGGGTTCTTCTATCAACACATAGTAAGGACTGTTATACGCTGTGCCAAACGTCTTATCAACAGAGCCATCCTCGAGACAGCAGACCTCAACAATGACGACATCTGGCAAAGACACTTCCATCATCTCTACCGCTGTAGACACCGCTGAGGTGCTCATCACCTTCAGCACATCTAGACTTCTCACCTGAGCAATCACGCTGGTGCAGAAGCGATCGCTCCCAACTAGCAACACACTGTTCATGAAAAATTGGCCAATTGGCAGCTAAATAGAGCAGCACAGCAGATAAGCAGACAGTCCTTTTTACACATTTTCCGTTTTTTCCATTTCGGAATAAAGCACCTAAGCAATCACAGGCAAAGGAAAATACGGAATGTACACAAGACGGATTATGAAATGCGCGCTAACCGTAAAATCAGTGAGGCGAATCGCAAGCATTGGTATACAAAAATACGTACTAGCAGTACAGCCATGCGGAGATAACGTTTCTTAAAGGCAAAAAGCAGGCAGATGTAATCAACCCACGATAGCCATGCGTACGCAGATCATAAGGCTATTCAAAGCTGAAAAGAAGGTGCCGCTCATTCGCGACGACAAAAGTAACAAAAAATCGCATCCCCGAAAGAGATCTAAAAGCTAACTAAGCTGCAGTTTGCACACGTCAGTTAAGCAAAATCGCCCAAGTTAACGCCTTAGAGCTCAACGGCTCAAAGCTCAACGGCTCAAAGCTTAACGGGCAGAACTCAGCAACCTTGCAGGCAGTAACCCAAGTCTATCCAGCAAAAAGCAGAAACTATAAACCGACAAATAGGCTTAACTTAAGCCTTGCACTCAGCGCACCTTTTACACAAGTGCTGTCTATAGATATTTTTTATAGATGCTCTATATTTATAGAAAAATACCTATATATGCTTTAGATCAGTCCCTTTCTAGCAGCATTTAGATTCATAACCATTTACCGCCAAGGTTGCCGATAAGACTCTAAACGAAATTTTATAGCTGATGATTACACAATCTTGAGTAGCACTAGGTAACGAAACATACGAGAGTATGGCAACATTGATCAAATCTGGAGAACCGAATCGTCCTCACCGCCCACTAGCCCTATGTCTTTTCCTAATAAGTCTTCCTCTTCTAAAACGCCAGTGCTCAGCGGTGCCGACATTCGTCGGAAGTTTCTAGAATTTTACAAAGCCAAAGGCCACAAAGTCCTCGACAGCGCGTCGCTTGTTCCAGAAGATCCAACCGTTCTGTTAACGATTGCTGGGATGCTCCCCTTCAAGCCGATTTTTCTCGGGCAGCGCACCGCCGACTTCAACCGGGCCACCTCCGCTCAAAAATGCATTCGCACTAACGACATCGAAAACGTAGGCCGTACTGCTCGCCATCACACGTTTTTCGAAATGTTAGGCAACTTCAGCTTTGGCGACTACTTCAAAAAAGAAGCGATCGCCTGGGCCTGGGAAATTTCCACTCAAGTCTTTCAGCTTCCACCCGAGCGCATCGTCCCCAGCGTTTTCCGCGAAGACGACGAAGCCTTTGCCATCTGGCGCGACGACATCGGCATCGATCCTCAGCGCATTATCCGCATGGACGAAGCCGACAACTTTTGGACATCTGGCCCCACCGGCCCCTGCGGCCCCTGTTCCGAAATGTACTACGACTTCCACCCCGAGCGAGGCAGCGACAATATAGATCTAGAAGACGACAGCCGCTTTATTGAGTACTACAACTTGGTATTCATGCAGTACAACAAAGACGCCGACGGCACCCTCACGCCCTTACAAGCGCAAAACATCGACACTGGGCTAGGACTAGAGCGTATGGCTCAAATTCTCCAGGGCGTTGCCAACAACTACGAAACCGATCTAATCTTCCCCCTCATTGAGCGCGCAGCCGAAATTGCCAACATAGACTATCAGCAGGCAGACGCGGCTCAAAAAGTATCGCTCAAGGTCATTGGGGATCACGTTCGCGCGGTAATGCATATGATCGCCGATGGTATCAGTGCCTCTAACGTAGGTCGAGGATACATACTGCGTCGTCTCATTCGTCGAGTCGTCCGCCACGGCAGACTATTAGGCATCGATCAGCCCTTTACAACCAAAATTGCAGACGCCTCAATCGCCCTTTCAGAAGCAGCTTACCCAGTCGTTAGAGCGCGAGAAACCGCAATCAAGAACGAGCTAGAGCGCGAAGAAACTCAGTTTCTAAAGACGCTAGAGCGAGGAGAAAAGCGACTCGCCGACATCTTAGAGAGCAAGCCCAATAAAGTATCCGGCCAAGACGCATTCGAGCTATACGATACCTACGGCTTTCCGCTAGAACTCACCCAGGAGATCGCCGAAGAAAGCGGAATCGCCGTCGATGAGACAGGCTTCAACACCGAAATGGAACAGCAGCGACAGCGCTCCAAAGACGCGCACGAAACTATCGATCTCACCGTTCAAGGCAGTCTCGATACGCTCGCCGAAAAGATCGAATCTACTCAATTTGTAGGCTACGAGCAGACCGACAGCGATAGCCAAATCGAGGCGATTTTGGTCGATGGCGAATCGGTGCCACAGGCCGAAACCGGCAGCGAGGTTCAAATAGTTCTCAACACCACCCCGTTCTACGCCGAATCGGGCGGTCAAATTGGCGATCGCGGCTACCTCTTAGGAAAAAGCTCCGTTGTCCGCGTCGAAGACGTCAAAAAAGAAGGCAGTTTCTTCGTCCACTTTGGCAAAGTAGAGCGTGGCTCCCTGTCAGTTGGCGATCGCATTAGCGCCAAAATAGACCGCGCCTGCCGCCGCCGCGCCCAGGCCAACCACACCGCTACCCATTTACTGCAAGCCGCCCTCAAAGCGCTAGTAGATGACAGCATCTCCCAGGCCGGTTCTCTAGTAGACTTCGACCGCCTGCGCTTCGACTTCCACGCCCCCAAAGCCCTCACCGCCGAGCAGCTTCAGCAGGTTGAAAAGCAGGTCAACACCTGGGTTGCCGAAGCCCACAGCGCCGACGTGCAAACCATGCCCATCGCCGAAGCCAAAGCCAAAGGCGCAGTCGCGATGTTTGGCGAAAAATACGGCGACGATGTGCGCGTCATCGACTATCCCGGCATCTCCATGGAACTCTGCGGCGGCACGCACGTGGGCAACACCGCTGAAATTGGCGTGTTCAAAATCATCTCCGAAACCGGCGTAGCCGCAGGCATTCGCCGCATTGAAGCCGTCGCAGGCCCAGCGGTCTTAGATTATTTGGAAGTGCGCGATCGCATCGTGCGAGACCTAAGCGACCGATTCAAAACCAAACCAGAAGACATCACCGAGCGCGTCACCAGCTTACAAACCGAGCTTAAAACCGTCCAAAAAGAACTCTCCACCCTCAAATCCGAACTCGCGCTGTCCAAGTCAGACCAGTTCCTAAGCCAGGCTGAAATCTTTGGCGACACCCCCGTCATTGTCGCCAACCTAGAATCCGTAGAACCTGATGCCCTCAAAGCCGCCGCAGAACGCCTGCTGCAAAAGCTCGGCGATGGCGCAGTCGTCTTGGGTTCCGTCCCCGAGCCGGGCAAAGTCAGCCTAGTAGCCGCATTCAGCAAGCCCGCCATCAGCAAAGGGCTCCAGGCCGGTAAATTCATCGGTGGGATTGCCAAGCTGTGCGGCGGCGGCGGTGGCGGCAGACCCAACTTTGCCCAAGCCGGTGGCCGCGATGAGTCTAAGCTTCCTGAAGCGCTAGAGACTGCGAAGCTGCAGCTAAAAGAAGCTTTAAAGTAAGCACCTAAAGCAAATACATCAGTTAAATCGAACGTATTTCGACTACGCTCAAAGCTCGTTCCGCCGTAGCCAGAAGGCTGAAAGTTGTACTCTCTATACTTAAGCGCTCGCAGCTTTTGCGATATACTTCGACACGATTTGAGCCTAGCTAGAACGCCGACACCTCGATAGGAAAAAACATGCCTCAACCATCCGCCAAAATCATCTACACCCTTACAGATGAAGCCCCCGCGCTGGCGACCCATTCTTTCCTTCCTATCGTCCAAGCCTTCACCCAATCAGCCAACATCGAAGTAGAAGCCAGCGACATTTCCCTCGCCGGTCGCATTCTCGCTAACTTTCCCGAAAACCTCACGGCAGCGCAAAAGAAACCCGACGCCCTCACGCAGCTAGGCGAACTCGCCCAAACCCCCGAAGCTAACATCATCAAGCTGCCGAACATCAGCGCCTCCATTCCCCAACTCGCCGCCGCCATTCAAGAGCTACAGGCCAAAGGCTACGACATCCCTAGCTACCCCGCCGATCCTAAAACCGACGCCGAAGCCGCCATCAAAAAACGCTACGCCAAAGTCTTAGGCAGCGCCGTTAACCCCGTTTTACGCGAAGGCAATTCTGATAGAAGAGTTGCCGCTGCGGTAAAAGAGTACGCTCAAAAGCACCCTCACAGAGTCGGTGACTGGAGCAAAGAATCCAAGTCTCACGTTGCCCATATGGACAGCGGCGACTTCTACGGCAGCGAAAAATCTGTCGTTATAGAGCGAGACGGCAGCGTCAAAATAGAGCTGATTCAAGCAGACGAAACAACCATCCTAAAAGAGAAAACGCCCGTTCTGGCTAAAGAAGTTATAGACGCAGCGGTGATGAGCGTTAGCGCCCTGCGAGCGTTCTACGAAGAGGCGATCGCCGCTGCAAAAGTAGAAGATATCCTACTCTCTTTGCACGTTAAAGCAACCATGATGAAGGTCTCTGATCCCATCCTATTCGGCCATGCCGTTACTATCTACTACAAAGATGTCTTCGACAAATATGCCGATACCTTTGCCAGCCTAAGCGTAAACCCCAACAACGGTATTGGCGATGTATACGCCAAAATAACAACCCTTCCAGAAGATCAACAGGCCGCCATTAAAGCAGACCTTCAGGCCGCTTATAAAGACCGCCCGCCGTTAGCTATGGTCAACTCCGATAAAGGCATCACCAACTTGCACGTGCCTAGCGATGTCATTATCGACGCCTCTATGGCCGCCTCTATTCGCACCTCTGGCCAAATGTGGGGCACAGACGGCAACCCTCACGACACCAAGGCGATCATCCCCGACCGCTGCTACGCCACGATGTATCAGGCTTGTATCGAGTTTTGCAAAGCCAAAGGAGCCTTTAACGTTAAAACCATGGGCAGCGTTTCTAACGTTGGGCTAATGGCTAAAAAAGCTGAAGAATATGGATCTCATGACAAAACCTTCGAGATTCCTGCTAGCGGCACTGTTCGCGTAGTAGATGACGCTGGCCAAACTCTCATAGAGCACAACGTTGAAAAAGGCGACATCTGGCGCATGTGCCAAACCAAAGATATCGCCATTCAAGACTGGGTAAAGCTAGCCGTAAACAGAGCTAGCGCCACCGGACTACCGGCTATTTTCTGGCTAGACAAAAATCGCGCTCACGATGCTAACATCATCGCCAAAGTAAATCAGTACCTCGCTAACCACAATACGGTCGGGCTAGATATTCAAATCCTACCGCCCGTAGAAGCCATGCAGTTCACCTGCGATCGCATCAAATCCGGTAAAGACGTTATTTCCGTCACTGGCAACGTCCTGCGAGACTATCTCACCGATCTCTTCCCCATTTTAGAGCTAGGCACCAGCGCCAAAATGCTCTCCATCGTCCCTTTACTCGCAGGCGGCGGACTCTTCGAAACAGGCGCAGGCGGATCTGCGCCTAAGCACGTACAGCAGTTTGTACAAGAAAATCATCTGCGCTGGGACTCGCTAGGAGAGTTTTTGGCCCTAGCCGTCACGCTAGAAGAACTCGGCAAAAAAACAAACAATAGCAAAGCCCTCATACTCGCCGAGACGCTAAACAAAGCAACTAGCAAACTATTAGATAAAGACAAATCGCCCTCTCGTAAAGTCAACGAGCTAGATAATCGCGGCAGCCACTTTTACTTAGCCCTATACTGGGCGCAGGCGCTGGCCAAACAAGATAAAGATACCGAGCTGCAGAGCACCTTTGCTGAGCTTTCACAGCAGCTGAGCGATAGCGAAGAAGTCATCGTCGAAGCCCTCAGTGCCGCTCAGGGGCAGCCCGTAGATATTGGCGGATATTATCTAGCCGATGCTGAGAAAGCTCAGCAAGCGATGCGGCCTAGCAAAGTATTCAATGCAGCGATCGCCAATCTGATATCGCCAATCTGATCTAGAGATCGCCCAAAACTCACTTAGGCAACAAGTCTACGAAGGAAACACCATCACCTTCGTAGACTCGTATTACTATCTGCGCCGTTTTAATCTACTTTGATCTAGCAGCCGTCTGGCCCGCAGAACTTATGGGCGCTCAGCACCTCTGCTTCGCAAAGATAGACAATGCCCGAATAATCGTCGAAGTAGTTAAGTGCAATCTCATCCGAAATCTTCAGGGCCATATCCCGGTTTTCAGTTAGCACCTCAATTTTTACGTTCGAGGAAGTGTTAGAAACGCTGGGCTGCCCC
>Ga0115546_1000407_pt1 | contig 30079 bp, 25 predicted proteins | sample COGITO_mtgs_1004_FD_87186 | JGI IMG/M metagenome (GOLD analysis project Ga0115546, IMG submission 87186) | Pelagic marine microbial communities from North Sea - COGITO_mtgs_100413 | ecosystem: Environmental > Aquatic > Marine > Epipelagic | place: Germany:Helgoland, sampling site Kabeltonne...
CCGGATTCATTTCACCTAAGCCTTTGAATCTGGTCACTTGTATCTTGCCTCGTTTCTTTTCTGCCGTGAGACGATCAAGAATTCCCTGCTGCTCTGCTTCATCTAATGCATAAAACACTTCTTTGCCCAGATCTATTCTGTACAAAGGCGGCATAGCAACATACACAAAGCCACCCTCAACTAATGGGCGAAAATGCTTTACAAACAGCGCGCAAAGCAAAGTTGCGATGTGGAGCCCATCAGAATCAGCATCCGCTAAAATACATATCTTATGATAACGCAATGATGACATATCAATATCTCCAGTGCTCGTGGGTTGAACACCTATTGCAATTGCAATATCGTGGACTTCTTGAGAACTTAAAATATCAGTGCCATTTACTTCCCATGTGTTTAAAATTTTTCCACGCAATGGCATAACAGCTTGATACTCTCGATCTCGGGCTTGCTTGGCTGAACCACCTGCAGAATCCCCCTCAACAAGAAACAACTCACCAATTGAAGGGTCTGTTGAAGAGCAATCTGCAAGCTTGCCTGGCAACGCTGGACCTGCAACCACTCGTTTTCGAGCAACTTTGGCAGACGTTCGCATACGAATTTGAGCTCGAGCAATACAGTGTTGAGCCAGTTTTTCGGCCTCCGACACATGTTGATTTAACCAAAGGCTCAAAGAATCTTTCACCACGCCCGACACAAAAGCCGCTACCTCACGAGACGATAATCGTTCTTTTGTTTGACCCGAAAACTGAGGCTCTTTCATTTTAACCGACAACACATAAGCGCAATGGAACCAAATATCATCAGGGCTAAGTTTTACACCCCGAGGTAACAAACTGCGAATGTCGCAAAATTCTCGCAAAGCCTCCAATAAACCAGATTTCAAGCCATTAACGTGAGTGCCGCCCTGAGATGTTGGAATTAAATTAACATAACTTTCGCTTAAGCAGTCAGCTGCCTCTGGCCACCATTGCACCGACCACTGAGCTTCTTCATGACCACCCTTGAAATGACCACTAAAGGGCTCTACAGGCAACACTGGTTCTTGACTGAACTCTTTCATGTAATCAACTAAACCGTCTTGATAACACCATTCAATAGTCTCACCGCCCTCTTCCACAAACGAGATTAACAATCCAGGGCAAAGAATTGCCTTAGCACGCAGCAAATGAGTTAATCGAGGGCTTGAAATCTTATGGCTGTCAAAATAAGACTCGTCCGGCAAAAATCGAATACTAGTTCCGGTGTCCCTTTTTGCGCAAGTCCCTATAACTTCTAGGTCAGAGTGCTTATTGCCATCAACAAAAGCCATTCTATAGCGCTTGCCATCTCGAGCAATGGTAATTTCTAACTGATGACTCAACGCATTGACAACCGAGACGCCAACACCATGCAAGCCCCCAGAAAACGCATAGTTTTTATCAGAAAATTTGCCGCCTGCATGAAGACGTGTCAGGATCAACTCAACACCGGACACTTTCTCAATAGGGTGCATATCCACGGGCATGCCACGGCCATTATCATCGACTTGCACCGACTGATCTTTGAATAGCGTCACTTTAATTTCTGTTGCATGCCCCGCAAGCGCTTCGTCTACGGAATTATCCACCACCTCCTGAACTAAATGATTTGGTCTTGACGTGTCTGTATACATGCCGGGCCGCTTGCGCACTGGATCTAGACCGCTTAATACCTCAATATCTTTAGCGCCATACTCTACCAATGTGGATCTCCTTGAAAAAATACTGAATAAAGTCGATTACGACTTAAAAAAAATGACGAATCGGCTTAAAAAACCGCTATAGACAGTTTAGGATAAATGAGCGAGAGTAACCGAGAAAAAACAACGAATCAATAGCCTTGGCTTTTCATATCCGGGCGAAAATCAATCTCTGTTCGAGATATGCCTGTTTTTAAAGATCCGTCAGCATGGAGGTCAAACCAACGATATCCTGGATTAACATCATCAAGCGCAAAGTCATCGCAATTGGGTTTAAATTGAATACAAGTGGAAGGTGGTGCATAACATGGAAATGACATCTCTTTTGAACTAATTCTATATGTGTGCTGAGCGACGAAGTCTTGGTGAATGTGACCCCAAATTAATGCTCGAACATTGGCATGCTGGTGCAATACGTCCCAAAGGGCTGGTGCATTCTTCAAATTATGCCGGTCTAACCATTTAGAACCACAATCAAGTGGATGATGATGTAAACAGACCATACAGTGTTGATCTGAAAATGCAGCTAAAGACTGATGAAGAAACGCCAGATTGTAATCATTTATTCGTCCATAGACTTTAGTGAGCACTGAAGAATCAAGCATTATAATGACCCAATTGCCAAATTGCCGAGCACATGGGCTGACATCGTCACCAGTGCTTCTAAGGCTTTGACGCATCTTGGTTGCATCATCATGATTGCCTGGTAGCCATAAAATTGGGGCTTGAAACTGAGACACTTGATCTCGGTAATAGCTATACGCCCTGACACTACCATCTTGAGCAATATCGCCAGTAGCTAAAATAGCGGTAATTGGTATATTAGCATTTTCTTGCGCAGCAAGAGCGACGACTGCATCAAAACTGTGCTCTGTGTCGAGACCAATCAATTGTTGACGAGCCTGTTCAAAAAGGTGTGAATCTGTAATCTGTAGTAACCGAATTGGTTGCTTTACCACCAACCTGCCCTTTCTCATTAGAAGCATCTAGTTATACGCTTACTTCTCTCTTAAAACGCCTAACCGCTTAGGATAATTTTAGCTTCACTTTGTTTTATTGTGTTGCTCAGCAAATTTTAATCTCAATGGAATAGTACCAAAATCTAAACAATGCCCCAACCATTCAGAAAGAAGGACGCTCGCTTGTAAGCGCTCATTGGGTTGAATCAAACCGTTACACGATTTTCGAATTGAACTTTTTCGAACATCCACGGACTGTACGTTTAAAACCTCAACCACCTTCATATCATGGTAGACCCTAATTTGCATTTGGGCTTCATACAAATAGGCGTTATGGTCAAATAAACGAAGAGAAAGTAAAGATGTGTGGCTCGTTCGCTCTAAAACGGTTAATTCAAGCTGAGCTGTAGAATTATTTTGAAAATGCATTTCAATCTGACGACGTTTGTCTTGAAATAGTGTGGGAAATACTTTCAATAATTTACAAAAATTAAGTTCACAACACGAAAGAAAATTTTGAAAGTCAATAGGCTTTGGTTTCAAACGACCGTCGGCATGTAAAAAAAACACAATAACGCTATGGAGCGGATGTTTCGCTTTATTTACTCTTGCTTTATCTGCATTTTCTGGTATTTTGCTCACACCATACCTACCTCAGGAAGATCAAATTTTCGAGTCTTAACTGTCAAACATAAGCCCTATATTGACAGCTTAGGTAAGATAAATGCAAGCGGCCAGATTAATTCAAAAAGTTATTCAAACTTGACAACTCTAGATTATAAAAAATATCCAAACTTAACGCGCTAAAACCAAAGCCGTATTGACGGTACCAGCTGTTTCACTTTTGTCAAGCGAAATACTGTCAAGTTTAATGTTGTATTCATTCTCTAAAGCTGCGAGCCAAACCATCAATTGATTGAATGATACTTGCTCAATCCATACACGCAATAACTCATTATTCTTAGGTTCTACTCGCTTTAAGCTTATACCAAGAGTTGCCGTTGTACTGTTAACAATTGCCAACAAACTTTGATTTGTGTCGACGCCACTTTGTTTCACTTTTTTTTGTGGATCCAAAGAGTGTAACTGTTGTTGTAGCTTTAACTCTTGAGTATATCTATTTTCTGCACTTTGTTTTGCTGTCTGCAATGGCTGCACAACTACAAAAAATAAAAAACCAGCAATTAGTAAAAAAAATAAAACAATAACGAGTAATTGTTCTTTATCATTTAAGCGCTCATATCGTGCCCACTGTTGAGCGACTACATCTTGAAATTGCACGCTTGTCTCCTCTATTTTTTATAGTACATACTTAAAATATTTAACTTAAACGAATGCGCAATCTTGCTTTTACTTTACCTTTATCTTTGTTGGCACCGTCAATTTCTACCTCAAGAGCCTGTTCTTCGATTCTTTTTTGAATTTTTTCTAAATCAGGATAATCTGCCACTTGCAAGTCGACTTTTAAACTTGACTGACTAGCGTCATACGCTAAGCGATTAATCACCAGCCCATTCGCATCAGTAAGACTTGGGCCTGTCACCATTAAAAAGTTAAGAAAGCCTGGTCCCTCGGCAGTATTGGCGCTTTTTGCAAGCTCACTGCTCAATGCTCGCTCTAAGCTGCCACGAATTCGTTTGACTTGAGGAAACTGAGCTTTAAAGAGCGCCACATTGTCCTGTCGAGTCTGTTGATAGGCGCTTTCAAAAGCAAAATACTCAGCTGTACTTTTCGCTAGAAAAACAAAACAAAGACCGGCAACTAAACTTGCCGCAAGCTGCCAATGATGCTTACTTTTTCGTTTACGTCGCGCACTATTATAATCACCTTGCAGCATTTGAAAAGGATGATGCTCGGTGACAAGTCGCATTGCTTCTTGACCTAAAATTTGAGTGACGGGCTGGGAAATTTGCATAACTTTAACACGAACATCTTTAAGTCCGCTTTCATCTGACCCAGCTTGTACCGCTTGTGCCTGCTCTGACAACGCCTGCTCACATTCTCGGCTCACCTGTAAACTTTGTTCGTCTTGAGCATCCACCAATAGTCGAACTTTGATAGACGTATCGATCTGGCGGTCATCTGGTAATTGTCGCTCATGATGATAATCACGTAGTGCGTTTTGAATCCACTGCTTTGCAAAACTAAGAGGCGCAGCACTGGCTATCCAGTGATCTTGTCGAACCAAAACTTGGCCTTGATCAAAAATTGCAAAACAGTGGCCTTCTTGGTATGGTAATAAATACTGCTCAGGTAAAATAACATCCGGTTTTAAAGATTGATGATCAAGCACCTCCAGCCAATGGTTAAGAACCGCTCGATCAATATAAGCAACCCCCACATCATTTGTTCTTGTTAACCAATGAGTCGCAAAGAATATCTCTGCCACATTTTGATTAAGATGCTCTTCCAAAATGTAAGGCACCAGTTTTTCTTTTTGTCTTTTTTGATTTTGAGGGATCACAACTCGAGTCAATACAACATCACGCGCCGGCAGCAATAAAACGAAGCGGGCTTGTTCTGATATAGAATATTGTTGCATGATTTGTCGCAAAGCACCCAACTCTCCTTGGCCTAAACCGCCTTGCATTACGCTGTCTTGAAAAAAAAGCCACTCAATTTTGGTACGTGCTCCTTCGTTTGGCAGCGTAGAGTGTGGCTGGTGCTGGTAGCATGACATTAATCGAACAACTAAGATCGGTGCAGACATGGGTAATGTATCCTATTGGTTAAACTGACTGTAATAATAGGCCCAACCCTGGTCTCTTGCTAAAACAAGCGGCAAAGGGGCTTGCGCAGGGTCAGTCACCACTGGCATATATACAATCGAACTCATAGGGTAACGTACATCCCCTAGCTCAACAACTGACCGTAATTCAAAAAATTGGCTTTCAACACCGAAGTTTAAAAGCGGCCGCTGTACATCAGATAAACTGGCCATATCTTCAGGCGTAAAACCAGTTTCTGGCCGAGAGGTTACAAGATCGCCACCACCACTTGGGTTTAAAGCCTGAGCCACTACTAATGACACACTATTGATATTAAGAGGTGTTCCAATGGGTAAAAGCGTAACATAGGGTGCTAATCGCCCATAGTCTTGCGCCGACAGCCCTCGAATCAGCAAAAGTTCAGATAAGTGAGTTAAAGCCTGTTGACTGGTTCGATAGGCATCCACACTAGAACGAAGACCAGTTGCTGATAAGCTTAAATAATAATCGTCTTCAGCTTCAACAAAACCGGTTTGTTCTAGGTCTTGGTCTATCCAATCTTTTATAATAACGACGATGTCCTTCGGTTCCAATTGAGTATCGCTCGGTAGCTCAAGCTGCTGCAATAAATTGATAAACACCTGCTGAGCGTTGCTGTTGTTCACCAGCTCCGCAAGATTAAATCGACCTTGTAAATCGATTAAACGAGCTCGAATTTGCCCACCGTCAATTGGGTAAGCCTGTGGCTGAGCCCAAGCCTCTTGTTGATGATCAAACAATTGAGTATTTTTTAAATCTAAGAGTGCGTCATCCCGCAGTATAATGCCCGCAAGCAGCTCGGCACCACGTTGAAACTCCTGAGCCTGAGCTTGGGCATAAATAACACCTTGCGCTTTCACGGTGCTCATAAATCGTGCTTGAAGATTCACAACAATAATCGTCGTTGCCGCAAAAATCAGCATCACCACAATTAACACTACCCCTCGTTGTGAATTAATTTTAAGATTAATCATTGCTGTAAATCCCCAGCCGTACGAGGGTCTTGCACAGGTGGTGTAGGCGTAACTGTGGCTTGGCTCATCAATGCCTGCCCTTGGTTTAAATCTGGTGATCCAACCTCGAAAAGCCGCTTGATCGAGCCAAAACTAGTTGTTACCACAGTTACTTCAACTAACTTAGGCATCAAGATTGATCCAACTACAACTTGGGTAGATGACAAGCCAACAGATTGATTCTGCTCGGGCGGCCACTCTTCGACCCACTGCCAATTATCCACCACCGGCTGAGTTGTCGTTATATTTTGCTCTTGATTTTGCCGATTAGCTGGTGTATCGCTCGTCAGGTCCGCCTCAAGATACCCAAACCGAAATTGTAATTCACTGACGTCTGTCAAAAGTGTCATTTCAAGCGGCACCGCATCTGGAGCCGAATCAAGTTGAGACCATTGAAATCGAATAAGTTTCTCGTCATCGAAACCATAGGCCACACGTCGTAACTCACTGGTCGGTACGCCTGATGCTTGTAGCGCAGGTAAACTGGAATTTCTCGACATTTGAAACACTTGTGGAGCACCGCCAAAGCTATGAGGCAACATGGGAAATATGGCTTGCTCATCCGAGCCAAAATAGTCTGTGCTCGGCCGAATTGTCCGAGTGATTGCCATGGCTAGATCTTGCTGAATTAACTGCCAAAACCGTTGTATGTCGTCTAACGCTTGAGTTTTAATAACCACTCGATCATGAGCTTGCTGTAAATTGCTATACACCTGAAATGCGCCAGCCGCAATAACGCTCATGATGGCAATAGACACCATTAACTCAATCAACGTCATCGCTTTAGCTGTACAGTAATAACGAGAGTGCATTATCATTAATTTGGCACCTCATAAAAGTAGCCTTCAAGACTTACCACCGTATTTTTTGGCGAGGCTTCAGTGGCAACCCTTACAGTAACTCTCGTTAGAAACTTCACTTCTGTATCTTGCTGATCAAAACTCAGCACCCAATCTTGATCGGCAAATTCAACTTTGTTTGATTCAAACCGAGATTTATCTTGACGCTTTAGGGTTCTAAATTCTACTAAGGTGTCCTGTGCCAGCCATAAGGCCTGCATCTTTTGTTGAACTCGCCCTAAACCTCGAACTGCATCTGCTGTAGCGATCAAATAGCCTGTAGAAAGCACTGCAAATATGCCAAGAGCAACCAACACTTCCACAAGCGTGAAACCTCGACCGCTGGTGCTCTTAACTCGGCTAATCATCAGTATTAACCCTCGTTAAGCGGCCATTACCATCGATGCTATAAAGCTGCTCATTGGACCCGTCTGCTGCTGCAAAGCGAATTGAAAAAGGCGACACTTCACCCTGAGCAGACAGTAAAATCTGTGGTGCTTTGACTTTTTTAAAATCTGATTCGAGTATGACAGGCTCATCTTCACCAAAGATAAGGCTTATCTCTAACTTAGGTGACAGCGTATGCCGAGCCTTATCCAGTTCAATTAATCCCCAAGGGGATTTTTGCTCCTCGGCTGATTGCTGCCGCGAATTAGAGTTTACTTGTGCAGGCATTAACCCTGGTTCCGCGCCCCAATCTACAAAATCAACGGTGGGCTCAATCGTCAGCAGTTGCCACCCAAGCTCAGAAAAGGCCAAGCCAAAATAACGATGCTGGTTCATGGCTTGGTTCTGTAAATATGCAATGCCTCGCTGCAAGGTTTGCGCTTCATCGTTGATCACTTTAACAGCCTGATCACGAGTTGCCAGCATCGCTACGCCAGACGCTAGGATACCAACAATAAAAACCACAATCATTATTTCAATCAGCGTAAAACCTGAGAACGCGCGCAACTGCCATGCGTTCGATCTATTCAAGCGAGCTAATATCAGCGGCGTAATCTTCTCCACCTTCAATTCCATCAGCGCCTAAACTTAAAATCTCATAATCAGCACCTTCAACTGGGCTAAAATACAGATAATCATTACCCCAAGGGTCTTTATTTAATCGTTTGATATACCCGCCTTTAGGGTAGTTTTTTGTATTACTTGGCTCATTGACTAACGCTTCCAAGCCTTCATCGCCTGTTGGATACCGAAAATTATCAGTTTTAAATAATTCTAATTGAGACGACAGTGCTTGAATGTCTGATTTAGTTCTTGCAACACTCGCTTGGTCTGCTCGACCGGTAATGTTCGGAATAATGGCCAGCGCAAGCATCCCAAGAATAACGACCACAATCATAATTTCGATAAGAGTCAAACCCTGTTGCAAGCGCGGTCGACTCGCCAGTTGAATTGTATTTTTACGTATTGAAAATTGATTCATTGTTTAAAACCTTTATGCAATTGAAATTTGACAGAGCCACTTTTAACAAAGCCCGTCCATAAAAGAATCGAGCGCAGCCATTGCGCGCCAGTGATTATTTCGTACCAGTGATGAGCTACACCACGCTGCTTAAATTAAAGATTGGCAGCATAATAGCCATTACAATGACCATCACTGTAATGCCCATGAAAACCATGACCAGAGGCTCAAATAAACTTACCACAGTAGCAATAAGTCCAACCATTTCTCGATCTTGATTTTGCGCAGCGCGATGTAACATTTTATCAAGATCACCAGAATTTTCACCAGATGCAATCATTTGAATCATCATTGGTGGGAAAAAGTCGAATTGATCTAAACTTCGATATAAACTGCCACCTTCACGTACTCGATCAGCCGCTGACATAATACCTTTTTGTATGACCAAATTTGAAGTCACCTGGCCGCTAATTTTTAACGCATCAATAAGCTGCACACCACTTGCAGACAAAATACTTAAAGTATTGCAGACCCGTGCGGCATTAAGCCCTTTTGATAAACGGCCAAATAAAGGCAGTTTTAAAATAATAGCATCCGCCTTATATCGAGATTGTTCTTGTCGCATTAGAAATTTGAAACCAAAAAAACCCAACACTACAGCACCTAGTAACCAATACCAACGCAACACTAAAAAATCACTAATGGCAATAACAATCTGCGTTAACATAGGAACCTCTTGGCCATTATCACTAATAACCTCGACGATTTGAGGTACCACAAATATCATAAGTGCTACTAAAATGCCCAAGCTAAAAATAAGAAGGATAACAGGATATACCATGGCACCCTTTACTTTTCGCTGAGTTTCACTGCTACTCTCTGTGTAGTCTGCCAGCTGCTCTAACACTAAATCTAAATGACCTGAATGCTCGCCAGCAGCAACAGTAGCTCGATACAAGTCTGGAAAAGCGTTAGGGAACTCGGCTAATGCGCTTGCTAAGGTAAAGCCCTCATTTACCTTAGCACGCAAGGCTAAAGCGATGCCACGAACTTTAGCCTTAGAGGCCTGACGTGCAACTGCTTTTAACGCTTCTTCCACAGGTAAAGCCGCCTGAATTAAAGTGGCCAACTGCCGAGTTATAAGGGCGAGGTCTATAGTGCTTAGTTTGGCGCCACCACTGGGTTGAAAAAATTGTGTTACCGTGCTGCTACTTGAAATATTGGTTTTTGATTTGGTCACCGTCAATTGTACGTTCATGGGTATTAAGCCCTGATCGCGCAATTGTTGACGTATCTGCCGATCTGAATCAGCTTCTACCGTGCCTTTTTTTTCTTTACCTTGTGAAGTCAAAGCGACATAGTTATAAGCTGGCATAGTGTATTCCGCTTTGGATGTAGTCGATGGCGCGAGCGCTAGTGAGCTGTATTCACCTCTGTGACGCCAGCGACTGCATGTTGAATTCGTTTAATTACATTTGGTAGCACGTTTAATCTTGTTGTGTAACTCTTAATACTTCTTCCAAAGTCGTGCGTCCAGCCAATACTTGACGAAAACCATCAACTCGTATGCCAGTTGTATTTTTTCGAGCACTTTGCTCTAATACAGTCTCGCTAGCACTGTTATGAATATGCTGACGTAGCTGATCGTTGATAATAACAACTTCGTAGATACCAGTTCGACCACGATAACCAGTTAGATTACACTCTTTACAGCCGACCGCTTTGTGCAACATGTGATCTGCAGACACATTCACTTGCACTTCTTGCAGATGGACTAACTCTGCCGCTATAGGTTTATAGGCTTGTTTACATTCATTGCAAAGTGTTCTAACTAACCGTTGCGCGATAACCGCGACCAAACTTGACGCAATTAAAAATGGCTCTATGCCCATGTCTTGCAATCGAGTGACCGCGCCCACCGCCGTATTAGTGTGCAAAGTTGATAAGACTAAGTGACCAGTTAAACTCGCTTGAATAGCAATTTCTGCAGTTTCTAAATCACGTATTTCACCAACCATCACCACGTCAGGATCTTGACGCAACATTGCTTTTAGGCCTTTTGCAAAGGTCATGTCAACCTTGTTATTGACTTGAGTTTGACCCACCCCCTCTATCTGAAACTCGATTGGATCCTCAACAGTTAATATATTGCGGGTCTTATCATTGAGCTGAGTCAGGCTTGCATACAAAGTTGTTGTTTTTCCCGACCCTGTAGGGCCAGTCACTAATATAATACCGTGAGGCTTATAAATAACGCCCAAAAGCGCTTTACTGTCTGCTGCCGACATTCCAAGATGTGAGACATCGAGCCGTACTGCATTTTTATCCAACAATCGTAACACCACTCGCTCACCACTACTGGAGGGCATAGTCGACACACGTACGTCCACTTCCCGACCAGCGAGTCGTAATGAAATCCGACCATCTTGCGGTACTCGCTTCTCTGCGATATCCAGCCTTGCCATCACTTTAATACGCGACACTAACAATGGCGCAAGCTCGCGGCGAGGCTCAAGGACTTCACGAAGCACGCCATCAATACGCATTCGCACTAAGAGACGCTTTTCAAAGGTTTCAATGTGAATATCCGAGGCAGTTTCTCGTACCGCTTCACTTAAGATAGCGTTGATCAAACGAATGATAGGCGCATCATCTTCTTGTTCCATAAGATCTTCAGTCTCAACAATTGTATCTGCGAGACTGGCTAAGTCCATTTCTTCGCCAATACCAGCCGCTGCTTGCATAGCGTCAGAACCGCCCTGGTAATAGCTAGAAAGCTGTTGATCAAAATCTTCATCGCTGAGCATAGTAAGCTGAATGTTTGCTGGCATGGTTCGTAATATTTCTGAAAGGACGAGGCTTGCCACTTCCTGTCTTGCAAATAATAATGAGTGATCATGTTTTTTAGCAACGAAAACACCATGTCGCTTGGCGTAGGCATAACTGACTTTGACCATTTCGGACACAATCTCCACACGAAGAGGCGGCTCCGTCTCAGGCGTTAAATCTGAAAATTGCGGCGCGACTGATGGCTTCATAATACGAACCTTCATATATAAACTTATTGAGCAGGCATTGGTGCTGGCTCTACTGGTACTTGTGCTGGAGACGGCTCGGACGGTATTTGCTCATCATCTGGCATGTCTAAAGTTGTGCCTGAGCCCGAAGATTTCTCAAATAAAATAGCTGCAGTGCCAGGTTTTGCCAAGCCTTGGGTATCTTTTAAGCTTAACCCGTGCTGTGTCATGTGAATACGGTAAGTGGTTTTATTGTCTTTTGAAAACCAGTCAGTGCTCATAAGATCAAAAGTAATACCTGGTATCCACTGAAGGTAGCGAGACCCGAATAACCACACTTGTACTACGGCATTTTTTTCAAGTTGCGTAGTAGATTCTATATTCGAAGCACTTAATTGTTGTAGATCATACAACAAAAAACCATCACTCACGCCTAAAACTTGAAATAAATGCCCCCAGCGCACACCTATGGCTCTTAGTCGCCATTGAGATTGAATAAGTTCAATATCTCTATTTTGCGAACCTTGCGCTTTTAATTTGGCAAAGCTTGCAGTGTCACCCATAGTCGTTACCTGTAAAGTGCCTGTGTCAGCTGCACCGTCCACCGGCTCCATGGCGGACAAGGTGAAGAGCCCAGCAACACCTACCAAGCTTGCAAAGAGCAACCCAATACCTATATTTGCCCGCAGCCAAACCCACAACCAGCGCTTGACAAAGACCAAGTAGAGGCCAATAAGAAAAAAGACTAAAAAAACAAGTCCACACATTACAAGGCCAAGATTAAAGAGCATTATTTTTCACCCGAGATACTGATTGCTCAAACGCTTGTTTGAGCATATTGACACTAATTTCGGCGGCTTCAAGCACACCTTCACCAATCGCTTTGTTATCTTCAAGGCTTTCAAGGTAATAATCTACACTGGTCAATACGTCTGCCAGTGTTTCAAGTACTTCAGCAGCCGGCATATGATCTTGATCAATCATAAATTGGCTGATGTATTGATGAGCCGACGCAAGTACCTTCGCCGCTCGATCTAAATGCAAGAATCGCAAGGCGCCGAGGCTTGATTGCAATTGAGCAGACACCTGTTCTAAATAAGTGCCATCACCGTGAGAATCGACGTAAGACGATATAGAGCGTTTCACCACACCTAATGAGGATCGAGACTCAACAAAAATCATGTGTCGTGCCTGTTCCAGCACACTCCTTGGTGATAAAATTGTTTCATCCTCATCGTCAAGATTCACCGCATAATGGCTCAGTAAACGAGAGAGAGATTGCTCTATAAAGACAAAGGTATCAGCCAGACTTTGTAATTCTTCGAGCGTTGGATTCGCCTCGGGATCAGTTAATTGCTGAATAATAAGCGATTGCTCTTTTAAAATTGCCGCAGACCCTAACTCACCAACCATATTAAGTGTGTGAGCTGTTTGTTCAACCACTTCCAATGGTGTTTTTTCCAGAGTCCAATCAGGCAGAGTTTGCCTGGCTCGTAAGTCCATCGCTTCACGCAGGGGTGCTAATTCCTCATAGATAAGCTGCACAACTGACTGAATAACCGCGCCAGTTGGACCATTCATTAATTTAGTTTGTTCTTGCACTACAACGTCAGAAATGGTGGCTCGAGCTTCAAATAAGTCCTGAATAGCAGTTAACAGAGTATTTTTTTCAGTTGCTCCCTCATTTGGAGCGCCAACTGCAATAATAGCAAGGCATTCGCGCACCAAGCTCTCTGGTGGTTCCAGCTGTAAAAATTCGTCCCGACCGTAAACCATTTGCTTCATTTGACGCTCAATTTTTGAAAGCACAAATAAACGACTAGGTGTGACGCTTACATTACCTGCTTGAAATGCAAGCAGTACACCACGTGCGAGAAACCATAATTTGGTGATAGGTACAGCGCCGCAAATCCCACAAATTCTTTCTAAACTGCGAGACATTATATTAACACTGCCTGGTAGGACTTTTTTCTCTCGAAGGATACTCACCAAACCAACTTGGAACATCAAGCGAAATGGCTTGCAATAAGGGCCTACGTTATCGAGCCGAAAACTTGGATTTTCCATGTCTTCGCCAAAAACTTGGTACATGTCCAAAATTGACGGTGATTTAAAATTAGTGTGCACAAATGTTGAATCAAGTATAGGGCTTTGCTTTAATAACCGACGAATAGCATTGATGCGCTCGACCAGCAGCACAGGCATATGCTGCTCCTTAAGTAATGTGTACTCCAGGAAATGCTCAAGCTGTATTAAAGATAAGCCAAGACACGCCATTTGTTCCATAAATACGTCAGACTCAGCACCGTAGCCATCTTGCTGTAATCGGGCTATAAGCGCGATCATCTCGTTAAGTAGGTGTGTTGCGCCATCAAAATTCAATAATTTGAGAACGCTTGAAGCCTGTTTCAACAAATCCTGGCATTCACCTAAATGATGCACAGCTTGAGTGTTCGCCGCAAATTGCTCTAAAGCCGAGGATGCTTTTGCAATATTTGAATCCAGCTCTTCCTTCACAATTTTAAGTGAGGTGATCACATCCATCTGAACCATGTCGGCTCCAATACTTTATCGTCGGTTTAAATTTTTGCTCAAAATCTTTATACATCCAGTGTATTTAAGATATAGAGCAACGCAAGCTTCGTTTTATTGTGCCATTATCATTTAAGCTTAAAAACAAACAACTCTTCAGTGATTATAGACAAATCACCTAGATATGTTGATAATTCAGACTCATTTTCCAACATCCGGGTCATTGATGGCATGTCATAATCTCTCTCAACAGCATTTATTGATCATTTTCTTGGCCATTCAAGCCATAGCCCTTGGCCTCACCAGCACCAACGCTGTCTATTTCGAGATTGCTCAAAATTTCAAAGTTATCTTATTATTGATATTTATGGTCGCCAGTATTTAGTCGCTGGCGCGGAATAGACGAGTAGCGGAAGATCGAGGAAAAAATGTTCGAAAAAGCGCAGTTTACACTGGGTAAACTAAAAGCACCGCTTTTAGCATTTTGAGGCTATTTTTGACAATGATATCTCGAGCGCAGCCATTTTGCGCCAGCGACTATATACCCAGCGAGCATGCTGAAAAGCTCGCCAGTGCTATAAATGCAGACACTAACTTGCTCAGTGTTGCTATACCTAATGGTGCTGTCTATCGTTGGTTTTATCACTGTCACCAATTTATAGCTCAAGCTTGAGCATCAAGTGACTAAGCCAAGGCACCAAAGTCTTTTAATAGGGGGGCTGAAGCGTCAGTTGCAGCGGTTTGCTCTAGCCCATGCTCAGTAATTTGCACTAAATCATGGCCTAGCATATAGTTCAGAGCGTTTTGAGGAGTGTAATTTTGTGCTCGTAATCCATCATAAATTTGCACTACTTCAAGATCTATACCATCGTTTTGGCCACATAAAAAAGCATCGATCTTACCCACAAGGTCTTGTCCTTTAGTAGTTGGTATAATACTGCCCTTGTCATCTATAGACATAAGCCCTTGATCAAGCATTTTATTCAGCACAGTGATAGGATTTTTATCACTAATCATCATTCGGTCATACACCTGACCTAAGCCAGTATCAAGACCTTGTGAGCCAGCTTGCTCTTTGGCGCGAAACTTTGGATCCATAAACTGGCATAAATAGTGATTCATGGATAACCCTTTGGGGTAATTGAAGGCTATGTTACCCTTAGCATCTGCCTTAACAGCACCCTGATCAAACATAAACTCGGTGGCTTGTTTCCAGGACGCACCATCATCGACCAGCCATTCAATACGTTGACCAAGCACTTCGTTGACCCCTTCTCGCGATTCAGACATTAATGTTTGCAGCTGCTTGGAAAACTGGACGGTTTTATCATTAGCAACAGGTTGCTGATTTTCATCCACATCAACCAAGCCTTGTTCGATCATTAACTTCAAGGCTGCTGCTGGCGACATGCCCATACTTTCAAGACTATCGCCCAAGCTCATCATCATATCCAAATGTTCACATCCACCCTGGTTTTGGCCCTGGCCTTGACCACGACCACTAGTATCGTTAGTGACTGGCGCATCTGTAACTGCAGTGCCGCTGCCAGCTGGCGCTGACCTCTCGCAATCAGCGTCTGTGACATCATCAGCAAATTGAGCTGCGGTTTGTGTCAGCTTTTTAAATTCTTCAAAATCGATCATTTGATCATCGTTAGCATCAATTTGATCAAAAAGTTGGTTAAAGGTCGCACCAGCGCCACCCAATGAAGACGAGCGCACACTGCCTTGCATATATGCGTTAAATTCACCTTCATCTAAAGCGCCATCGCCATTTTTATCAGCAGCATCAAACATTCGTCGTAGCGAACTGTTCTGACTGGTATTGCATCCATTTGTGGGGCTCGTTGTGACCATTGCTATTTCTCCATGTCAGCTCAATTACCAAACGCTATGGGGTATATACCCATAGCGTTATGGGTATATCATGATAAGTAAACCATAAGTCGCAGCTTATAGATGTATAACTAATGCTGTACATTTTAAGAGGTTTAATCCAGTCAATGTGAGGCTTGATTATTGAATAGACAAACAGCTGCGCTGAGGTGTCCCGATGATATGAGTGTGCTTTATTTAAAATCGACGACCTCGAGTATTAGACCTTGCACCATCACCTGATCTTGCTCGATCACCTGTGTGAGGTCTACCGCTGGTTCTTGGTCTATCACTGGTGCTCGCTCGATTACCCGATACTTCTGAACTTGTTTTTCGATGTTTTGAGCGATTGACTTTGCTTGCTTGCAAAGGTCTTGATGTTGGTAGATCATGATCCGGTACAAAACCTTGAATGTAATCTCGCTTTAAATGTGCTTGAATAAATCGCTCTATATCAAAAAGCTGTTTAGCTTCATCTGCAGCCACTAAGGAATAGGCTTTACCATCTGCACCAGCACGGCCTGTGCGACCAATTCGATGAACATAATCTTCTGCGACTTGTGGTAAATCAAAGTTGACCACTTGCGGCAACTGGTCAATATCCAGGCCTCGAGCTGCAATATCTGTGGCTACCAAAGCTCGTACCTCACCAGCTTTGAAGTCGGCCAGGGCTTTAGTTCGGGCGCCTTGGCTTTTGTTACCATGAATTGCAGCTGCAGTCACACCTGCGGCCTCTAAAACTTTTGTTAGTTTATTTGCACCATGCTTAGTTCTACAAAACACTAAAACTTGCTGCCAATCACCTTCGCGAATTAAATGCACCAGCAAGGCTGGTTTTTGCTTTTTATCAACCGGGTGCATCATTTGCTCAACAGAGTTCGCCGCTGTTTTACCAGTACTCACCGCAATTTCTTGAGGATTATTGACGATAGTTTTGGCAAGTGCGCGGATTTCATCAGAAAATGTGGCAGAAAACATTAAATTTTGCCGTTTTTTAGGCAAAAAAGCGATAATTTTACGAATATCTCGAATAAAACCCATGTCAAGCATTCGATCTGCTTCATCAAGCACCAAAATTTCAAGCTGATCAAATTTAACCGCATTTTGCGAATACAAGTCGAGCAGTCGACCTGGAGTGGCCACTAAAATATCAACGCCACGCCGCAATTTGATCATTTGAGGATTTATTTTAACACCACCAAAAACCACCACTGATTTTAATGGTAGTTGGGCACCATAAATTTCAATAGACTCTTGAATCTGCGCCGCCAGCTCTCGCGTTGGCGTTAAGATCAATGATCTTGCTTGATTAGGCTTTGCAGGCTCTCCTGCGGACAATAACTGCAGCATTGGTAAGGTAAAAGCAGCAGTTTTGCCGGTGCCAGTTTGAGCCGCGGCTAAAATATCCACTCCCTTTAATACAGCAGGAATAGCCTGCTGTTGAATCGGGGTTGCTTGCTCATACCCTTTTGCTGCAATGGCTTCCAATAAGGGCTTGGCAAGTGGTAAATCCTTAAACTTCATAATACAACTAACTCCGACGAAAAGAATGAAAACGCTTTAGCAAGGCTAAAGCTTTGGTTGGCGTATTTTGTTTTTTCCACTGCCCAGCGGCGTATTTATTGGCTTCGTTCCATGTGGGGTAGGCGTGAATAGTGCCGAGGATTGCATTAAGGCCCGCGCCTTTTTTCATGGCAAGCACAAATTCTGCAATCATCTCACCTGCGTGAGCAGCCACAATAGTAACACCTAAAATCTCATCACCCTTGGCTTTAGTGAGCACCTTAACAAAACCTTGAGTATGGCCTTCAGTTATAGCCCTATCAAGTTCACTAAGCTCATATTTAATCACCTGACACTCTATACCTTGAGCTTTGGCTTCTTGCTGATTAAGCCCCACTCGAGCTACTTCAGGGTCCACAAAAGTGCACCAGGGCAGCTTCGAGTAATCAGTCTTGAACTTTTTAAACTGTCCAAACAACCCATTTACCGCTGCATACCAGGCTTGATGAGCTGCTGCGTGAGTCAATTGATAAGGCCCGACCAGATCGCCAACACCGAAAATATTAGGATATTTGGTTTCTAAAAATTGATTGGTCTGCAAAACTCGATCAGATTCAATACCAAGTTCTTCAAGCCCATAACCGGATAATCGAGCACTACGACCTATTGCACAAAGCACTTCATCATACACCAATTCTGTTTCAGCACTGTCGCCTGTAGCCTTTAGTTGTAATATTTTTTGATCGGACGCCTCTGTAAATCCAATAGCCTGCTGCTCAGTAAGCACAGTCACGCCATCTCGCACTAGAGTGTCCATAACAATCTGGCTCACATCTTCATCTTCTCGACTCAGTAATCTGTTACCCATTTCCACTAACGTTACTTTCGAGCCTAATCGAGCAAAAGCTTGTGCCAACTCGCAACCAATAGGCCCACCACCAAGCACAACGAATTTTTGGGGTATCTGCTCGCGACCTTGTAACTTTGACCAGAGCGTATCGCTGGTTAAGTAGCCCGATTTCTCAATGCCGGGTAAGTTAGGCACGAACGGTGAGGCACCTGTGGCTAGAACAATACTGCGTGCTGTCAGAGTTTTTTCTGTGCCATCTGCTTGTCTAACATTTACAGCCCACGGTGAAACAAGTCGTGCATAGCCTTCGACTACATCTACGCCTAATGATTCATAGCGCTCTACACTATCATGTGGCTCAATAAGTTTAATAACTTCATGCACTCTTTGCATTACCTTTTTGAAATCAACAGTGGCATCGTTTGCAGTAAGACCGTATTGCTCGCTGGTGTTCATCATGTGAGCAACTTTAGCCGCCTTAATGATCGCTTTGCTCGGCACACAACCATAGTTTAGGCAATCACCGCCCATTTTATGAGACTCAATTAAGGCTACTTTTGCCTTAGTTGCAGCTGCAATATAGGCTGTCACCAACCCGCCGGCGCCGGCGCCAATGACCACCATGTTAAAATCATATGACTTAGGTTTACGCCAGCCTTTATACACTCGACCAGCCTTAACAAGGTCGAGAATTTTTTTGGAAATAACAGGTAATAAACCAAGCAAGGTAAACGCGAGTAAAAGCCCAGGTGATGCAATATCACTTAGACTCTTGATTTTGGCAAGTGATGTCCCGGCATTTACATATACAAAAGTACCTGCCAACATGCCTACTTGACTGACCCAATAAAAAGTCAAAAGACGGATTCGAGTGAGCCCCATCACAATATTAATCACAAAGAATGGAAAATATGGCACTAAACGAAGGGCGAATAAGTAAAAGGCACCATCTCGCTCTACCCCTTCATTAATAGTTGCTAAACGCTTAGAAAATCGTTGCTCAACAGTATCTCGCAATAAGTACCGGGCCATTAGAAATGCAATGGTAGCGCCAATACTGCTGGCAAAAGACACTATTAAAAAACCAGTCCAAAGTCCAAATAGAGCGCCGCCTAATAGCGTAAGAATTGCAGCGCCTGGCAAAGAGAGTGCTGCCACAATAAGATAAGCCAGGAAATAAAAGCCTATTGCTTTCACTGGTGCCTGCTCACGCCATGTTTGAAACTGCTCTAACCTGGCCTGTATAGCTTCAAGTGTTAGGAGTTGATACACATCGAAATAGAAAAATGCCGCGACACCAAAAATCACAGCCACAATTATCAGTATTTTTCGCATAAGGATTTTTCCAGTTTTTAATGATAATAAGCGTTTAGCCGCTACTATGGCTCTATTCAATATGGCTCTATTCAAAGCATTTGCATATTAGATGACAAGCACTTTACCATATGCATCCGTCAAGATGAGGATCTTTAGTATGAGTCAACCAAAAACCCAACTGATCGCCTTCCACAAACCGTTCCAAGTCTTGTGCCAGTTTTCACCGTCTGGTGATAAAAAAACCTTAGCTGATTTCATAAAAATCCCCCAAATTTATCCTGCCGGTCGCCTGGACTACGATAGTGAAGGCTTACTGTTACTCACTGATAACGGCCAACTTGCCCACCGGATCACCGATCCTAAACATAAGCTGCCGAAAACCTATCTTGTACAAGTCGAGGGCACGCCGAGTGAAGCTCAACTGCAACAGCTCCGGCAGGGCGTACAACTTAAAGAGAGTATGACAGCGCCTTGTCACGCCAAGATCACAGTAAACCAAATGCCTTTCCCGCCGCGAGTACCGCCAATTCGAGTGCGCAAAACCATTACTGACACCTGGATTGAGATGCAAATCACTGAAGGCCGCAATCGGCAAGTCAGACGCATGACGGCAGCCGTCGGCCTGCCAACCCTGCGCTTAGTTCGGATTCAAATTGGTGACTATACGTTGGAGGGGTTAGAGCCTGGGGAGATGGTTAATTTAGATTGCTCGAGACTTTTTAAAAGTCGTACATAGCCTTCTGCCCCTGCTTCTTCAAACTAATGTTACTTAACATAACATAACGCTTGTTTACTATTTGTACTATCAAAGTTACATTGCCCAAATGTATTGGCCAGCATTCTTACTGGCTTGATGCATTGCAAATTTCACTGCTATCAATGTAAAGCAACCTAAAAAATAAAAATTCGGGAGCACAAAAAATGGTCATGAAAAGTACTCAAGCATGGTTAGTCTTACTCACTCTATCCTTGGCAACAACTGCATCTGCCCAAAGTCAATCGTCTCAGTGGACTGATTGCGCCATGGAAAATAAAACGTGCAATTTTAATGGCACCAAGCTGATTCGCTATGGTAAAAATCACGCATGGAATCAAGGTGTTTATACCGACAAAGTCAAATGCAACAACAAAACCTTCAATGATCCCTTAGTTGGCACTTTGAAAAAATGCCAATATGCCAATGCCCCAGCAAACGGGTTTAGTCAACTTGTGCCGCCAATCACGGCAAATGAACCTACGGCTTCTACTGCCAATACACCTACTTCGACAATCAGCACCACCTCCACCGACCCTGGCGCACCGACTGCCCCATCTGATGTGGCGATGAACAATCTAACATGCACGCAAGGCACTCTCTCATGGGCCGCAGCCAGTAACAGCGCTCAAGTGGCGAACTATGATGTCTATTACGATGGTCAGTTTTTACAGCGTGTCGCCGGTACTGATTTAAGCGCTAAATTAGCCCTCTCACCAGGAATGGATTGGGGTTTTTATGTCAACTCAATTGACGCGGCAGGCAATGTATCTCAACCAAGCGCTACCCTGCAAGTGCAAATTCCAAATTGCGAAAATGATACACTTGCGCCGTCAATTGCCACTGACTTAACTGGTTCAGCATCTGGTAATAGTGTTGTTTTAAACTGGCAAGCAGCAGATGATAATACCGCTGTAATCGCCTACCAGGTTTTTCGAGATAACCAGCTTGTCGGCGAGACTCAGGATCTTACCTTTGTTGATTCAGGCCTAAATAGCAATGAAAGCTACAGCTATAGCATTGCTGCAAAAGATGCGCAGGATAATCTATCGGCTCAAACCAACCCCATTGATATTACCACTGAATCTTCATGTTCGACTGCTATATGCGCCGTGGATGAAATCGTCTCTGAAAAAGACATTCCGTGGGGTTTAGCAACGCTGTCTGATGGCTCCATCTTGTACAGTCAGCGCGATGCGCACAACATCATTCGTCTCAATAATGGCAAAAAAACCATAATTGGTAAAGTACCAAATGTACAAAGCACCAATGGCGAGGGTGGTTTACTTGGTCTGGCGGTGACTCCAGATTTCCCAGAGCGGGATAACTGGATCTATGTATTTCATACCAGCGCTAACGACAATAGACTGGTACGAATTCGCTATGTCAACAATGCTTTAGATACCTCCAGCGTACAAGTGCTATTAAAAGGTATTGGTCGCAATAAATTTCACAATGGCGGCCGCTTACGCTTTGGTCCAGATAACAAGCTTTATGTTGCAACTGGCGATGCCCAGGAAGAGTCATCTGCCCAGGATATTGACAGCTTGCAAGGTAAGGTGCTGCGTATTAACACTGACGGTTCGGTGCCTGCGGATAACCCTTACAATAACTATGTCTGGAGTTATGGCCATCGCAATCCACAAGGCTTAGCATTTGATGACAAAGGTCAACTTTGGCAACAAGAATTTGGCAACTCAGAGCTTGATGAAACTAACCTTATCAAAAAAGGCGGAAATTATGGCTGGCCAGATTGTGAAGCCACATCTTCACGCTTAAACCAAGGCTGTTCAACAGCTGGCTTTATAGCGCCAAAGCAGACCTATCAAACCGTAAAAGGCTCTTGTAGCGGCATTGCTATAGTCAAACAGGCCTTGTATGTTGCTTGTTTGCGGGGTCAGAGAATGTATCGAGTGGATATAGCAAATAACAATCTCGAGAATGCTCAAGAAATTTTTGTTGGGACCTATGGTCGCATTCGAACTGTTGAGCCATCTATCGACGGTGGTTTATGGATGACCACATCTAATGGTGGTGATAAAGACAGCACGCCAAATAATAGCGACAACTCTATCTACAAAATAAAAGTCGGAAATTAGTTGAGTGTTGATGGGAGGCCTATCCTTTAACAAGGGCTGGCTTCCCCATACGATTGTTTTTCAACCAACATCCCAAAGGCCCTCTCTATTGGGCCTCTTAGCGTTCTACACAAAATCAATACACAGGTTTATCCACAGGGATTGTGGATGCTTTTTCATTAATTTCCTGTCAAGTAATCGCCGTAACAGCGCCTCGGAATAGTCCTTTAATTCTTGCATACACCTACAAACTTTAAAGCTAGTCAAAACAGCTACTTCAGCACAAAAAATAGCCTCTATGCTACAAGCCTTTCACAAATTATAACACTCGCCACAAAAGCAAATACCAAACCTACACGGGAATCTAGTTCAGTGAAATTCTGTACACGTCATACTTGTGCTCAAGTAAGTAACGACTTAACCAACAAGGCAATCGAGGGCATATGAGCATTAAAATCCCAGGTATTTCTACACCTACATCCACAGCAGCTGACAGCACAGCTCCAGCAAAGCAATCAGCACCAGCTGGTATGTTGGGCATGTTAAAAGAGACTGCTGCCACAACTAGTCCACGGCTTTCAGCAACGCTTGCAAAATTGAGTTTGAAGGCACCATCGGCGCGCAATATGTTTAAAAATATTGGAACGCTGGCAAGTAAAAAAAGTGGTAAATCTTCAGTTAACGTTGAAACTAAAACTTATCAAAAAGTTGAAGAACATGCCGTAGACCTACGCCAGCTTACTTATCGCGCCACCCGACCTATGGCTGAGCGTAGGCCAACAGAAGGGGTCAAGATGAAAACACACACGATAAGAAAACCCAATCAATCTACCAAGCCACCTGCACTTGCCTCAATAGCAGAAACGCCCAACAATCCACCTGCACTTGCCTCGATAGCAGAAGAGCCAAGCAAACCTCTTTGAAACAATAATCTCTCGCTAAAGCGGATTACCATTTTTATCTAGTGCATTTAATTGCTGCCCATCTGGGCCATTATTGGTTGTATCCGCAATCCATGGTGCTACGCAGTTGCGAGCAGCGGCGCAATCATCTGTTAATGCATGCATAAAGGCAATCAGTTGCAAATGTTGTGCTTCGGTTAAATCCATATTTCGAAATTGAGTCGTATTAGCCTGTCGCTGTTGCTGAAGTATAGTCAGGGCTAGATCAGTGTTGGCTTGTGCATTTGGGTAAAGTGCTTGACAGTTTTGCAGAGCGGCGAACTGTTGCAATTGACACCAGCCACCAGCAGCAAAATAGTTTTTTACTGCTGTGTAAGGGTCTTCATAATGATCTATCACCTGCTCAAGCGTCTCGTACGATCCAGCATGACCATAAGGCGCAGTTAGAGCAACGTTCAATAAACTTGGGGTTTTAAAGCGATAGCGCTCATTAGCCTGTTTGCTTTCTCGCTCAGCACCAAAATCATCATTATTGACATCACCTTTACCTTGACCAATTTGTGGAAACGCCGCCAGATGTTGCCGCTCATCAGTAAAGTTATCACCAGCATGACAAGAAGCACAACCAGCGCCCCCTTGGCTGGTTGGCGTGTAAAACAAAACTGCACCAGCTTTTTGATCCGCACTCATAGCAGCGCTATCGCCTTTCACATAACGGCTCCAAGGGTTATTAATAAACACCATAGACCGCTGATACTCACCAAGCGCCTGAGCAATATTGGCGTAAGTAATAAGTTCTTCAGCAGTTTGGGTGCTGGCGAAAGCTTGTTGAAATTCAGCAAGCCAGGAATTTGCCGCTAGCTCATTGGCGCCTATTCCATAGCCGCCAATCCTGGCGGCTAAATGATCTCGAACTTCTTGATTAGCATTACCCTGCTCAAACGAGTCGCCGCGCATTTCATGGGCAGATGTAACGGGAAAAGCCGCTTGCGCTGCGACTAGGTTAACCCCGGCAAATTCATCTCGAACACCAAAAGCGCTATCTGGAGTGCGAATGCCATTAGCGCCAGCGCCATTTTCACCAACAAGGCCACTGAGGCTGGCGATCCTTGCATCCCAAAATAAATTTACATCATGCATGGCCACATTAAAAATGGTTGGTGCATTGCGAGGTACCTTTGGCGAGCCCTCTCTGTGAGTTCGACCAGGACCAAGCAGATCTACATTTATAGCCTTAACACCAACAGGCAATGATAGTTTATCCGTACCAGCAAGCGCAGGATGATGACAACTAACGCAAGCAGAATCCATCTCGCCACTAAGACTTTTACTAAAAAACAGCAATTTTCCAAGCTGAGGTAATGGCTCTTGAATATTCGGTAAGGTGCGACCAAGGCTTGGATCACCCGTAAGACGATGCTTACTTATGACGGCTTGTAGCTGTGCATCGACCGTTATTTGGGTATCTGTTTCAACTGCTGTATCATGGGGTGCACTAAATCTTGCGTCAGAAGGCTCAAATGTTTGAAGATTATTAGAGCTGCTGGATGAGCTACCGCCGCACCCAGTGAACAGCATCACGGCGAAAATCGCAGTTACTTTTACCGAACCTATTGATTTCATCGCACACTCCGCTGTGAGTCTGAACCTAGAGCAGTGAGGATAACAACTTGTGCACGGCATATCAAACTGTATTGAAGCTCTATCTTAAGCTCAAGATGAACTACACATCAAAGCGGTCAGCGTTCATCACTTGAACCCAGGCTGCTACGAAATCATGCACAAACTTTTCATGACCATCGTCGCAAGCATAGACTTCAGCTAAAGCCCGTAACTGTGAGTTTGAGCCAAACACTAGGTCCACACGAGTTCCAGTCCATTTTAAATTGCCGCTAGCTCTATCTTTACCTTCAAACTCGTGAGCGTCTTCTGACACTGGGCTCCACACAAGCTCACTGTCGGTCAATGTTTTAAAGAAATCATTGGTTAAAACGCCTGGTTTTTCAGTAAAAACGCCATGTTGGCTGTCGGCAAAGTTAGAATTCAAGACACGCAGACCACCAACCAACACTGTCATTTGTGGTGCAGATAAACCTAATAATTGTGCTTTATCAAGCAAGAGTTCTTCGGCGGAGTAGCTGTAAGCTTGTTTTTGATAATTGCGAAAACCATCTGCAATAGGTTCAAGCACAGCAAAAGACTCAATATCAGTTTGTTCTGCAGTAGCGTCAGTACGGCCAGGGGTAAATGGTACCCTGCATTCAACTCCAGCGCTTTTAGCCGCTTTTTCCACCGCAGCGCAACCGCCAAGCACGATAAGATCGGCAATCGATACTTGCTTATGTGATTGAGCATTCTTTTGAGATTGATTAAACGCTTGCTGTAGGCTGTTATAAACAGTCAACACCGCTTGTAGTTTTTCAGGCTGGTTTACTTCCCAATCTTTTTGTGGTGCCAGTCGAATCCGAGCGCCATTAGCACCACCTCTAAAATCTGATCCACGAAAAGTTGAAGCAGATGCCCAGGCTGTTGACACAAGCTGTTCTACAGTGAGACCAGAATCTAAAATTTTACTTTTTAAAGATGCAATATTACCAGCATCGATAAGGTCGTAATCTCGTTTTGGTAGAGGGTCTTGCCAAATTAAATCCTCAGCAGGCACCTCTGGGCCTAAATAACGGGATTTTGGCCCCATATCTCGGTGCAACAACTTAAACCAAGCTCGAATAAAAGCATCAGCAAATTGGTCAGGATTGGCTTGATAATGTTTTGAAATTTTGCAGTAAGCTGGGTCCATTCGCAACGCCATATCAGCAGTGGTCATCATTACTGAAACTTTGGTCGAAGGATCATGGGCCTTAGGCGCCATATGGCTTTTGTCCGCACCAATAGGTGCCCATTGCCAAGCGCCGGCAGGACTTTTCACAAGTTCCCACTCGTGTCCAAACAGCATGTCAAAATAGCCGTTATCCCAGGTCGTAGGGTTAGGGGTCCAAGCACCCTCTACACCACTAGTCGTGGTATCGTCACCAACACCTGAACCATGGCTGTTTTTCCAGCCAAAACCCATTTGCTCCATCGGCGCCGCTTCTGGCTCTGGCCCAACTAAGCTTGGATCACCAGCACCGTGGCACTTGCCAAAAGTATGACCGCCAGCCGTAAGGGCTACAGTTTCTTCATCATTCATGCCCATTCGAGCAAATGTATCTCGAATATCATAAGCAGAACCAAGCGGCGAAGGATCGCCATCTGGTCCCTCGGGATTGACATAAATTAACCCCATTTGAACTGCTGCCAAAGGATCCTCCATCTCACGATCCCCGGTGTAGCGTTTCTCACTAAGCCACTCCCGCTCGGCACCCCAATACACGTCTTCTTCAGTGGCCCAAATATCTTCTCGCCCGCCTGCAAAGCCAAAAGTTTTTAAACCCATAGATTCAATAGCGACGTTGCCTGTGAGGACGAACAAATCTGCCCAGGATAAATTTTTGCCATATTTCTGTTTCACCGGCCACAATAACCGACGAGCTTTATCAAGATTACCGTTGTCAGGCCAACTGTTAAGTGGGGCAAATCGCTGATTACCACTGTTGGCACCACCTCGACCGTCGGCTGTGCGATAAGTACCAGCTGCGTGCCAAGCCATGCGTATCATAAAAGGCCCATAATGGCCATAATCTGCCGGCCACCAGTCTTTTGAATCAAGCAATACGGTTTCAATGGTTTTTTTGACATCATTTAGATCGAGTTTTAAAAAGGCTTCAGAATAGCTAAAATCCTTATCGTAAGGGTTTGCAGCCTCACTGTGCTGGTGTAGAATTCTTAAATTCAACTGCTCTGGCCACCAAAAATTATTTTGCGTTGCACGTCCGCCCAACTTGGTGTTACTGCCATGTACAAATGGACATTTACCCTGATTATTTTGATCCTGACTGGTCATCTATATCTCCTTTGACCCTTAATAAGGTCTTTTCAATTTAAGTTGGATTTGCTCATTTCTAAAAACCCTACACCGCGATGAGTGCCTTTGATGGTAATAGGCCCCTCCCAATAGGCGCTGTACATTGTGTTTCTAGCATCAAATTCACTTGAATCTTTTACGCCAATAAGATCCAGTTCAACATCATGACCTGGAATCGATAAGTGCCACTCAACAGTATATTCATTTTTAGTGATAGGGCTAGTCCATGTGCGTCCTGGGGTTAATGTGAAATCTGTTTTTTTAAGATAAGTAGTTTCACCATCTTGAAACAGGGTACCTCCCACATGTACCTCTGCGCCATCTGCGTTTTGCAAAGCAAACAACATGATATCTGCGCCATTTTCAAGCTGTAACGCAAACCAATCCCAATTGAGCACAGCTGCGCGAAAATCACCCCATTGATGATCAAACCAAGAAGATCCTTCGACTTCATAATCCACATGATTGAGTGTAATAATACCTTTGGTAGGCATACGAGGGCGTGAATAGTAATAACTATTCCCGGCTTCTTTAAATTCTAAAATAGCGTCTTCATCTTGCAAAACAACTGGCACATGGTTCTTTAGCTTCATACGAAATGCAAATTCTGGATTTTCGCCTGTAATAAGGTCATGAGTTTTTAGCAAGGTCATCTGCCAAGGTTTAAAACCGAGTTGGAAATGCTCACCAATAGAATTCACTTGAAACCCGGGAGTGCGATCTTGAAATTGATAGGTTTGCATGGTGTCGTGATCAAGCAAAGAGGCATGTACGATAGTGTGCGTCGCCAAGGTTTGATGCGCAAAAATAGTGTAATGATAACTAAAAGTCCGTCCAGTGTCTGACTTTAATTGCCCAGTGTAATACCACCATTCAGTCATTACATTATGGGGACCATCATCCAAGGGTAAGGTGATCGGCAAGGGTTCTTCAGCTGCAAACGACAGATTGACAACGTCCTGAGCAGGTTTTGGTGCCATGGATTTTACACCAAGCCACGCTATAGCAATAAGCACCAAAATGATGAACAACCCGAATGTCCATTTGAGTGAGCCCGGTTTGGTTGAACGAATTTTACCTAAATCTGCCATAAAACATCCAAAATATGTGGCATAAGTCCGAGGGGTACAGACCTATAGGGAGTCGACATGACTATATCTTGTCAAAAATAACTTGGCAATCGAAATAAAATGGCAAGATAAACCCAAAGCGCATTGGATTTAAGTATAATACTTGACGAATAAATTATGAACTTAACCTGAACATTGATGTCAATTAGGTCTTAGGTTATGTTTTAACATGCCAAGCAATTTGATATCTTTTAACACAGACGGGTTTTTACTGGCCGGTTAAATTTTCGAGGATTTTATGAATGGGTTTGCATTACGTAAATAATATGCGGGGCATCGCAATTTTAATGGTTATATTTGCCCATGCGCTGTCCACCGTTAAAAGTGACTATCTACTGTACAAGGTGCTTGATGCTCTAACGGATAATATAACTTTGGTTTTTGTGGCCATCTCTGGCTATCTATTTACTTCATTATCGGAAAATTACAAATTCAGTCGCTTTATGAGTGTCAAACTGAAAACTGTTTTTTTACCATATATAGTGATTTCCATCCCGGCCATTATCATGTATGTGGGCTCATTTAAAGAGTATCATCATTGGATTGATATGCAGTGGTTCCATAGCCAGTTAAATGCAGTGGAACAAGCTGGTCTTTTGCTCATCACCGGTGCATCTTTAGGACCACTTTGGTTCATTCCCATGATTTTTTTATTCTTCTTGTTGAGCCCCGTCTTTATTTATTTAAAAAAGCACGACCTATTAGGCTCAACTTTTGCCATCACCATGCTTGGCGCATTGTTGTTTGGTCGCCCCCAATTAAATGATAATGCTTTCCACTCACTTGTCTTCTTTCTACCTGCCTATCTTGCGGGCATGTGGCTTTCAACCACTGATCGTTGGCAAAAAATACCCATGTACCAACATTGTTTACCTGTATTAGGCGCGTACCTAATCATAGCACCGCTTATTCATCTCAGCGTCGATGTCAGCAATTCATTGGATTTACTGATCAAGCTGTTTTTTACCCTACTGATCTTTATGGTCAGCGCTCAATACCTTAATCGAAAACTGAAATGGCTCGATCTTTTTGCCCGCTTAAGTTTTTTTCTATTTTTTGTGCATGGCTACATGTCTGGTTTTTTTCGGGTCATTTATAGACTTTATTTCGATACGAACGGCCAAATTATCTATAGCCTAATCGCCTTTTGTGGTATTTTAGCAGCATGTATTGTTGGCTTTTTAATCACAAAGCCACTACTTCAATCAAAAAGCAAATTTCTTATAGGGGCCTAAGCTCACATCCAAGCTGCAATGCTGTATGAGTTGTGTGCCAAGCTTGCAGGCGTAGGGCATTAAATGAACCAGCTGAATTCTCAAATTTCTGGCCAAGATTTAACAACCGGATCTTGGTTTTTTAATAACTTTAAGTCTTGTCAAGACAACATTGCCATTATTGATGCCACAACCGGTGAGCATTATAGCTATGACGCCTTAGACCAGCTGGTTACTGCTCGTGTAGCACAACTTGGCACAGG
>Ga0115546_1000412_pt1 | contig 29408 bp, 44 predicted proteins | sample COGITO_mtgs_1004_FD_87186 | JGI IMG/M metagenome (GOLD analysis project Ga0115546, IMG submission 87186) | Pelagic marine microbial communities from North Sea - COGITO_mtgs_100413 | ecosystem: Environmental > Aquatic > Marine > Epipelagic | place: Germany:Helgoland, sampling site Kabeltonne...
AAGGAAAAATTGAAAAATATTTGATTTTTCCTTGTTTCTTTTATATAATGTCTTTAGGTTTTAGTAATTATTTATAAAAACTAGAAAATAGTACAAAATACGCGTGCATAAAAATTATAAAATGCACAAAATAACTATTAGATAATTTTAAATTATCTAATAGCTCAAAATTTTGTTTTGTTTAATTATTCTTATATACCAACTTTTTCATTCCAACGTTCTAGTACAACAGTATTTGAACCATCATTGTTTTGTTGGTATTTTATCGGTTGAAACCCTAATTTTTGACTCTCACCAATAATTACTTCACCAGCATATTGTTGAGCTACTTTGTCAATGAAACTTTCTACTGGATATGGTTGTTCCCAAAAACTCATATCAACAACTAATTCATACTCTTGACCATTCCAAGCAAACTCAATATCATAGCCATTAGCTTGATTAATAATCAAATTCGACTTATTAATATTAGTCAAATTCTCTTGTTTCTGATGGAAAATTTCCAATTTATTTAAAGCTTTTTCTAAATAAGCAAGATTTTGGAAACTTGTTTTCATATTTGTAAAATGAGACATAGATATTGGAAGAAGGTTAACATTAATAAATATTCTAAATATTAGTATAATCTAAAGACTATTTATAAAACGTCTATTTATAGTTATATTATTGAATAACTAATACTACGATTATATATTAAATTATATAACCGTAGTATTAGTTATTCAATAATATTTGCTTTCTTAAGTAGGTTATATACAGTTTGAGTAGGTTTTACTCCATAAGATAACCACTTTTGAATTTTTTCTACCTGAAAACTAGATTCTTTTGTTAGAGGATTGTAATAGCCTACCTGTTCGACAGGACGACCATCACGTCGTGCTGAATGTTCCATGATAACTAATCGGTATACAGGTTGTTTTTTTCGACCAATGCGTGTTAATCGTAATTTTAGCATAAAAATAGATAATTATAAATTTAAACAGTGCTTTTGAAAAAATGTCGATAACTAATTTTTGTAGACTTAGCGTCTTGAATAATATTCAATTACTAGTAACTCATCAAGTTCTAGCAATAAATCATTCCGATCACAATAATTTATAACTTTACCTTCAAGTTTAGTTGTATCAAATTGTAAATGGGCAGGTCTTTCTGCAAAACGTATGTTTTTTAAATTCGTTTCAACTAAGTTTTTTGATGTTGACTTAGATTTTATACCAATAATATCGTCAATACGACATTGAAAACTAGGAATATTGATACTTTTACCATTTACAGTAATATGTCCATGGTTAACTAGTTGGCGTGCTCCTGCAATCGTTGTAGCAAATCCAAGGCTAAAACAAAGACTATCTAAACGCATTTCTAATAACTGTAATAAAATTAAACCAGTTACCCCATTCCGTCGACGAGCTTCTTTAATATAACGATATAACTGACTTTCAGTTAAACCATAATTAAATTTTAGTTTTTGTTTTTCTTCTAATCGAATACCGTATTCAGTAGGTTTCTTTTTATTTTCACCTTTTCCGTGTTGTCCGGGGCGATCTTTTTTCTTAGATTGTTTTTGTGTCAATCCTGGTAACGTTCCTAAACGTCGTGTAATTCGTAATTTAGGTCCACGGTATCGTGACATAGAATTTTCTCTATTGATTTACTTGAGTTTTCTTAATTTTCCATGTAAATTATTTCTTTGGGCGAGTGACCGGACTCGAACCGGCGAATGGCGGAACCACAACCCACTGCCTTAACCACTTGGCCACACCCGCCATAGTATTTACAATCATATTTTATCAGGTTATAGTAGTGTTAGTCTAGAGGTTGCTATATATTTTTAGTAATCTTTTAAATTTATTAGTCGATGAAATATATGGAACATAAAATCACATTTTTTTTAAATGGTGAAGAATACTACCTTAATCGAATGATAAGTTTGAGTGAATTAATTACCTATTTTAATTATCAATCTACACTTTTTGTTGTTGAATATAATAATTTTATTTGTAACAAACAAAAATGGGATAAGGTTGTAATTGATACAAATGATACTATTGAAATTATTACCATTGTGGGTGGTGGATAATTCTATAAACATTTTATAGAATTATCATAATTAAATCCGAATAGTAACCTTATATAAAATCTATAAATTATTTAATCTCTTTAAATGGGATTTTTTGATCAATAATAAATGATAACTCTTTTGTAAGTGTTAGGTCTAATAAATAAGGTTGATATAATGCTAAATTTTTTGTCTAAATTCATTTTTACAATTTCAAAAACAAATTCAGGTAAAAACCGTTTTGTTGAAATCTTATTTTTTTCGTTGCAATTTGATGAATTTTCCCAAACACATCTAAATGAGAATTCTCAGCACGATATAATTCAGCAGTTCTGTATGGATGTCATGTATAATGTATTCTCGTTATTTAGTAGTGTTGGAGTTTTCCAATAAACGGGAAGATTCTATTTTTTAAATAATTTTTCAAGTCAAGAGAATTTGTTATAATTAATTTGCTTTTGTAAATACTAATCCATTACTTTGCCCATAGCGTTCCATAAACCGCATAAAACGATCCCATGCTTCTGGGCTTTTCATAATATAAATGGCTTCAATAGCTTCAGGTTTACCATTAACAAACCGGGCATTTACATCACGTGTTTCAAGTAGTCCTTCTTCATCAATTAAATACATGCCAGTAATTTCCCCCTCTTTTGCACTATTTTTATCTAAAATATTTGGATTTTTAAACCGAAAGGTTGCTGTTCCAGTACTCCCATCACGTGAACGGGTTAGACGAACATCAGGTAATACTTTTTCATCAAATCCTTTTATAAATTGGATTTTAGCTTCCATATTTTTATTTTTAACAGTTTCTAATACCTTTAGTATAGCTAAAATAAAATGTAAAGTAAATTCCTGATCTTCTACGAATAGATAATTATTAGTTATACTGGGGTGGTAGGATTCGAACCTACGCATGGCGGAGTCAAAGTCCACAGCCTTACCACTTGGCGACACCCCAAAAAGTAACACAGTTTAGTATTTTAAAATTTTTATCTATTGGGCAAGAAGGGATTCGAACCCCTGACACCGTAGTTCGTAGCCACGTGCTCTAGTCCACTGAGCTACAAGCCCAAACTGTGTTACATACTTATATAATACTAAGAACCATTATTTTTAGTAAAGCTTTTATAAAAAAGATTTTAAACAAATCTATAAATGGACTTGCAAACTTTATGTAACTTACCTTAAAATCAAATTCTGAAGATTTTTTTAGAAATTAATTTAATAAATAGATTATTCTTATGTCAAAAAAAATATTATATCAAGATAATGCCCGTCGTGCTTTAGAACGGGGTATGGAAATTATGGTTGAGGCAGTTTCTGTAACTTTAGGTCCTAAAGGACGCAATGTAGTATTAGGAAAAACTTATGGCGCTCCACAAATTGTTAATGATGGAGTAACCATTGCTAAAGAAATTAAATTAGAAGATCATATTGAAAATACTGGTGTCTCATTAATTCGTCAAGCCGCTGCAAAAACAAATGATGTAGCAGGTGATGGAACAACCACAGCTACTGTTTTAGCATATGCAATGGTAAAAGAAGGATAAAAAAATGTAGCTGCTGGTGCAAACCCTATTTCTTTAAAGTTAGGAATGGAAAAAGCCACCCAGTACTTAGTTAGTCAAATTAATGAATTTGCACAGCCAGTGGAAGATATTCAGTCAATTCAACAAGTGGCCTCTATTTCAGCAGGTAATGATGAGGCAATTGGATCTTTAATTGCAGAAGCTTTAGCCAAAGTAGGAAAAGAAGGAGTTATTTCATTAGAAGAAGGTAAAGGTATTACTACTGAATTAGAAATTACTGAGGGTATGAAAATAGAAAAAGGGTTTATTTCACCTTATTTTATTACCAATACTGAAAAAATGGAAGTAGTTTATGAAAATCCATATATTCTATTAACGGATAAAAAAATTACTTTAGTCCAACAAGATTTATTACCAATTTTAGAACAAATAACAAAAACAAAGCGTCCATTATTAATTATTGCTGAAGATGTCGAAAAAGAAGCTTTAGCAACATTAATCCTAAATAAACTACGAGGTATTGTAAATGCAGTGGCGATTCGTGCCCCTGGTTTTGGTGAATTAAGAAAATTAATGTTACAAGATATAGCTGTTTTAACAGGTGGTACAGTTATTACTCAAGATGCAGGGTTAAGCTTAGAAAATATTCAAGTTAATTTATTAGGTCAAGCCCGTCGAGTTATTATTAATAAAGATAGTACAACGATCGTCGGTGATGGTGTAGACTTAGAAGCAATTAAAGTTCGTTGTGAGCAATTACGAAAACAAGTAAATGTAGCCGATACATCGTATGAGAAAGAAAAATTACAAGATCGAATTGCTAAATTATCAGGTGGAATTGCTGTAATTAGAGTAGGTGCCGTCACTGAAACTGAAATGAAAGATAAAAAATTACGATTAGAAGATGCTATTAATGCTACTCGAGCTGCTGTTGAAGAAGGGATAGTACCAGGAGGAGGTGCGACATTAACACATCTTTCAGAAAATTTATTAACCTGGGCAAAAAATAATTTACAAGAGGATGAATTAGTAGGAGCTATGATTATCTCACGAGCTATTGTAGCCCCACTTCGTAGAATTGCAGAAAATGCCGGAATCAATGGTGCCATAATTATTGATCAAATACAACAACAAGAATTTGAAATAGGGTATAATGCCGCTTCAAATAAATTTGGAAACATGTATGATGAAGGTGTTGTTGACCCAGCAAAAGTAACTCGTTCTGGTATTCAAAATGCAACTTCAATTGCTAGTATGATTTTAACAACGGAATGTATTATTGTTGATCAAGATAAAAAATAAACGAATAATTATATTCGTTTATTTTTCTACTCAAATTTATAAGTCATTAAGATCACCCATTCCTTCATTTCCTGATAAATTTTCATCAGCCATATTTTTCATGGCTAATTTTAATTCATCAATAACTGATTTTAGGGAATCAAAGTTTTCTGTTTGAATATCTTGACGAATGTTACTTATAAGTTGTGTGGTACTAGTTTGTTGGTCTGCAGAAATTTTATCTTTTAAAAGTTCTAATTCTTTTTCTGCTTCAAAACATAAAGTTTCTGCTTGATTTTTTAAATCAATATTTTGTCGTTTTTCTTGATCGGCAGAAGCATATTTTTCAGCATCTGCTAACATCGTATCGATTTCATTTTCTTCTAAATTTGAAGCACCTTGAATTGTAACCGATTGTTCTACACCTGTTTCAACTTCTTTTGCTTTAACAGATAATAACCCATCTACATCGATATCAAACGTTACTTCAATCTGTGGAACGCCACGATCTGCATTTGGAATCCCATCTAAACGGAAATTACCTAAACTTTTATTACCACTAACTAATTCACGTTCACCTTGTAATATATGAATTTCAACATTTGTTTGATTATCTACAGCTGTTGAAAACATTTCCGATTTTTTAACTGGAATTGTCGTATTTCGAGCAATAATTTTTGTCATAACACCACCTAAAGTTTCAACCCCTAGTGATAATGGTGTTACATCTAATAATAAAATATCTTTAATTTCACCTGCTAAAATACCTGCTTGAATAGCTGCACCAATAGCAACAACTTCATCCGGGTTCACTGATTGATTAGGCTTTTTACCAGTTAGCGATTCTACTAATTTTTGAATAGCAGGAATTCGAGTAGATCCTCCTACTAACACAACTTCATTAATCTCAGATTTTTCTAAACGTGCATCTGTTAAAGCTTTTTCAACAGGAATTCTACAACGTTGAATTAAATCTTGACATAAACTTTCAAATTTTTCACGAGTTAATTCTGTTTCAATATGTTTTGGACCTGTTTTATCAGCAGTAATAAATGGTAAATGGATTGTCGTTTTTTCGACAGTTGATAATTCCATTTTTGCTTTTTCTGCGGCTTCTGTTAAACGTTGTAAAGCCTGAATATCTTCTGTTAAGCCAATACCTTCTTTTTGTTTAAAATCATCAACAAGCCAATTTACTAATACTTTATCAAAATCATCACCACCTAATTTTGTATCACCAGCTGTTGATAATACTTCAAAAATACCATCACCTACTTCTAAAATTGAAACATCAAAAGTACCACCACCTAAATCAAAAACTAGAATTGTTTCATTTTGTTTTTTATCTAAACCATAAGCTAAAGAAGCTGCTGTAGGTTCATTAATAATTCGTAATACTTCAATACCCGCAATTTTGCCGGCATCCATAGTAGCCTGACGCTGTGAATCATTAAAATATGCTGGTACTGTAATAACAGCTTGTGTTACTTCTTGTCCTAGGTATGTACTAGCATCATTAATTAATTTTCGTAAAACTTGTGCTGAAATTTCTTCTGGACTAAATTCTTTATTTAAAGATAAACAATTAATTTTAATATTACCATTTGAATCTTTTAACACTTTATATGGTAATTGTTTAGCATCCTGAGAAATTTCATTCTCTTTTGAACCAATAAAGCGTTTTACTGAGAAAAATGTATTTTCAGGATTAATTACTGCCTGACGTTTAGCAATTTGTCCTACTAGTAATTCTTGTTTTTTTGTATATGCAACAATAGATGGTGTTGTTCGTAAACCTTCAGCATTTGTAATAACATTCGGTTGACCACCTTCAATCGCTGCCACTACTGAATTTGTCGTACCTAAATCAATACCTACAACTTTTCCCATAATAATATTTATAACTATATTAAGTTTTTATAATTAACTTTATAATTAATATTTAAAAAAAATGGAAGTTCCAAGTCCGCAAGATTTTTAATAAAAGTGTCTATTTACCTTATATAGACAAATAATTTAAAAAATTTTAAATTATTAATCATAATTTAACAATACTGATTGTTTTATTAATTTACATTTCAATAGTAATCATTTTGTTTCTATTAAAAGTTAATATATCTAAATTATTTTTTGGAGAAATATTGTGTCTTTAGGCTTATTAGGTAATAAAATTGGCATGACTCAAATTTTTGATGAGTCAGGTAATATTGTGCCAGTAACAATTTTAAAAATTGGTCCATGCGTTATTACACAAATTAAAACAGTTTTAACTGATGGCTATAATTCGATTCAAGTCGGTTATGGTGCAGTTCCCAGCAAATATTTAACTCAGCCAGAATTAGGGCATTTACAAAAATCAAATATTCAACCTTTAAAATATTTAAAAGAATTTAGGGTTAGTAATCCTGACGAATTTACAGTTGGTCAAATTCTGAATGTTGAATCATTTTCTACGGGTCAACTTATCAATATAACTGGTAAAAGTAACGGTAAAGGCTTCTCTGGTTTACAAAAACGTTATAACTTTACTAGAGGTCCAATGACTCATGGTTCAAAGAATCATCGATTACCAGGTTCTATTGGTATGGGAACAGACCCGGGTCGTGTTCTACCTGGAAAAAAAATGGCAGGTCAATTAGGGAATAAAATCACACACATTAAAAAATTGAAAATTATTCAAATAAATACTGATGAAAATATTTTAGTGGTGAAAGGTTCTGTACCTGGAAAACCAGGAAATTTACTAAGTATTGCTTCATCAGAATAATTCAATTTTTATTAGCGAAAAAAGGATTATAGGTAAAATATAAACTATGACTGTTCAAAAATTTATTAAATATAATTCATTAGATATAAATGGACAAGTCTTAAATGACGAACATAAATTAGAATTGAGTGTACTTGAAAAATCTGGAAACTCTTTAATTCATAAAGATATTTTAAGACATCAAATGTCACAAAAACAAGGAACTTCTTCAACTAAAACCCGAAGTGAAGTTCGGGGTGGTGGAGCAAAACCTTGGAAACAAAAAGGGACTGGACGAGCTCGTGCAGGTTCAAACCGTTCGCCTTTGTGGAAAGGTGGTGGGGTTATTTTTGGTCCAAAACCTAAAAAAACAGTTCAAAAGTTAAATAAAAAAGAACGTCAACTAGCACTACAAACTTTATTATATAATAAACGGAATAATATTTCTGTAATTGATAATTTAGAAGAGGTAGTTGATGCACCAAAAACAAAAACATTTGCTAGCATTTGTAAAAACTGTGGGATTAAATTAGACCAAAAAGTCTTAGTAGTTGTTTCAAAAAAAACAGCCCCCTTAAAACTGTCTAGTAGAAATATGAAAAATGTAGAATTAATTGCTGCTTCTAATTTAAATACGCTTAGTATTTTAAAAGCAAAACAAATTTTACTAACACCATTAGCCTTAAATGAAATAAAGGAGATTTATTGTGGTTGATTCATCATATTTTAACCTTAGTAGTAATGATATTATTAAATATCCAATTATTACTGATAAAGCGACACGACTTTTAGAAAATAATCAATATAGTTTCATTGTAAATCCATCTTCCGATAAAATTACAATTAAAGCAGCAATTGAATACTTATTTAATGTAAAAGTAACAAAAGTTAATACATGTAAACTTCCAAGAAAACAAAAACGTGTTGGTAAATACGTAGGTTGGAAATCACAGTATAAAAAAGCAATTGTAACTTTAGCGGAGGGCGATACAATAAACTTATTTGCTGAGAATTAATAATTATATAATAAAAAATCAAGTTTATGAGCATTCGTCTTTATAAATCATACACACCAGGTACACGTACTCGAGCTTTATCAACATTTTCAGAAATTACAACAAGTAAACCTGAAAAAAGTTTAATTCGAAAAAATCATCGTAATAAAGGGCGAAACAATCGAGGTGTTATCACTATTCGCCATCGTGGTGGTGGTCATAAAAGAAGATATCGATTAATAGATTTTCACCGTAATAAACATAATGTTGAAGGTACTATTGCATCGATTGAATATGACCCTAACCGAAATGCTCGTATAGCTTTAGTTCATTATCAAGATGGAGAAAAGCGCTATATATTACATCCAAATGAGCTAAAAGTTGGAGATAAAATTGTTTCAGGTTCTGGTGTTTCTGCAAATATTGGGAATACATTACCCTTAGATGAAATTTCTTTAGGAACTTCAATCCATAATATTGAATTAATTCCAAAACGTGGTGGTCAAATTGTTCGATCTGCAGGAACATCTGCAAAAATATTAGCAAAAGAAGGGGATTACGTAACTCTTCGATTACCATCAAAAGAAGTACGGTTAATCCGTAAAGAATGTTTTGCGACAATTGGTGAAGTTAGTAATAATGAAGCTTTTTTAGTTCGAAGTGGTAAAGCTGGTCGTACAAGATGGCTTGGAAAACGTCCTACTGTTCGAGGTTCTGTAATGAATCCTTGTGATCACCCGCATGGTGGTGGTGAAGGGCGAGCACCTATTGGTCGAAGTAGACCACTGACACCTTGGGGTAAACCAGCATTAGGAATGAAAACACGAAAGACAAAAAAAGCAAGTGATGCTTATATTCTTCGTCGTCGATCATAAATACTCAATTAAAATAATAATAAATTAATCTAAATAACCTCAAGATGCCAAGATCATTAAAAAAAGGTCCTTTTATTGCATATCATTTATTAAAAAAAATTGATAAAATGAATGCTGAAGGTAAAAAAGATACAATTACTACTTGGTCTCGTAGTTCAACTATTTTACCAAGTATGGTTGGGCATACAATTGCCGTTTACAATGGTAAACAACATGTTCCAATTTTTATTTCTGATCAATTTGTTGGTCATAAATTAGGAGAATTTGTTTCTACTCGAACTTTTAAAACGCATATTAAAACAGATAGAAAAACAAAACGCTAAGGAATTTTTTCTATGGTCCCAAAGATTATAGATCCAAATTTTAACATTAAAACGTTTAACGTTAAATGTGATATGGAACTCTCTTCACTTGCAAAAGTAGTTCTTAAAAGTTTTAAATTTAAACTCTATTATTATATAGTGGATGATCTTTTATATCTTTTAAAATCTAATCCAGAAGAACGAGATTATTTATTACAAATATTACATTCAAGTGTGATTTATCTTCAAAATAATTTGTATGTTAATTTTTTTGATATTTATATTTATGATATTAAAATAACTGAAATATCCAAATTTAATCGGTTTGTTAATGAACAATCTGAAGCTTTTAAAGCTTCAAATATGATTACTATTAAATTAGCATATCAAGTAAAACCAATTACAAAAAAACTTGAAACTACTTGGTAACAAAAGTTAATCGATTCAATAGATCAGCTTAGATACATCAAAAAAATTACATTATATTTTATTTAATTGGTTTAAAGTTACTTTAAAACAAACATTAAAGATTTAAATATAAGTAAAAAAAAATTAAAAAGAATAATTTATGTCTAACGTTCAATCAGTGAAAGCTGTAGCAAAATATATTCGAATGTCTCCACATAAAGTAAGACGAGTTTTAGATCAAATTAGAGGTCGTTCTTATCAAGAAGCATTAATGATATTAGAATTTTTACCATATGATGCTGGTGGACCCGTTTGGCAAATCGTACATTCTGTAGCAGCGAATGCGAAAAATAATTATGATTTAGATAAAAAAAAATTAATTATTGACGAAGTTTATGCTAATGAAGGGCCCAAGTTAAAACGAATTCGTCCAAGGGCTCAAGGTCGTGCCTTTAAAATCTTAAAGCCTACCTGTCATATTACAATTGTTGTAAAAGAAACAACTTAGTAAACTCTATTTAATTAAAAGGATTATTTCGGTGGGACAAAAAACACATCCATTAGGATTTCGATTAGGTATTACACAAGAGCATAGATCGGCCTGGTATGCGAATTTTACTCAGTATGCTCATTTATTAGAAGAAGATGATCAAATTCGTACATATTTAAATAAACTAGCGAAATCTGCTAGTATTTCTGATATAAAAATTAATAGAAATGGTTTAGGTGATCAAATCCAATTAAATATTGAAACAGGTAGACCTGGAGCATTAGTTGGTGAAAATGGCTTAGGGATTGAAAATTTATTAAAGAATTTAAAAAAAGTTCTACCAAGCAATCGTCAAATAACAATTAATATTGTTGAAGTTGAAAAAGTTAATTTAAATGCTTCATTAATTGGAGATTTAGTTGTTAAACAATTGGAAGAACGTGTAGCTTTTCGAAGAGCTATTCGTGAAGCATTGCAAGCAGCGCAAGAGGATAATGTAAGTGGAATAAAAGTTCAAGTTTCAGGTCGATTGAATGGTGCAGAAATTGCTAGAAGTGAGTGGATTCGAGAAGGGCGTGTACCTTTACAAACTTTACGAGCTGATATAGATTATGCTACTAAAGAAGCTAATACAATTTATGGGGTCTTAGGAGTTAAAATTTGGTTATTTAAAAATGAAATTTTAGCAAAATAAATCTACCAATATATATTTTATAAATTTAGTTATTATGTTGAGTCCAAAACGAACAAAATATAGAAAATATCACCGTGGCCGTATGCGTGGAAAAGCTACTCGTGGTAACGAAGTTACATTTGGTGAATACGGTTTACAAGCCTTAGAACCTAGTTGGATTACTTCCCGTCAAATTGAGGCATCACGTCGAACAATTACTCGTTACACAAAACGTGGAGCTTCTTTATGGATTCGTATATTTCCTGATAAGACAGTTACTGCAAGAGCAGCAGAATCACGTATGGGTGCTGGTAAAGGTGCCGTAGATTACTGGGTTGCTGTTGTAAAACCAGGTCGTATATTATTTGAGATTGCATCAGTTCCAGAAGACGTTGCTCGGGCAGCTTTTAATCTAGCAGCTTATAAACTACCAATAAAAACAAAATTTATTATTAGAACAAATATTGAATAAGTTATGAGTTTACCTCAATTTAATGAAATTAAAGGACTTTCAAATCTTGAAATTTCTACTGCAGTTATTAAAGCAGAAAAAGAATTATTTAACTTAAAATTTAAAAAAGCAACTCGCCAACCATTTAAATCTCATGAGATTAAATTTACGAAACGTCGCTTAGCTCAACTAAAAACAGTCTTAACATTAAGGTTAGAAGCATTAGAACAAACAAATAGTAACGCAATTGTGAACCTAATACAAAAACAAAATTATTTGACTGAAAATTTTTAAAAAAATTGAAATAAGTAGATAAAACAATAAGGAAGTTTAATGCCAGTAAAAGAAAGAATTGGGATTGTTGTAAGTACTAAAATGGAAAAAACCATTGTAGTTCAAGTTGAGAGTCGGTTTCCTCATCCGATTTATTCAAAAACAATTGTAAAAACAAAAAAATATTTAGTACATGATGAAATTGGTGAATGTAATATCGGGGATCAAGTATTAGTACGTGAAACTCGCCCGTTAAGTAAAAGAAAACGTTGGACATTAGCCCAGATTATTTCAAAATCGTCTTTAATTAGTGAAAATTAAATTTTTATGATCTATCCACAAACCCTATTAACAGTAGCCGATAATACCGGTGCTCGAAAAATTATGTGTATTCGAGTTTTAGGTGGGAACCGAAAATACGCAAAAATTGGTGATACAATTATTGGTGTAGTTAAAGAAGCTAGCCCAAATATGCCTATTAAAAGATCGGATATTGTCCGAGCGATTGTTGTTCGAACTTCAAAGTCTATTCGTCGTCAAGATGGTATGTTTATTCGTTTTGATGATAATGCAGCAGTTATTGTAAATGTTGATAATAACCCTCGTGGTACACGAGTTTTCGGACCTGTTGCTCGTGAAATTCGTGATAAGAATTTTTCGAAAATCGTTTCCTTAGCACCGGAGGTTTTATAAATGACAAAAGCTCAAAAAATACATGTTAAACTTGGTGACAGTGTAAGAATTATATCAGGTTTTGATAAAAATAAAACTGGTGAAGTCATTAAAATTTATCGCAACACAGGAAAAATTCTTGTAAAAGGTATTAATTTTAAATTTAAACATATTAAACCTAATACAGATAATGAAGTCGGTGAAATTAAACAAATAGAAGCTCCTCTTCATCATTCAAATGTAAAATTAAATGTAACAGAATCGTAATATTATTATGCGTGATCAAAATTCATTAGAAGAAGTCGCTGAAATTCATAGTTTACTTGAGGATATTAAACAAGAATATACTCAAGGAATAAAAGGGGTTTTGAAAAAAAATGATCCAAATCTTTTTAGAAATATCCATACGATCCCGAAATTAGAAAAAATTCAGATTAATCGTGGTTTAGGACTAGCGGCTCAAAATACAAAGATCTTGAAAAAAAGTATTCAAGAATTTACAGCGATTACAGGTCAAAAACCTTTAATTACAAAATCAAAAAAAGCTATTGCAGGTTTTAAAATTCGAGATGATATGGAACTAGGGTTAACTGTAACCTTACGTGCAGAAAAAATGTATGCATTTTTAACAAAATTAATCTTTTTTACATTTGCACAAATCCGTGATTTCCGTGGTTTATCTGTCCGAAGCTTTGACAAAGCTGGGAATTATACTTTAGGTTTAAAAGAACAATTAATTTTTCCAGAAATTAATTATGAAGATGTAGATCAAACCCAAGGTTTAAGTATTACATTAGTATTCTCTGCTTCTAATCCAAAAACACGCTCACAAACATTTGATCGGGTTTTAAACGGTATGATTCTTTTAAAATTCTTACGTTTCCCATTAAATGATTGTGGGTACTATGAAAAATATGCATCTTTAGCTGAAGTAAATCAAGCTTGGGATAAGAAAAAGCATTTACGTCGTAAACGATGGTCTCAAGAATAAAATAAATAGTTTTAAAGAAATAAGGAGATAAATGTGGTAACAGATACGATTTCGGATATGTTAACGCGTATTAGAAATGCGAATATGGTAAAACATCAAATTGTGCAAATTCCAATGACAAAAATGTCAAAAGCAATTGCTGCAATTTTGAAAGAAGAAGGTTTTATTGAAAATTTTGAAATTTATGACGAAGAATTACGTTCATATCTATTAATTTCTTTAAAGTATAAAGGTCAGTTACGTGAACCTGTTATTTGTAAAATGGAACGCGTAAGTAAACCTGGTTTACGAGTTTATGCAAACTCGAGAAAGCTACCAATTGTTTTAGATGATTTAGGAATTGCCATAATATCTACATCGAAAGGTCTTATGACAAATCTAAAAGCAAAAGAACTTGGGATTGGTGGTGAAGTTTTATGTTATATTTGGTAATTGGAGTAAGTAAAAAATATGTCACGGATCGGAAAATTACCCATTAAACTACCTTCAGGTGTTGATGTTACTTGTAACGGACAAGAGATCACTATCAAAGGAAAATTTGGAACATTAGAAAATAAACTTCCTGACTTGTTAGGAGTACAACACTTAGAAAATACTTTAATTGTAAGTCCAAACGAAAAAACGCGCACTACACGTCAATTGCACGGTTTATACCGTACTTTAGTTAACAATATGGTTATAGGCGTTTCAGAGCAATTCCACGTAAATTTAACTTTAAACGGGGTTGGTTATCGAGCAACCGTTCAAGGTAAATCTATTGTTTTAAATCTAGGTTATAGTCATCCTGTTGAAATAGAAATTCCTGAAGGGATTTCTGTAACAGTACAAAAAAGTACAATGATTAATTTAAAAGCCTGTGATAAAGAACAATTAGGTCTTTTTGCCGCGAAAATCCGAGCATGGCGTCCTCCAGAACCTTATAAAGGCAAAGGTATTATTTATGAAGGAGAAATTGTAAAACGTAAAGCTGGTAAATCTGGTAAAAAATAGTCATTTATTTATCAGCCTCTTTATAAAAAATTAACCTTAATGATAAATTAAAGTATGAAATTATCAAAAAGAGTTTTATTAAAACTCAAAAATAAAAATAAAAAATTAAACCTACAAAAATTTAAACAGTTAAAACGTGATAGTTTACGGGGTTTAGTTAAAGGAACAGCACAACGGCCACGTTTATCTGTATATCGATCAAATGAGAATATTTATGCTCAAATTATCGATGATACTACTTCACAAACCCTTGTTTCTTGTTCAACCTTAGATCGTGATATTTTATTAGAGACTGATAATGGTAGAACATGTAATGCTTCACGATTAATGGGACAAAAATTAGCTAAACTTAGTTTAAAAAAAAATATCACACAAATCGTATTTGATCGAGGACCCTATTTTTACCATGGACGAATTAAAGCTTTAGCTGACGGTGCGCGAGCAGGTGGTCTTCAATTTTAATAACCAATCTGAAAATTTAAACTATAAGCTTAATAAATTTTATGAGTACCGATTTAAAACAAGTTAATAAATTAAAAAAAAATTCACGACGCTTCGACAAGGAAAATGATCCGAAATTTGTAGAACGGTTAATTAAAATAAGTCGAGTGTCTAAAGTAACAAAAGGTGGTAAAAAATTAAGTTTCCGAGCAATTGTTGTTCTAGGGGACGAAAATGGACAAGTAGGTGTTGGTGTAGCAAAAGCTGACGATGTTGTTAACGCTTTTAAAAAAGCAAAAATGGATGGTCGTAAAAATTTAATTAAAATTCCAATTACAAAATCTTTAAGTATTCCTCATCGAGTTAACGGTAGGTTCGGAGCGTGTAAACTTATTATGCGCCCATCGATTGAAGGTTCTGGCGTAATTGCTGGTGGTGCTATTAGAACTGTTTTAGAAGTTGCTGGAATTAAGAATGTAATTGCAAAACAATTAGGTTCTGATAATTTATTAAATAATGCGCGAGCGGCTATTTGTGCCTTAGAAAATTTAACAACAAAATCACAAGTCGCAAAAAAACGTGATCTTAATGTAAATTAAGATTAGCTATTTAATACTTAAATCTTAAAGTATGATTAAACAAACTAATGATAAAAATATTCTTTTAAATCGTCTTTTATTAAGTTTAGGAATATTAATTTTTATTCGAATAGGGACATTTTTACCTGTTCCAGGAATAAATCATAGTCATTTAGCCTTTTATCTTGAACGCCATTCAATGACAAAAAGTCTAGTAAGTACATTTACAGGTGATGACACATTTGTTATTGGAATATTTACTTTAAATATTTTTCCATATATAAATGCTTCAATTTTAATGCAAGTACTAGTTAGTTTATTTCCAAGTCTTGCAAAATTGCAAAAAGAAGGTGGAGGTGAAGGACGAAGAACGATTAATAAATTAACGAGATTTATTACTTTAGGGTGGGCTTTAATTCAAAGTTTTAGTATTGCATTTTACTTAAAGCGAGCATTATTTGATTGGGATATTTTTTTAGCCGCTCAAATTATGGTTTGGTTAACAACAGGAGCAATGATAGTTCTGTGGTTAAGTGAAATTGTTACAGAGTATGGACTCGGAAATGGAGCATCATTATTAATTTATACAAATATTGTTTCTAATTTGCCGAATTTTGGTAAAAACTTATTTTTACAAGCAACAGAAAATGTTTCAGTAATTTCATGGAGTTTTATCGGGCTTTTATTCTTTGTTGCGATTTATGGAATTGTTCTATTGCAAGAAGGAACTCGAATAGTCCCATTAATATCGTCAAAACAATTAACAAAAACTAGCGAAACTTTTTCAACTTCGTCTCTACTTGAAAATAACTATATTCCATTAAGGTTTAACCAAGCTGGAGTAATGCCCATTATTTTAACAACAGCTGTTTTAGTTATCCCAAACTATATTAGTAATGCAGGTTTATTACCATTTATTACGCTACCCATTTTTTTAAAATCATCTAAAATTATTTATTGGGTTACATACTTTACGTTGATTTTACTATTTAGTTCTTTTTACTCAACGATTGTTTTAAACCCTAAAGATATAGCAAATGATTTGCAAAAAATGGCAGTTTCAATACCAGGTATTAGGCCTGGGATAGAAACAACTTTTTATCTCAAAAAAGTTATGAAACGTGTAACGTATTTGGGAGCAATTATGTTATCTATTCTTGCAACGTTACCTAATTTAATTGAAACTATTGTTCCAGGTTCCAGTTTTAATGGTTTAGGCACAACATCATTATTGATTTTAGTTGGGGTAATTCTTGAATTATCAAGAGAAATTAGAAGTATTATTCTTTCGAATATTTATAATGATATGTTTGACTAAGCATGTTAAAAAAGATTAATTAATATATATATATAAAATGAAAGTTCGTCCTTCAGTAAAAAAAATGTGTGACAAATGTCGTGTAATTAAACGACATGGAAAAATTATGGTAATTTGTGAGAATCCAAAACATAAACAACGTCAAGGTTAATAATTTCAAGGAGTTAATAGAGTGGTAAGATTAGTAGGTGTAGATTTGCCAAGGAATAAACGAGTAGCTTATGCATTAACTTACATTCATGGAATTGGTATTAATACTGCAAGAGAAATTATTGCATTAGCAAATATCAATACAGAAACTCGAACAATAGATTTGACAACTGAACAAACAGTTGAATTAAGAAAAATTTTAGACAAAATTGATCTTCCATTAGAAGGTGATTTACGTCGTTTTAATGGTTTAAATATTAAACGATTAAATGAGATTAATTGTCATAGAGGCAAAAGACACCGAAATAGTTTACCTGTTCGTGGTCAACGAACAAGAACAAATGCGCGATCAAGACGTGGTTCTAAAAAAACAGTAACCGGTAAGAAAAAATAATTATATTACTCCGTAAATTATAATAATTAAAAATTTTATTCAATATGGCACAAAAAATTCGAAAGGCAGCCTTTAAAAAAGATAAAAATAATTTCGTTACAGGTGTTGTTCATATTCAATCAACATTTAATAATACAATTGTTACAATTACAAATTTAGCAGGGGATACTGTTTCATGGGCATCTGCTGGAAGTTCTGGCTTTAAAGGTGCTCGAAAAGGAACTCCATTTGCTGCGCAAACAGCTGCCGAAAAAGCTGCTATAGATGCTTTAAGTACTGGAATGAAAAATGTGGAGATCTTAATTAAAGGTCAAGGGTCTGGACGTGAAACTGCTATTCGAGCAATCGAAGGCGCAGGCTTTGAAATTCTTTCAATTCATGATATAACACCAGTTCCACATAATGGCTGTCGACCACCAAAACGTCGAAGAGTTTAAAAATTTATATTTCTAATACGACTAGAATAACTTTAAACTATGACTCTGAATAATTTATATCTTAAATGTTTGAAATCAGAGACAATTGAATCTGGTGCAATGTATGGTCAATTTGTCATAAATTCGTTACGTTCGGGTCAAGGAATAACCATTGGGAATCTTTTACGACGTGGTTTATTAAATGACTTAGGAGGAACTACAATTACAGCAGTTCGGATTGCTGGAATTCGTGATGAATTTTCAATTATACCTGGAGTACGAGAAGATATTTTAGAAATTTTGTTAAATCTAAAAGGAATTGTATTTAAAAGTACAAATACAGATGTTTCTTTTGGGCGATTAAAAGTCAAAGGTCCTGCCATTATTACAGCAGATTCTATTGAATTACCTCCAAATATCGAAATTGTAAACCCTAATCATTATATTGCAACAATTTCAACCTCAAATGTTATTGAAATTGAATTTAAATTTGAATCTGGTACAGGTTATAAATTAGCAGGTCAAACTTTTTGTGATAAATCTGAAGATTTTTTACAAATTGACGCTATTTTTATGCCAATTCAAAAAGTAGATTTTAAAATTGAAAATGTTTATGATAATTCAAATTCAATAACAGAAAGGTTATTTTTAGATATTTGGACAAATGGCAGTATCTCACCTGAAGATTCTATTTCAACGGTTTCCAAATTTATTATTGAATTATTTAATTCAATAATGGAAAATAAGTTTACACAAGATATTAATAAAATAGAAAATACAACGAGTTTAACTCCAATAAATCCTCATATAAATATAGCGATTGAAGAACTCCAACTATCGGTACGGGCATACAATTGTTTAAAACGTGCTCAAATTAATACAATTGGTGATTTGTTAGAATATTCACCAGAAAAATTACAAGAACTTAAAAACTTCGGTCGGAAATCTGCTGACGAAGTTTTCACTACTCTGAAAAATAAACTCGGAATAGTTTTAAAATAATTACTTATTTAATTAATAAATATTTTATGAACGAAACATTTATTCCAGCTTCCGATTATAATCGAAAAAAATGGTATGTTGTTGATTGTAAAGACAAACAATTAGGTCGAATTTCATCAATGATTGTAGGATTATTATCTGGAAAAATTAAATCATATTATCATCCAGCTTTTGATACAGGTGATTATGTTATTTTAATTAACGCTGAAGCATTAACAGTAGACCGCAATATAGAACGAATCCGAGTATTCCGTCCAGGTCGTCCTGGATCTTCATTAAAACGAATTACTAACGGACTACCACAACAAATTATTGAAAGATGTATTTTTGGAATGATGCCAAATGGAATCGCTAAAAAAAGTTTAGCAAAACGTTTAAAAGTTTATCAAGGTTCTGAACATCCACATAAAGCACAAAATCCAATTTATATTGAGGACATCGATACTTTTAAAAATAATTTATAAAACTTTTTATGAATACAAAATTAGAAAAAGCTAACATTGGTCTTGGTAAACGCAAAGAAGCTGTAGCTCGTGTGTTTCTTGTACCAGGTGAAGGAAACCTTATTATTAATAAAGTTTCAGGAGAAAAATATTTACAATATAACACAACTTATTTAAATAAAGTTTGGGATCCATTAAAAAAATTAAACTTAGAAACTCAATTTGATATTATAGTATTAGTTAGAGGTGGTGGGTTAACCGGCCAAACTGATGCTATCCAATTAGGGGTTGCAAGATTAATTTGTAAAATGGATCCACAAAACCGTAGCATTTTAAAACCATTTGGACTTTTAAGCCGTGATTCACGAATTAAAGAACGTAAAAAATACGGTTTACGAAAAGCTCGAAAAGCTCCACAATATTCAAAACGTTAATAAATTTAAAAATATGCCAAAATCTGAAATTCATCCTACATGGTTTAAAGATGCTACAGTTTACTGTGATGGAAAACCATTATGTACTGTTGGATCGACAAAAGAAAAATTACAAGTTGATATTTGGTTAGCCAATCATCCATTTTATAGTACTTCTTTAACTCTTATTGATACGGAAGGTCGAGTTGAGCGCTTTATGAAAAAATACGGATTAAACTCACCAACATAATAATTTAAATAATAGATTTACAATATATGCCAACTATTCAACAATTAGTTCGTTCAAGACGAATCCAAATTAAGAAAAAAACAAAATGTCCAGCATTAGTTAGTTGCCCCCAACGACGAGGAGTCTGTACACGTGTGTATACTACAACACCAAAGAAGCCAAACTCGGCTATTCGGAAAGTAGCACGTGTAAGACTTACTTCTGGATTTGAAGTAACTGCGTATATTCCTGGTATTGGTCATAATTTACAAGAACACTCTGTTGTTTTAATCCGTGGGGGACGTGTTAAAGATTTACCAGGTGTTCGTTACCATATTATTCGAGGTGCTTTAGATAGTGGTGGTGTTAAAGATCGAGCACAAGGTCGTTCTAAATATGGTGTTAAAAAACCTAAGAAAGACAAATAATTAATTAAAAATTTCATTTGAAACTAAATAATGTAAATATTTAAAATAAAATTTTAAAAGTTTACAATAAAAGTTTCAATCTATTTCATATTTTAAAAATTATATTTAATACTATGTCTCGTCGAAATATATCAAAAAAACGGTTTCCTGAAGCAGATTCTACATATAATAGTTACCTTGTAAGTTTATTAGTGAATCGAATTTTAAAGTCAGGAAAACGAAATTTAGCTCAAAATATCGTAAATGGTGCTTTTGACATAATTAAAGCAAAAACAAATGAAGATCCTGTAGTAGTTTTTGAACGTGCCATTAGAAATTCTAGTCCGGCAGTAGAGGTTAAAGCCCGCCGTATTGGTGGTTCTACTTATCAAGTGCCTATTGAAGTTAGTGGATTCCGTGCAACAAATTTAGCATTACGGTGGCTTATTTCATATGCGCACCAACGTGTAGGTCGAAGTATGTCAATTAAATTAGCAAGTGAAATCATTGACACAGCAAACGACATCGGTAATACTATTAAGAAGAAAGAAGAAACACATAGAATGGCAGATGCTAATAAAGCTTTTGCTCATTTTAGATATTAAAAAAAAATCTTAATAAATTATTCTTTCTCGCTAAAAGCTTTTATTATTTAGATAAACTATACTTTAAGGAACTTTGAAAGATGGCACGTGAAAAATTTGAACGTACAAAACCACACGTTAATATTGGTACTATTGGGCACGTAGATCATGGTAAAACAACATTAACCGCAGCAATTACTGCTACATTAGCATTAGATGGTACTAGTGTTGCAAAAGCATATTCTGATATTGATGGTGCACCTGAAGAACGTGCACGTGGTATTACTATTAACACAGCACATGTAGAATACGAAACAGAAACTCGTCATTATGCTCACGTAGACTGTCCAGGTCACGCTGATTATGTAAAAAATATGATTACAGGTGCTGCTCAAATGGATGGTGCTATTTTAGTAGTATCTGCTGCTGATGGACCAATGCCACAAACACGTGAACATATCTTATTATCAAAACAAGTTGGTGTTCCAGATATTGTGGTTTTCTTAAATAAAGAAGACCAAGTAGATGATGAGGAATTATTAGAATTAGTAGAATTAGAAGTTCGTGAGTTATTATCTGCATATGACTTCCCTGGTGATGATATTCCAATTTGTCCAGGTTCTGCTTTACAAGCAATTGAAGCTATTTCAGCTAACCCTGAGATTAAACGTGGTGATAACCCATGGGTAGATAAAATTTACGCTTTAATGGATGCTGTTGATGAATATATCCCAACTCCAGAACGTGATGTTGAAAAAACATTCTTAATGGCTATTGAAGATGTTTTCTCAATTACAGGTCGAGGTACTGTTGCAACAGGCCGTATTGAACGAGGTATTGTTAAAGTTGGTGAGAATGTTGAAATTGTTGGTATTGAAGACACTCAAACAACTACAATTACTGGGATTGAAATGTTCCAAAAAACTTTAGATGAAGGTTTTGCTGGTGATAATGTTGGTATTTTATTACGTGGTGTTACACGTGAACAAATCGAGCGTGGGATGGTTTTATCACAACCCGGAACGATTACTCCACATACCAATTTTGAATCTGAAGTATACGTTTTAACAAAAGAAGAAGGTGGTCGTCATACTCCATTCTTTACGGGTTACCGCCCACAATTCTATGTTCGAACTACAGATGTAACAGGTTCAATTACACAATTTACAGCGGATGATGGTACTATCGTTGAAATGGTAATGCCTGGTGATCGTATTAAAATGACAGCTGAATTAATTTACCCTGTAGCCATTGAAGAAGGAATGCGTTTTGCTATTCGTGAAGGTGGTCGAACAATTGGGGCAGGTGTTGTTTCTAAAATTGTTACTTAATTAAATAAATTTATGGAAATAAAAACGAATGAGAAAATTCGTGTACGATTAGAATCATTTAATCATGAACTTTTAACATCATCATGTCGAAAACTAGTAAGTCTTCTTCAAACAAATGATGTTAATAAATTCAGTATGGTTAGTTTACCAACAGATAAACGTATTTATTGTGTATTACGTTCTCCACATGTTGATAAAGATTCAAGAGAGCATTTTGAGATTAGAATTCATAAACGAGTTCTAGATATTTCATATGATCCAAGTATAAATATTTTTGACGTATTATCAAAATCTGAGCTACCTGCAGGTATCTTATATCGAATTTGTTTATCGTAAAAAATAAAAATTATTATAATAAGTGAAAGCTTATTATAATAATAAAAATTTTATTTTCCAATTTTTTTAATGATATAACAAATACTTTCAGTACTATATATGTTACTTAAAATTCTGACTGGGGACGGAGGGACTTGAACCCTCACGCACTATCACTAGGCAACGGATTTTAAGTCCGTCGTGTCTACCAATTCCACCACATCCCCATGTGACGTTAATTTACTAAATGTATTTTATAGTAACTAGAATAAAAAAGCAATACTATAGAAAAATTATAGCAGGCGGCACCCAGATTCGAACTGGGGATAGAGGATTTGCAATCCACTGCCTTACCACTTGGCCATACCGCCAAATTTAACATTGTAAAATTACACTTTATATAGTATAATATATACTAAAATATAAAGCAAGAAATTGAATAGATAAAGAATTTATTTATAGTGATTAGTTATTTTAGTTTTGGGAGTAAATTGATTTTTAAATATCTAATATATTAACTTAGTTTTTCAAGTTTCTTAAAAATTTAAAGGAGAAAATATATGTTTGAAAAATTTACTGAGGGTGCCATTAAAGTAATTATGTTATCTCAAGAAGAAGCCCGTAGAATGGGTCATAATTTTGTAGGTACAGAACAACTTTTACTTGGTGTTATTGGTCAACGTCACGGGATTGGGGCAAGAGCATTAAAGAAAATGAAAGTAACTTTAAAAAAAGCTCGAAAAGAAATTGAATTATACATTGGGCGTGGTACAGGATTCGTTGCTTCAGAAATACCGTTTACTCCTCGAGCTAAACGAGTTTTAGAAATGGCAGTACATGAAGGAAAAGATTTAGGACAAAATTTTGTAGGTACAGAACATATTCTATTAGCTCTTATTGGTGAATCTGATGGAGTAGCTATGCGTACTTTAGATAAGTTACAGGTAGATATTCCAAAATTACGAAATCTAATCTTAGCTTATATTGAAGAAAATCAAGAAGAAATATTACGTCCATTAACACAGGCTGAAAAATTCTTAATTGATCGTGATAAAAAAGGTAGTCAAACACCTACACTAGATGAATACTCAGAAAATATTTCAAAAGAAGCTGTTGAAGGTAAATTAGATCCTGTAATTGGACGTGAAAAAGAAATTCATGAAGTTATTAAGGTTTTAGCAAGACGTGGTAAGAATAATCCAGTTTTAATAGGGGAACCTGGGGTTGGTAAAACGGCTGTCGCTGAAGGACTTGCGCAATTAATTTTAACAGAAAAAGCTCCTGATTTTTTAGATGGTCATTTAATTATGGCCTTAGATTTAGGTTCGATTTTAGCAGGTACGAAATATCGAGGTGAATTTGAAGAACGATTAAAACGAATTGTAGAAGAAGCACAAAATGATGCTGCTGTGATTTTGGTTATTGATGAAATTCATACTTTAGTAGGTGCAGGTGCTGCTGAAGGTGCCGTTGATGCAGCAAATATTTTAAAACCAGCGTTAGCAAGGGGTAAATTTAGATGTATTGGTGCTACTACAATTGATGAGTACCGTAAATATATTGAACGTGATCCAGCATTAGAACGTCGTTTCCAACCCGTTCGTGTAGACGAACCAAGTGTAGGTGTAACTATTGATATTTTACGTGGTTTACGATCAAAATTTGAACAACATCACACATTAAGTTATCACGATAAAGCTGTTGAACAAGCAGCAATTCTTGCAGATAAATTTATTGCGGATCGTTTTTTACCAGATAAAGCAATCGATGTTTTAGATGAAGCAGGATCGAGAGTTCGATTAGAAAATCGACGTTTACCATTAGGAATGAAACGTTTATTAAAAGAATTACAAGATACACTACGTGATAAAGAAGAGAGTATCAAAGAGCATGATTTTGATATAGCAAAACAATTAGTTGATCATGAAATGGAAGTGCGGACTCATATTACTATTATGAAACAAGCAGCCTTAACAAATGAAGCTCTTGGGTTAACACGTAAAGAAGTTGATACTGTTGTAGAAAATGATGTTGCCGAAGTTATTGCTGGTTGGACTGGTGTACCAGTAACGAAAATTTCTGATTCAGAATCAAAACGTTTGTTAAAAATGGAAGATACATTACATGAACGATTAATTGGTCAACACCATGCGATTGTATCTGTATCAAAAGCTATTCGTCGTGCGCGTGTTGGGTTACGAAACCCAGATCGTCCAATTGCAAGTTTTATTTTTGCAGGACCAACCGGAGTAGGAAAAACTGAATTAACAAAAGCTTTATCTGAATATATGTTCAGTAGTGAAGATAGTATGATTCGACTAGATATGTCGGAATATATGGAGAAACATACTGTTGCTAAATTAATCGGTTCGCCACCAGGGTACGTTGGTTATAATGAGGGTGGTCAACTTACAGAAGCAGTAAGAACAAAACCATATTCTGTTGTTTTATTTGATGAGGTTGAAAAAGCGCACCCAGACGTTTTTAATTTATTACTACAAATTTTGGATGATGGCCGATTATCTGATTCAAAAGGACGGGTTATTGATTTCAAAAATACATTAATTATTATGACCACTAATTTAGGGTCTAAAATTATTGAACGCGAAAGTGGTATTAAACCAAAATCAAAACAAAATAAACCTGCTTTTAAAATTGATGAAGATGGTTGTGTTGGTTGGGAGCCAGCTCCAGAAGCTATTAAAGATGCATCAGTGTTTGAAAAAGTAACTGAATTAGTAAATGAGGAACTAAAAGAATTTTTCCGTCCAGAATTTTTAAACCGTATTGATGAAATTATCGTTTTTAATCATTTAACAAAATACGATATTTGGGAAATCTGTGGATTGATGATTAGTTCATTAGAAAAACGATTACGTGAAAAAGATATTATTTTAGAAGTGGATGTTGCAGTTCGAAGTCTTCTTACCGAAGTAGGTTATGATCCAGTTTATGGAGCTCGACCATTACGTCGAGCTGTAATGCGAGTTTTAGAAGATACTTTAGCTCAACAATGTTTAACAACACCATTATATCCAAAAACACGATTAGTAGTTAAACGTGCTAAACGTGATGGTTCATTAGTTGATTATACAGATGATGTTCAAGTAGAAATTGACTACAGTGATGTAGACCCAGAACTACTTAAATCTAATGAAAATAGTCTAGAATCCAATGAATTAACAAATATTTCAAATGAAAATGCATAATTATTTGTGATCATAAAATTAGTAAATAAAAATAAAAAATTTTTATTTTTATTTACTAATTTTTCAATTTTTTATATTATGGCTTAATTAATTTACTCATATTTGTTTGTGGAGAACTTGCATTTGCATAATACTTTTTTTCCATTCGTCCCGCAAGATAACTTAATCGTCCTGCCTGTACCCCAAGATTCATAGCAGATGCCATCTTTTCTGGATTTTTTGATTGTGCAACTGCAGTGTTTAATAAAACAGCATCAGCCCCAATTTCAAGAGCTTTTGTAGCTTCACTCGGTGCCCCTATTCCTGCATCAACAATTACTGGTACAGTTGCATTTTCAATAATAATTTGTATATTTGCTAGATTATTTAATCCTTGACCTGAACCAATAGGAGAACCCAAGGGCATAACCGTAGCACAGCCAAGATCCTCCAAATGTAATGCTAACATTGGGTCTGCATTAATATATGGTAATACTGTAAATCCTTTTTTTACAAGAAATTCTGCAGCTTTTAATGTGCCTATTGGATCAGGTAATAAGTATTTAGGATCTGATATTACTTCTAGCTTAACAAAGAAATTATCTTCTTGACCTAACTGACAGGCTAATTCATGACCTAGAAATGCCATACGGATTGCCTCTTCAGCAGTTTGGGATCCAGCAGTATTTGGTAATAACCACAGTTTTTCCCAATCAAGAAATTTTAAAAAAGTAGTGTTATCATTATTAAGATTAGTTGGAAGCCTACGAATCGCTACAGTTACAATTTCACATTCACTACTAGTGATACTGTCAATTGCTTGGTCAACACTTCTGTATTTTCCTGTGCCTAACATTAATCTAGAATTAAATGATTTATTTCCAATTTGTAATTTATCAAAATTATTTTTCATTCTTTATTTTATATTTTTACTCCCCAGGTAGGATTTGAACCTACGACCAATCGGTTAACAGCCGATTGCTCTACCACTGAGCTACTGAGGATAGTCTAATTACTCATATATTATCATACCTTTTCCTTTAATTCAAGTAAATTTAAAAAATTTATAATAATTAAAATTATAAATTTTTTTAAACTAATTTTTATTTAAAACTAAAAATCGTAGAACATTTGGATCTAATTTCAAATTGTTTGAAAAATTCTCAATATTTTTTGGAAGACTTGAAAAATTAATTTGAATAAAATTTCCACGTTTTTGATTTTTAATAGCATATGCTAAGTCACGTTTACCACGAGAAATTACTGATATTTCTGAAGCATTTAATTTTCTTAAGGCTTTTGCATAATGAAACGCCCATGTTTTTAAATCACCATCATTGAATTCTTCAGTAAGAAGAATCATCATTTCATATTTGATTGTTACTGACATAGTATATTTGATTCTCAAAATTAAAAATATGATACTTGGAATATATTCGGTATGTCAATTTTAATTTTAAAGATAAGAAAGAAATTTGGTATTTTACTGGTTAAACTTTCTTTGGTTACAAAAAATAAAAAAATTTCTCGATAAAAGTAAACAAATCCTTAAGATTTTTAGTAAAATTATATAATGTAAAACAATTTATATAAAAAATTTATTAAAAAATTAAATGGACTGGGATAATATTCAAAATTTTTCATCTAATATCGTTTTTGGGGTTCTGTTATTTTCAATGACTATATATTGGGTAAGTTTATCATTTTTTAAACAATCAAACAATTTAATGCAAATTGGACGAATTAGTTCATTAATTGCAAATGTATTATTGTTTTTTATTTTGGCATCTCGTTGGGTTGTTGCAGGTTATTTTCCATTAAGTAATCTATATGAATCATTACTTTTTTTAACATGGACTTTATTAACAATTTATTTATATCTTGAAAGTAAAACAAAAAGTAAATTAATGGGTGCTATTTTGATTCCTGTGGCTTTGTTAATAACAGGGTTCGCTAATTTAACATTATCACCAGATATGCAAAAGGCAAGCCCATTGGTTCCTGCTTTACAATCTAATTGGTTAATGATGCATGTTAGTATGATGATGTTAAGTTATGCGACATTAATAATGGGATCATTATTATGTATTCTATTCTTGGTAATTTCAAGATACCAAGATGTAGACCTACAATTAGTAGATGAGTCATCATTACCACTTTATAATGTGATGTTAGATTATTATGAGGCAAAACTTTTTTCTCCTTCTGATGAAATTTCCGAGTTAGGGAAATTAAAATTATTACAAAGTTTAGATAATTGGAGTTATAGAATTATTGGGTTAGGTTTTCCTTTTTTAACAATTGGCATTATTGCTGGAGGAGTTTGGGCAAATGAAGCTTGGGGATCATATTGGAGCTGGGATCCAAAAGAGACTTGGGCTTTAATTACTTGGATTGTCTTTGCGACGTATTTACATTCACGGATTACCAAAGGATGGGAAGGTAAAAAAACTGCTATATTAGGTGGTTTAGGGTTCTTTGTTATTTGGATCTGTTATTTAGGTGTAAATTTCTTAGGTAAAGGTTTGCATAGCTACGGTTGGTTATCATAGAAAAGAAAGAATCTAAAAATTTAAAGTTAATTTTTAGATTCTTATAAATTTTAAATTAGTAAGCTAAACCTAAACTTCGTGTAGTTTCTGCTCCTAAATAAACTCGTACGCTTAAAAAATCTGTAGGACATGCTGTTTCACAGCGCTTACAGCCTACACAATCTTCAACTCGAGGTGAAGAAGCGATTTGACCAGATTTACAACCATCCCAAGGAACCATTTCTAATACATCTGTAGGACATGCACGAACACATTGTGTACAGCCAATACATGTATCATAGATCTTAACTGTATGAGACATAACTTCTATATAATTTTACTAATTACTACTTTAAATTATAGCTTATTTCTGTTACTTTAGAAAATAAATTATATTAGTTATCTTTTTTAGAGTAATAAGTTTACTTTATTTTTGTTAGTTAAAACTAAAATTGAAATAGAATATGTAAAAAATTAAAAATTAAAATATATTATAAATTTTAAATAAATTTAAAATTTATAATATATAACCATAGATTATCGAATTAACCGTTAACAGCTGGAGCTGTTAAAGCTACTGGTAATACATCACCTGAAGCTAAATCTAATGGGAAGTTGTGAGCGTTACGTTCATGCATTACTTCCATACCTAAATCCGCACGGTTGATGATGTCAGCCCATGTGTTGATAACACGACCTTGAGAATCTACAACTGATTGGTTGAAGTTGAAACCGTTTAAGTTAAACGCCATAGTACTTACACCCATAGCAGTTAACCAGATACCTAAAACTGGCCATAAAGCTAAGAAGAAATGTAAAGCACGAGAGTTGTTGAATGAAGCGTATTGGAAGATTAAACGACCAAAGTAACCGTGTGCAGCTACGATGTTGTAAGTTTCTTCTTCTTGACCGAATTTGTAACCGTAG